>Ga0182030_10016719_pt1 | contig 14251 bp, 13 predicted proteins | sample 812S3MmetaG_FD_121299 | JGI IMG/M metagenome (GOLD analysis project Ga0182030, IMG submission 121299) | Permafrost microbial communities from Stordalen Mire, Sweden - 812S3M metaG (Illumina Assembly) | ecosystem: Environmental > Terrestrial > Soil > Wetlands > Permafrost | place: Sweden...
ATACACCAAAACACCAACACAATAAATATATGGGGTGGGGGGGGGGGGGGGGTTCCCGAAGGCAAAAAGAGATTAGAGTTGTATTGCAGTCAGCAGTTTAGAGTAATTAAATATACTCATTCTTTACATTAGCGTACCTAAGGAGTCTCAGGGTTCGCCTCCACGTACAACTAACTAACACTACTGCAAGTTTTTAGAGTCAGCATCTCCTCTTCAGCATAGATCGCCACAGCGTCCTTGACCATCCTTAGCGTTAGAAATTCGCTATGAGATCCCGGATTTGGAAGTCCTTATTTGGAGAATAGACATCATTCCCTTGGCTAAAGGAGTCGTCCCACAATTTGGACCGGCCGCTATAACGGAACAATAGCTTGCATCTAGAGCGTCCAAAAACGCATCATCGTTCAGGGTGTAATACCAGATAGTCTGAGGATAGATTAAGGCTTGTGAGAGATTGATATTCAAATAACCTTCGTCGTAATAGTTGCCCGCAGATTGAGAGTCGGACATTACGTAGACAGTTGGATTAAGCCCAGAGTTGGTTGATGAAACAAGATTGCTCATAGATATTTGAAAGTTGCTGGAAGAGTAGGTCTACAACGGCAACGGTTAGCAAGGCCTTGAGAACTAACAGAGTTTCCCCTTGCATCATACCGCTTGAAGGCCAAGTTAGGGCCGTCATTGTACTCGAATACTGCGTAGGACGTACTAATAAAAGTGAGTTTGGCTGTTAATATGAATTGAAGAATGCACTTACAGGCTTAAAGTACCGTTTGGCATATTATACAACGCGCGGATACCTGAAGACTTCAAAGTCAGACTGTCATATGATGCGCAGGACCCCCATTGATTTAGATGTCAATTTTATTAACTGTGAGGAGATAATTTTACGATCAATTTTTTTTTGGATTGCGCAACAAGTGTCACTCTGAAACAGTAACTTTGCAACAAATATACGTATAAGCTAGTGTTATTTCAGTACTGCAGACTGACGTATCTCAGGAGAGTAAGTGAGTTACAGAATGACTCGTGGCAAGTGGCTCTTTCGATGAATCTTGGGCCACACTGTCTAGAGGAGAAAGATCAGTGCGATGGCTGGTGATAAAGTGGTTTCCTAAGTTGGACTCGGATGTCTTCACGTTGCTTCGTGGACGAGCTTTTCTTAGCATTGGGAGAAGTTCTATAGGGGTAATGAAATCAATGTGGCGTTTCAGATTGGCTGGAATTCTGTATTCGTCACAAGCAAGGGAGTGCTTGGTAGTCTCCTTATGCCCAAACGCATGATACTCGGTTTTGAGAAGATTTTCAGCTTCATCTACCGTAAAATTCATACGGGGCCAATTTCGGCTTGCTGAAGGTAGGATTCGATCCCCCGAGATTCCATGACTTACGACCCAATCCAGGACAGAATTTATCGCCTTATGCGAGGAAGCGAAAGTCTCTGCTACGTAAAGGAGTCAAATTGATAAAACGGAAGGGTGGTATAATATCCTCTGCATTATCCACGGGCCAATGCTTTCCGTAGTTGTGACTATGGGGATCGGAGACGGAGGAATTAATAGCCACGATCGAGATTCCTCTGTGTCAAAGCTATTGGAAGAACAAAGACGGAACTCCGATCAAATGGGGTATCAAGCTAGATCCAGGGAGAAAATGGGTAGCATCACGCCTTCCAAGCACTGCATAGTTCTCAGTAGGTAATGCTTGGGCAAAGAACGCTATGCAAGCAATGATAACTAAGGGATGAAGCATCGTGATGCAGCGCTTAGATTATTCCAAAAATGCCTAGCAGAATCAAAACTCGGTTTGAGGAAAGACTCTTAATCCGGGCTATACAGGAATGCCTGGCCAGGTCTTCTGTTTATCAGTTTATATGCACTGGTTCATTGGGGTCCTAAGTCCGAGGCATCTTCCTGTCCCTCTAGATCCGGAAATGGAGCATGCATGGGAGTCTTGGCAGGTACAGTTCGTCTCAATATTACGCCTTCTTAGAGCATGAACAGAGCGAATTCTTCAAAACTTCTTGATAACGGATCATACAGAAAGGACAAAGAATTTAGCGATGGTAAGAGACATACTGTTATGACAAAAAAATATAATGATCCAATTGCTACAACTTGCTATTTCTACAGGCGAACTACTCGCATGGTAGGTACTGTTTGGGTAATACTCATTACTGATTTGTCTGATGAGTAACAGAGGAAGAAAGATAGAGGGTGGCATTCAAAAAGATGACTGCTGTAACGAGGGAAAGATCCATGCAGGCCGTAAGGGGTCACCAATTAGAAGGGTGTAAGGTCTGGACTCTCGAATGAAGTGCATGAGTAAGCCTACAAGACGTCTAGACCCTAGGACCTGGGGAATCTCTATCGGGATCAATCGTCTTCGTATTTCAGAACATCGGTATCCTTCGCGCCGATGAATGTGCTGCAATGTTATATAAAATCAATCTTTTAGCGGACAACTAGCCGTTGGAGGAAAGTGACACGACATGAGGCCAACTTGGACCACAAAATATCGCGAGCACAGGGCAGTTGATACATGGGAAGGAAGAAATTGGTGATTGGAGTCCTGGGAAGGCTTGAGTGCCAAATACGGGGTGTGGCTGATCTGGGTTTGCGATCCTGCCGAAGCACGTTCCTTCTGCTGCGATGCTACCCTAGCGATACATACACAGCTCAGATTAGGAAATATCCACCTGATTTCATTGAACCAACTCGGACATTGCCTTGTAGGGTTGAGGAGGAGGGAGATGCTGGATGCTGGATGCAATGTCCAGTAGGCAAGGGTCTCGGCAGGCTTCACAACATTCATAAGCTGAAATCAGCGACGAGAACTCTCTCATCGCGGGAATAAATAGACCTTTGAGTGAAGGCATACGAAGTATATACTTCTGAGCTTTGATGATGTTCGAATCAAGCAAGTCGAAGCGCAGCCCCGCAGTTCATGAAGACGAATCGCATGAATACTGCCGATTCCGTCTCTAGCCCGACTTCGCGGATACGGAGTCCAACAATGAAGTGTCTAGACTTTCCCAGCGATTTGTATACTTATTTCACTTCTACATATTCTTTTAATATAATGTAAAATATCATCCCTCTCCTTCCATCCAGGACGTGCCGATCTCCTAACAATGGAGCGTATCAAGAATTTCCTCTCTGGAAAGAAATCGTCCCCCACCTCTCCGCCACCCCATCTCCTCGCAATCCGCTCCTCGAAATCCTTTATCCTCACTACGATCTGCATAGCAGTATTTACCGACATATTCCTCTACAGCATCATTGTCCCCGTCATCCCATTCGCGCTCTCAAGTCGCGCGGGCATTGCAGAATCTTCCGTGCAGAGTTATGTCTCTATCCTACTTGCAGTCTATGGAGCCGCTTTGCTGGTCTCGAGTCCTTTTGCAGGATGGTACGCGGATAGGTCGTCGAGCCGACGACTTCCTCTACTCCTCGGATTGTTTGCTCTTGCGGGCGCAACTATAATGCTTTGCTTAGCACGTACAGTTGCGCTTTTAATCGTGGGAAGAATATTACAAGGTTTATCAGCTGCAATTGTATGGACCGTGGGGCAGGCGTTACTAGTAGACACGGTAGGGCAAAAGGACATTGGGCAAACACTTGGTTGGGTCAGTCTTAGTATGACCGTGGGGATCCTCCTCGCGCCATTGCTAGGTGGGGTTGTATACAACAAAGCAGGATATTATGCAATATACTATATGGCTTTTGGATTAATTGCATTGGATATATTCCTTCGTTTGGCCTTGATTGAGAAGAAGGTCGCGAGACAGTGGATTGAGGAGGATGCGACAGATTTGGAGGGGATGTCGAGTCCAGAACAAGGTTCTGACGGAGGTGAGAACTACGAGGAGAAGACTGCGAACGCATCATCAGATCCGGGGCAGCCCTTTTCGACCGAAAACTCCCAAGATAAAGTCGCATCGAGCCCCGAATGCAAAACGACACAAGCACACCCATCAGAAATACATCCGCCACCTCCTGTTTCCACATCCAGACCACCCAGTAAATACCCACCCGTCCTAACCCTCCTCGCATCAACCCGTCTTCTCGTTGCCCTCTGGGCTATAATAGTTCAAGGCACTCTAATGACAGCATTTGACTCCGTCGTACCCCTCTACGTCCAAGAAACCTTTCACTGGGACAGCATCGGCGCCGGTCTCGTCTTCCTAGCTCTTATCGTCCCCTCCTTCATATCTCCCGCCGTTGGCTGGGTCTCTGACCGCTACGGACCTCGATGGCTTTGTGTGGGGGGTTTTATCTTCGTTATCCCATTTTGGGTCCTGCTCCGACTAGTCACTCATGATACGATTGAACAAAAAGTTATGTTTTGTGCATTTCTGGTGTTAATTGGTGTTGGATTGACATTAGGTAAGAGACGACTAGGAGCATAATTTCCTAATCTAGATTGTTTCATAAGTAACAGAGAAATATGCTTGCTCCCAAGACGTAAGGGTGGTTAAGTGATTGTCTGTTTACTCATGAGACAATGTCTCAACTCTCAAATCTATCCAAAAGAAGCAACTACTAACTCCCCTATTTCCGAAAGCTATGCCTCCTCTCATGGCTGAGGTGACCTATGTTGTGGAAGCGAAAGAAAAGGCGAATCCTGGAACGTATGGTTCTACGGGTGCGTATGCTCAAGCTTATGGCTTATTCATTGCGGCTTTTGCGGCGGGGACACTTATTGGACCTGTGTGGGCTGGATATGTGAGAGATGCTGCTGGCTGGGGGACCATGACTTTGAGTTTAGGACTGTTTAGTTTTGCTGGAGCAGGACCTTGTCTGATTTGGACGGGAGGATTGATCACGAAGAACAATGCCAAGAATGGTGCTGAAAGAGCTGTTGGTGAGCCTGATATAAGCTCTAGGCCGTTGGGTGATAGTGCTGTTTAATGATTGAAAGTTGAAGCATTGCAGGAGTTTGGATTAAATCGTAGATAGAGGCTAGATGTAAAATATCACGAGCACATATTTCACTCACAAAGACTGGTGGACATTGAAATGACATTTGAGGATCATTCATTGCGCTATCCTAAACATTGTATCAATGTCTCTAGCATCTCTTTCCGATCCCTCCGCTCTTCGGTATCTCCAACCATAGTATCAAGTTGTTCTACAATGGTGTTAGTATAGCCTGGGAGGGGAAAAAATCCGTGAAAAAATACCTTGTATCGTAGCTTTGACCACCGCTAAAGACTCATCACGGTCTGCGAGAAGACTTTGTATCCTCTTACTAGCTCCGTCGTCTTCAGCTACTAGCCAAGCCAAGATCACATCAATAGTTTGCAAGCAGAATAAGCCCGCATCTAACCTCCTCGAATCCCATTCATCGGCCATCTCCTCTCGTTCCTCAGCATCAAGCTTCGATTGCTCGTTCCTTATTTCTTCGTCTACGATGGTAACCCTTGAAGCATAGTCTCTCCTCAATTTGACCAGTTTTCCTAACTTCTCATAGTCTTTCTCCACGAATTTCGCCAGTGTTCGTATCCGTCCGGACGAGTTGCCTGGTAAAAATCGTAATAATGAATAGAAAATACCAAGTAGATGTTCTGTGGTCTGCCCATCTTGCTTCTTCATGAACATTCCAGATATAACCTTCAAACCGGCAGCTTCTACCAGCTTCTCGCATACCTCACCACCAGACTCACCACCCAGAGCGTGGTCTACCAATCGTAAAGCTCGAAATTTGCTCATCTTGCCTTCTTTTATCATGATCAAGCATAACTCGACTCCTTCTGCTTCGACGTATTTCTGCTTTCCTTCTGGTCCATCTACCACACATGTCAAGCTATCGAAGATATTCTCTACGAATTCTTCCTCTTCGGTTCCTCTTGATGGATCTCGTTTTCGATATGCAGCCAGTATTTGCAGCAGTAAATCGACACCATCGAGTTCGCATAACTTCTTCTGGTTGATTTGTGATGATTGTAGTAGAATGGCCAAAACCTCCGCTGCGTATTGTTTATTTTGACCGACAGGTGATTCTTTTCTTGATATCCGGTCCAGCAGCCAATTCAAGACCGTTGTCTCCTGACCAATCTTCTCCGCCAAAGTTGTCCTTGATGCCAAATTCTCTAACACACTCAGGGCATGATATACTCCACTCCGATCAGATTCGTTGGTCTCGTTGAACCGGGTAAAGTTCGAAACAAGGAGATCCAGCAAGTCGGCTTCTACCATAGCATCTACGAGTGCACTCCATTGTTCTTCTTGAGCCTCCACATCTTCGTCTGTGAGCTCACTGATGATTTCGATTGCATCAATGGCAACGTCCGTATTCTCATGTGCCAGCAAAGATACTAAGCTTCCGGCACACCCAAGCTTCGCAAACTCGCCATAGAGCTCCGCATGCTCTGCCAAAATGCTCAAAGCCTTAATGTCCGCATCTAAATCCGCTTCACTCCCCATGAATCTCTGTGGATCGTTCTCGAACTTCGCTCGGAGCTCCGCATTCTTCGAAATCTTCTTTTCGAAATTCAGTGCCAGTTTTCGTAGCCATGCCGTATCCATCTTCTCTGGTGCTATATCCGCGGATTCTTGTCCTTCCATATAATCCAGGATCTCATTCTCTTCTTGTGTGACTCCTCCACCAAAGAATCGACCTTCTTCGTCATCTGGGATGTCTGGGCCGTAGTCTTCGCCGGCTTCAGGAGGCGGCGCAGGTCCTGCTTCGATGTCTTCTTCATCTTCTATAGACGCAGCGCGTCCATTGCTTTTGGCATGGCCATTTGAGGCGAGTTTTGCGGATTTGTAGGTTTTGTCTGAGCATATTAGCATTTTGAAAGTGAAGGGGGAGGGTAGGATGAACTTGGGTCCTCAAGAGTCGCCAATTTCCGTTTGTTACTAGGTAAAGCCGGTTTCTTGTATCTTTGTCAGTTGCCAAAGATATGTGAGCTTGAATGAGGCCAAATACCTTGAATAAATCATCAATGCTAGCCATTACGAGGGGAAACTCGGTTTACGCGCGTTCCCTAGAATTTCCTGGTTGAAATAAAGGACTCTGGTGTTTCACGTGTTCATATGGTCTTGAAAAAAATGAGATACATATAGATTGATTGGGTCTGGCTTTTCTCTGACCTTGAGTGCGGTGTAGACCACTTCTACGTCTACACCAAAAAGTTCCGTCGCGTCTGGTCGGCGAAGCTCATGTCGTGCACGTGACCTTCTCCGGTCACCTTACCTCACTAAGAAGCGAGTCCTCGACATCAGCTCTTTGCGGAGCAACTTGTCGTCATCAGAGTCAAGGACAGACAAGCAAGCGGAATGAGTCGCGATTATGGATGAATCATTCACTGAACCTGGTGGCTTCCTACCCCCTTCATTACCTTCTCCCGCTCCAAGCAATGCCTCTCATAGTTCAACCTCCTCAAACCTGCCTCACCCACGTACAAATCCTTTACGGGCTGGCTCAGCTAAAGAAGAAGCCGCCAGACGATATGTAGAGGGCCGTTTACTTCATATCTCAAGACGTTATACTAAGAAATTTCAACCTCCAGAGGAAGGCGACGACGTGCGTGGTTATGAGAGTATGGCGGATGTCAGCAAAGACTTGGCCGAAGTGGTTGACGTTTTATGGCTTTCTGGCACCCGTATGTTCCTAATTCTTACAGTTCTCGTCATTCCTGACCAGGATATAGCTAGCCTGCAAATTCCATATTTGTTGAATATTGCTCTAGCAGTTACTTCCTATCTCCCGGCTTTCCCGGCAGCACCAAAAGCTACCTTTGGGCTGTTGAGAAAGCTAGATCACGCATTTGCTAGTTTGCTGATGGGGGAGGATACGATCACCGGAGAAATCCTCCCTGGTTTTGCTACTGGGAAAAGGGCCGGGATGAGCCGAACTGATATGGTGAGGTGCAAGAGCTTGGTAAATGAAACGAGGGTATTAATTGTTGAGGTCATGAGCAAAGGAGAAATTGATGCTGAAGATGAATCAATGACTGGAAGTGAAACGGAAACTGATGCTATGAGCATCGATATGGAGAGTGCATGGGATGCCGATGAGGACAAGCATAACATGGACGTCGCGCGGGTTTATGAAGGAACGATCTTACAATTAGGAGAAATACTCGAGTACAAGACTGGATATGATGCTGATTCTGGCCAAAGTTAGCCAGTCTATTTTCATGGTATTTTGGATCATAACGGAAGGGCATCATTATTGGCGTTCGGTAATTACTTCAACATTCATTCTTCAATATCTTGCAGCTTTTACTCTGAAACATAAATTGTTCTCAATCTTATTATTTCAATGCACCATTCCTACACCATAATGCATAAATCAAAGGCACAGAGTGTGCACGTTAAAAAATTTACATTACATACATCCTGCCGTCATATTGTCATTCCACATTAAGAAAATATTCATGACCCTATATATATGTATATATATATATATACCTGTATATATAATAGCCATATATACGGTGACTCTATATACAATAGCTGTATGTGGATGATCGTATACATAAATGTCTAGCTATATACTCACAGGATGTTAGAGAAACAGGGTGTACACACTGGAATATATTTGCTGTACACATGGGATAGCACATATTGGACTCTCAAATATAAGTTATTGCCAATCATGCTTCTTTATATACCGTATGTACATCTGCATAAGGTTGGTAAGAGGGATACCCAAGAAGGGTGTGCACATCAAAAGTTTGTGCTGTACACATGCGACGGCACGCAAATTGCTCTCATGCATAAGTTGCTGCGAACACACCTCCACAATGCAATAATAAGACATACTACGCCTATAAATATATAATGTTAGCATGCTGTACATGTCTCCAACGTCTTAGTCAATCCTGGTCATGTCCAGTAGGGTCGGATTGTCTAAGAGCCCTGGTATATTAGTTTTATCATGAGACAGAGGCAGGAAAACTGCGGTTAAGGGCAATCATCATACGAACATCTTGAACTCTTTTACAAACAGATGACATTTCAACTTGTCAGTCTAGTTGTTAATTCGCTGCAAGAAATGTCATGTAAATGGGGAAACTGTGTATCTACGCTCTTATTGCGAGGCCTCACCCCTACCGGTACTCTTTAATGGTGCTTCATTCTGCAGTCATGTCTCGTCTTCCCATCTTGCCTACTCCTAGTGCACACTCTCCCTGTATCGGATGTACAGTGAATGCTGTATATACGGCGGGAGGAACTTTCACGCCGCATATACGCTATAGCCATCATTTCCCCCTCTCTTGGGTGCACGATGAATATGCATATATATGGCGGGGGAAAAGATTGCAATGTATACACCTGCGCTACAGGCACACCATCATCTCTCCCTATCTGAATGTACTTTCATAAAAGTTCAACAAGATAGATGATCATTGTAAAATGAAGCATGTTGAATTAGACTTTTCTGTCGATTGAAACAAATTCTGCTGGCTGTTGTCGGCGTCCGCTGTGCTTAGCCTCGCTTTGTCGTCTTTCAACAACCTCAGACGAAATGTTCTTTCGCAACTTTTCACAACTTTTCCCCACTCCGTCATTACTATAATCAAAACGAAACATTCAGTAAACATTACGCACGTCTTTTAGAGCTTATCAAGATCGATTGACACGTTTCAAGAATTGAATTCAAAGATGCCAAGATATACAGCCTGCCAGACGGCGGTATCCTTGTGCATATGGGATCCAGAACAGCCATCTCCGCCATCAACAAATACAATTGCCTCGCACACCGAAGATCAATCTTCGATCCCAAGGGGCATGGTGACAATTCCAGAAGGCATGTCTGCGGCTGAGTACCTCGCTGATGTGAAATCAACCCAATGGAGACAGCATAGCACAGGACTGGCTGCCGGTTTCGCCTCGGAGAATCTCGAGGAAGAATACTTCCAAGGGCAAGAGGGCGTAAATTTTATTGGCAGTATGCCATTCTTTACTGTCAGGGCCGGAAAAGATCTGTTTGGAAGTCCACAAGCCAAATTGTCCGAGCTCCGCACTGGGAGTTTGACAGATTCTACTTTATTCAATACAGCCTCAACGACTTTCGAAGATACCCTCGACTCTTCAAACCCTGTAGAACACGGAACAGACGTCGAATCAAGTCTATCTGATATCTCGTCCTCACGGCTAGGGTTTAACTCTAGCCCAGTTCCGGAACTGGAAAACTTTAGCAACGAAGTAGGCGAGTCTACCAGTGCAATTGCTACGTCCTTGAAGCATTCCAGCTAAAAAAAACTTAAAGCAGATACCAGAGAAAGGCTCGGCGACAAACCAAACGTTAAAAATCAACAAGAATCCTCGAGGCAACCCCTCCGAAAACCCATCGAAACAGACAAAGCCCTGCAAATCGTTATCGAGCTCTCTGAGAAGTCGTTCATGCCATCTGTATTAACTCAACAAAAACAGGAGCTATGCATCAACGTATTTTTCAACGGAGAATTGACCCAGTCTCGATTAATCAAGCCTACAAACTTTGCCAGCTACGGACGGCCAGTCGGGAATGAGAAGTATCTCAACTATACTGGACGTCGGATCGATTCAAACTTGGAAATTCCGTGGATAATTAAGCCATATTTCCAGGAGATTAATGGATTAGCACAAGAAAGAGAGTCTAAAGCTTCTTTTCAGGAGAGATGGAACGCAATCAACCAATTACTTCTCATAGAAGCAACAAAATGGGGCAAATACGGTAGCAATAAGAGTGTGATGGGAGAATATCTGACAGAATTGGGAGGTAAAGGTGTACCAGAAAGTTTAAGAACACTTGAGGAGGGAAAGGGGGATCGGGCAGGGTTCATCGATGTATGTTTCTCCCGAAAACGAAGGCTATTTTCTAACCACGCTTTACGCTTTATCAGGTCGTTATCACCTTAGGGAGATCTGTCTCCACAAGCTGTTCTGGTCTACGGGAGCCTCATCGAAAACTTCATGAAGACTATTGTGGTCTTGGGAGAACTCTCGTACACGTCCCAGAGGAATCGAATCCGAAAAAGAAAGTACAGATCGTTTCAGACTTCTCAGCCGAATTGTCTAATCAGCAGGTCACACGCTTGTTCCAACCGGGGGTAAAAAATGTACACGAGAAAAGCCGTGGAGGAAGTAGCTCAATCCAGGTTGTTATTCCGGCGCGTCAAGTTCTATTGGAAGCGTCTCAATTCCACGGCAACGAATCATTAATTTTCATGAATGCTGGGTCCATGGATTATCATGATGGAACTGCCGACCGCCCAATGACTCCTGTCAGGGACCACCCGAATAGACCGAAGAATATACCTCAGAAACGCTTTAAAGGTCCAGACCCGAGCCCTTATCACACACGTTCCAGGCGATCAGGTGCAAGCCCAAATTTTTCCACCCCTGAGCGCACAACCGATCAACAATCATCTTATAGCGATTGGAGATTCACGAGAAGCATGTCTAAAGATGGTTCAATTAATGAGAACTTGACCATCCAAGATCAATCTCGTGTTCGTGGGCCGACGGATAGGGGAGTTGGTCTCTCTTTTGATTCAATACCCCTTTCAAAAGATGCTCAGTCATTCAAAGGGACATCTTGGACTGGCTCTCCTCAGCCAAGAGACTTTTCTAGCATCTTTTCGACGGGTTACTCAAAGGCGTTGGAAAGCACGTCGCAATTAGATCGCCCGAAGTCACAGAGTACTAGCTTCAAGGATCCGAACAAACAACCATCTTCCATGCAGAACGATGAACCTGTTGCTGCTAAATATGCGACAAGGATTGAGACAATGACTTCCAGTGGTGGACACCTCGCAGCTCAAGTTATTGGCCATGCGCCGATGGTTGATAAGGATTCAAGAAATACCTTTTACTTTGACTTCGAAGAACCCCTAAGTAAGGACAGCAAGTTTAGATTTGGGTTTGATGGCGCTGGTGATGAACTGCCTCGTAGCTCGCGCTCTCGAAAGCCCTCGTTTAAGAATATGAGCTCTTTCACGTCGACGTCTAAGGAACAACATGATCCTGGAGATCAAGCTCCAAATAAAGGAACCACCCCTGCGCCGGCAACTGACAGCTCCAAAGTATTCTCAGACCGAGTGACACGCATTGTGTTCAAGGCAGGGAAAAAGTCAACATCCGCTGTCGTCAGCCAAACAAAATTTCAGAGGGCAATGAGAGCATCGGACACTTCGGCGAATGATTTAGACGGAACTTCTATCGTACGAACTAAAAATGTACGAATACGATCTAGGCCACACACTTCCCCACCCCACGACGACTCGGGCGTCAATAAGCATGAGATTGCGCCTGGAATGTTTGCAAGTAAGACTCCTATCCTGCCAGAGAAGCGGAATCGTTCGAAAGCGCGTCAGGAATATCAATATAATCTCACACATAGGCTTGTTCCAAACGCAGCATCTGACGGGGTCACAAAACATGAGATCAGACTAGATGTGATGGTAACCAAAGCCTCCGCGCCGTTTCGAGACCCGAATGGTCGGAAGAAAAGGAAAATCGAAGACTCGAATGACCACCCAAATGACCGGCACGCCATCGTATCAAGATCTAACACTAAGGGAAAACTCAGTAACTCGGGAGCAATTATTGAACGACCACATGGAGCAGGTCACCTCAATTCTTTAACCAATCTTGGGTTGACGGAAAGTAAGACCGCTATAGGAGGGAAAACTCTTACTGGAATGGGGAGCACTTTGATGGGAAAGAGTGCGGGATCATCGGTCTTGCCTCGAGGCCGATCTAGTTCCCCTAACCAAGCCCAGCGTGCTAGATCCGACAGTCTCTCAAGTGCTGCTAATTCAGAAGCCTCTGGCAATTCTGTCAGAAAGAAACCTAGACTATCTAACCGCGCAATGTCTGAGAGAGAACTGAAGGGCCTTTTTGAACCTCATAGGGCATCGATGGAAGTTGATGGCTCACTTGGAGCGTCATTCAGGGAGACATCTCGATCGTCACGAAACACCTCCTTGAACCGGGAGCCGAAATCAAGACATCCCACCAAGCTAAAAGAGGCACGCGCTGTTCACAAATTTCATGTCGGATCTAGTCCTTCTCTTAGGGAAGAAACTAAGAACTGGAAAAATACAAATACTCTGAGCTTGGCTCAACCAAACCATGAGAAGCCTGCTGATATCAAGGAGGACCAGGAAAAAACTGCAAAAACCAAGCCACTACTCCCGAATATTCAAAGATCTCGCAGCTATAGTCAGACTTCCCAAGGCTCCAAAGCACCAACACCGAGACAAGAGTCATTTCCCACACCTAGTCTTGCGCTTGCTCCAACCCCACTGCCGGCTACAACTACAGCTGACGAGAAGAAGGTTACCGGGATACGAGTGTCGGAGGGAGCATCTGAGTCCATCTTCCCATCCTTCATGCAACCTGGAAAGGGATACAAGGATGATCGCCAAGTCATCTCCTCCACCACCGAATCAAGCATCATTGTCAATCCACTTCCGTCCCCAAAATCAGTACCCGGAACCGAAACTTCATCAGCGCAACCAAAGGCTAAATCTCGCAGAGCAGGAACAACCGAAAGTCAGACCTCTGCCGGAACCTCTTCTCGCTTGTGGAAGCCAAATGATCTTTGCAAAGATTCTGTCCTTACGTACGCTACTACTGCTGATTGGGAGGGTCTGAGTGTGGATCAGGTTTCAAAAAATGTGGTTAGGAAGGTTAAGGCAGAGCGGGAGGGGGTATTTAGAGCGAGTGGGGTTTTGATGGGGGTTAGATTTGTGGTTGGGGTTTGAGGATGAATATGGGGACATGTTTTCTTGTGGGGGCTGATAGATGTGGTTGGTTGCCATGGTATTTTCAGAGATCGATAATTTTCTGGTGCACATTTGCTTAGAAAGTCACTACTTTTGAGCATTTGCTTTAGAGGGATGTCACATCATGATGCTTTTAGCTTGAACGACTGGTTTCGTTTCACTGCGAATAGCTTTGTAGAAGTAACAGTAATAACATTTATCGAGTAAGTCGCTTCTTCGTGGGACGGAATAGCCCCATAGCTCAAGTTGTCAGAACTTTTGGGAAGTGCATAAAAATCTGATTTGTAAAGGGGTTGAGACCAACCTAGCTTCACGCTGAAGGTGTATTCTATCATAACTAGAAGAGCATCAAGCTAAAGTAGTATGTAAGAAATTCTAGGTTACTTTCGAGTCAGTGCATGCATAATGTTCAATTACTAAATGAAATATATCTTCAGCCAACTGCCTTGTGCGACACTTCCCGGTTCCGAATGTCTGATGAAGAGGAAGACATTCTTAGTGTTGCACTTATCCCCAATTAAG
>Ga0182030_10016720_pt1 | contig 14251 bp, 8 predicted proteins | sample 812S3MmetaG_FD_121299 | JGI IMG/M metagenome (GOLD analysis project Ga0182030, IMG submission 121299) | Permafrost microbial communities from Stordalen Mire, Sweden - 812S3M metaG (Illumina Assembly) | ecosystem: Environmental > Terrestrial > Soil > Wetlands > Permafrost | place: Sweden...
ACGTGCCTTTGGATCGTTGCGCTCCGTTAGGCATCTTTGTTTCTCCCGATAAATTCTTGCTGGTTTCAACGAAATGCCGCCAGCCGCGGCTATTTACCTACTCGTTACTGACGGATAGGCGACCATCCGACCGGAACCCGATAGTATGATCTGTTGAAGCAACAAAAGCATCGCGATTGAAGGCCAATCGCGCTTGGATAGACGACATCTGTGAATATTGAATTGCGTGATGAAATTCTCCGGCCTTACATCCCAAATGCTCTAGGGAAATCGCTAAGTCGGTTTCGCGGTTTGCCATTGGATGTCTTGGAAACACTTGTCGCTCACGGATTCGTGGCTTTGGGTAAATGGAACCGGTGCGCCGGGGTGGACAGCTTGTTCCTACCATTTCTAAGGCGACATCCTGAGTTCACTGCTCACGGATATGCGGTGCATAAGGATCGGTCAGATTGCAGGATCACAATCGAGGGCGTCGAATGCGAGAAGCCTATGACGGACGAAACGGTGAGCGACTTTACCAACGCATTTTCTCTGCACGCTGAAGAAGCCAGGGTTTCACCGTCTTACGCCTATTGTCGGTTCGACTAGCAACATTTCTGGGAGTATCACCGCCTATGCTTCCCTTTGCTGAAGTTTCGCCGGGCGGGGCGGGACAGGTGATCCCGGCGCGAGCCCAAACTTCCGCATCGGCGACCAACCACCAACATCGTGCAATCCGGTGAGCTAAAATGCGTCCATGTTCCCGAAAAGATTGATTGCAGCCATCCTATCTATGCTATCGGCGAGTCAGGCGTTTGCTGTGCGGCATACGATGGCAACTGAAGAGAAAGAAGTTGTCTCTTCGTGGCTTGGCAAGCACCCGGGATACAGGCTTGCAACCGACCGGGATTGCTCCTGCGATTTGGACTTGAAGAAGATCAGAAGCGAAGGATATGGCGGACGCTGGAGTCCGGTACCCAACTACCACCCGTACACCGTCGTTGGAGATTTTAATGGGGACGGGAAAGACGACCTTGCTGTTGCCGTGGTTCGCACGAAGAACTCGCTGAAATTCACTATTCTCGTCTTCAATGGTCCAATCGAGGTGGATGAAAAACCTTCATTCATCAATGCCGATTCAGACATGACGGGTGTGGGATTCTTCTTCGGGCCGCCCCGCCCCAAGCCTTACAGGTTGGTGGTGGGCGCTTTTGAGTCTGAGGGGTACATTCTGATTCCGAAAGGGCAGACCTACAGGATTGAGGCGATTAGCACAGAGAATGAGTAGGAGAAGCGCAATTCAGCCATCTTGAGTGTGTAACCGCCTACTCGGCAATTACCTTTTCGTCAACATTCCCGTGTGTCTTCGACGGGTGGCTCAGGTCTCGCGTTTGAGACCTGGGAAACCTCAACTCTCAACTGGCCCCCTTCAAATTTCCGCCAAGACGGGGTGGCTCCATCCGCTTTTGCAGAAAATAACGCGCCGAGGTCGCACAATCGAAATGAGGGAACCAGCGGTCAGACATCTGACCGGTTTATACCAAGACGCGACCCCACCCCCCTCCCCCCCGAAATGGGTGATATCCGGGGGCGCAGTCGGCCCGGCAGAAGAGATAAGTTATCTTGAATCAACAACATGATGGATGTACCTGACAACTGACCCAGTATCTTAATGGTAAACAGAAGCCCCTGAAAATCGCCGTTTTTCGTCGATTTTAGGAGGGTTTTTGGCCAATTCGAATCGAGCGCGACCCTTTTCAACGCCCAAAAGGGCCAGCTTGGATTTCTGCACTGACAGTATCGCCCGACTGTCCGAAATCGGACAACCGGCACTGTGAACGGTCACTCCATGCGTCCCCGGCGCCTTCTTCTATGATTGAAAGTGCTTTGTTTTCAATGCGAAACGTGGACCTTCTATTGGCATGGTAAGTGCAAGACCATGACGTGATGGATATTGCACGCCCAGACTTTAAGCAAAAGAAGTTTCGCCGCCTGCTGCTATGGGCTGGCGTCGCTGCGGTCGTCCTTACCTTTGCCGTGGTCGTGGTGACGCGGCTGAAACCGGCAGCACCCACGGTGGATCGCTCGACCATCTGGACCGACACAGTGAAGCGCGGTGCGATGATCCGCCAGGTACGCGGGTCTACCAGCTATCTCGTTCCGCGCGAGGACAGCATTGAGCTTATTCCGGCGCAGACCGACGCGACAGTGGTCCGCATCCGCGCCTTGCCAGGCGCGCAGGTTACGCCCAACACTGTTCTGCTGGATCTGGCGGATCCTCAGCTCGAGCAGCAAGTGCTGAACGCACAGTTGGCGCTGAAGGCTGCACAGGCCGACTATAAGAGTCTTCAGGCTACGCTGCAAAGCACTTTGATGGACAAGAAGACTGCTGCGGCGGAAATCAATTCGAACTATACGCAGGACCAGTTGCAGGCACAGACCGACAAGGCTCTCTATGATCTTGGCGTCATCTCCGGCCTGGCTTATACCAAGTCAAAAAATACGGCCGACCAACTGACCACCCAGCACCAGCTGAGCACCCAGCAACTGGATGTAAACCAAAAGGCCATCGAGGTCCAGCTTGCGTCTGCGCAGACCAAGGTGGACCAGGCGAAGGCGCTTCTCGATCTTTATCAGAAGCAGGCCGCGGCCCTCCAGGTTAAATCCACCATTTCCGGCACGCTGGCGCAGCTCCCGACACCGGTGCAGGTAGGCCAGCACGTGACCGCCGGAACCTCGGTGGCGGAGGTGATTCAACGTGACAAGCTCAAGGCCGCGCTGCAAATTCCCGAAACCCAGGCTCGTGACATCCAGATCGGCCAACCCGCTTCAATCGACACGCACAACGGAATTATTCCGGGCCACGTTATCAGAATTGATCCCTCTGTATTGAACGGAACGCGGACCGTTGACGTAGCTCTTGATGGCCACTTCCACCGGGGGCGGTTCCAAGTTTAAGCGTGGATGGAACGATCGATCTGGAACGTATGACGGACGTGCTCCGCGTGGGCCGCCCGGCACTGGGCAACGAAAATTCCACGCTAAGCCTGTTCCGAGTCGATCCTGACGGCAAGGGAGCCGTGCGGGTTCCGGTGAAGGTGGGACGCGCGTCGGTGAACGAGATTCAGGTGGTGGAAGGGCTGAGGGAAGGCGACACGGTGATTCTCTCCGACATGTCGCGCGAAGATAGCGTAGACCGCATCCGGCTCGACTAGTCTCTGACCGTATGAATTCGCTCCTGAGATTTGTGGTTTCCCAGGTCTCAAAATCGAGACCTGTGGGACCCAACATTGATACAACATCAAGCGGTCAGAGACTTAGAGCTGCGCTGACCGCGAATGGGACGGAAGGCAAACATCAAGGCTTGGATCCGGCGCAGTTGGCAGACCCTGGTTCTCAATCCAGGAATCCATCCGATGCGCATGCAATTTGCAATTCATGGAGACACATTTACACGGCAACACGAGGGGGAATGGATGTCTAGCAACGACAAGCTGATCGAAATCGAAGGCCTGACTAAGGTCTTTTACACCGACGAAGTGGAGACCCACGCACTCTCAGGCATTCACCTTGCCATTGCGCGTGGCGAGTACGTGGCCATGTCGGGCCCTTCGGGCTGCGGCAAATCCACGCTGCTGTCCATCTTGGGCCTTCTGGATACGCCCACGGGGGGCAAGTACCGGCTCAACAACCAGCCGGTGGAGAACCTGAGCTTCGGCGAGCGCTCGCGCATTCGCAACCAGGAGATCGGTTTCATCTTTCAGAGTTTCAACCTGATCGGCGACTTGACGGTGGAGGAGAACGTGGAGCTGCCTCTGACGTATCGCGCCGGGATGCCCTCGGCAGAGCGCAAGAAACGCGTGAAGGAAGCCCTGGAGCGCGTGAACATGGCGCACCGCATGAAGCACTATCCCGCGCAGCTTTCCGGCGGCCAGCAGCAGCGCGTGGCGGTAGCGCGTGCATTGGCCGGATCGCCCTCCATCCTGCTGGCCGATGAGCCTACCGGTAACCTGGACTCGAAGAACGGCGAGGCGGTGATGCATCTGTTGTCAGACCTGCATCGCGAGGGCTCGACCATCTGCATGGTCACCCACGATCCGCGCTTTGCCAAGCACGCCCAGCGCGAAGTTCACCTGTTCGACGGAAAGGTGGTCTCGGAAGACGAGCTGAAGAAGCTCGAAGAAGAAGTGGAGGCGTAGCCATGCTGCAGGACCTGCGTCACACAGTGCGGAGGATGCGCAAGTCGCCCGGCTTTACGCTCACCGCGGTGCTTACGCTGGCCCTGGGCATCGGGGCGCTGACCACGGTTGCCACATGGACCAATGCCGTTCTCTACAATCCCTGGCCGCGCGTCACTGCGCCCCGGGATCTCCGTTTCGTAGATGCAACGGTGCTGGGCAATGACGGCTACTCGGTGCACTACGATCAGTACCGGTTCTTGCGCGAACAGGGCCGCTCGTTTGAAGATGCCGCAGCATTTGCGATTGCGACTGTGAATCTGACCGCACCGGACGCGCAGCCGCAAGCCCTGGTTATGGGCACCGTTTCATCCAATTATTTTCAGATTCTTGGATTGAAGGCGCAAGCCGGGCGTTTCTTCCAGCCCAACGCAAATGACCGGGTCTACGGTGCCAACGACGAGATTGTGCTCTCAGACGGGCTGTGGCGCGATCGCTTCAGCGGCGATCCAAATATCGTCGGCCGCGCTGTCTCAATCAATCGCCATGAGTTCACGGTGATCGGCGTGGCGCCGGCTCAGTTTGCCGGAATCTTCGGCGGAATCGCGGAGGCGGCGTGGATTCCTCTCTCCGGCCTGCGCGGTCTCTCCTCTGATCCGCCGCCCGATCCACTTCTTCACTACGGTCTGCAAGGTGTGGTCCGCCTTCGTCCCGGGGTGAGCAGTGCGTCGGCTGCGGCTGAGCTTCACGCGCTGGCCCGGAACTTTGCTCTTCAACAGCACGACGGCAAGTACAACGGGTGGGACTTGAATCTTCGGGATTCCTCCCATTTTCAGCGCGGATTGTTCGGCGTCATCGGCGAGCAGTTGCCGGTGCTGGTGGGCGCATCCACTCTGCTGATGGTGCTGGTATGCATCAATATTGCTTCGCTGCTTGGCCAGCACGCAGCACGCCGCCGGCGCGAGGTCGCCATCCGCGGCGCGCTGGGAGCCACACCGGCGCGCATTGCGAAGCAGGCTCTGGTCGAAACCGGCATGCTGGCTCTGACTGGCGCACTCGCAGGGTGGGCCGCAAGTACCGGCATGTCGCGGGCGCTTTATGTCTTGTTGCCCGATTATGGCGTGCCTCTAGCCTTTAACCTGCATAGCGACACGGGCATTCTGCTCTTCGTGACCGGGGTTGCCGTAGGAACCACGCTGATATGCGGCCTGTTTCCTCTGCGCCAGTCGCTGCGCATCTCACAGATCGACGCATTGCATGAGGGTGGTGCGGCAGTGGCCGGCGGTATGCGCAACAGGCTCGGCCAGCGCATCCTGCTCAGCCTGCAACTGGGCATTTGCTTTGTGGTGCTGGTCTGCTGTGGGCTACTTACGCGAACTGCGTTCAACATCTCCCATCGGGAAACGGGATTCGACCGCTCCAATTGCCTGACTGCGAGTATCGACCTATCCCGCTCTGGATATACCAAGGAGCGAGGACTCGCCTTGCAGGCTGCACTGCTTGATCGGGTGCGGACAATGCCCGGCGTCGCAGAAGCCACGCTGACTTCGCATCTGCCTATGGGCGACGACGGCGAGGGCAATACGCAGGATTTCAGTATTCCCGGATACGTTCCTGCCAAGGGCGAAGAGATGGCCGTCGTCACCGACTTCGAGGGCCCTGACTTTTTTCACACCATGGGCATTCCGGTGCAGCAGGGGCGCGAGTTCAGCAACAACGACAATTCCACTTCGCCGGATGTAGCGGTCGTCAACGAGACAATGGCGCGCCGTTATTGGCCCAAGGGCGACGCCGTCGGAAGCAGCGTGATAGTCAACAAACGTCCGCGGCGCATTGTGGGTGTGGTGCATGACTACGCCTACGCGGATCCTGAGAATGTGAGCCCCACGTCCTTGTTATTCCTGCCCCTGGCTCAAGACTATTGGGGCAACCCAACGGTGGCGCTGCGTACGCGCACGACCGCGTCCGGCCTGACAGTAGAACTGCGGCAGGCCGTTGCGAGCCTTGACGGCGCGCTGCCCCTCGAAAATGTACGGACGCTCGAACAGGTGACCGGTGTGCGCTATCAGTTTTCGCGCATCCCGGCCGAACTGCTGGGCGTGTACGCTTTATCGAGTGTGTTGGTGGCCATGCTGGGTCTCTACGCCGTCATGGCCTATTCAGTCATCGAACGGCATCGCGAGTTTGCCCTGCGCATCGCACTAGGCTCAACGCGCGCCGGAATCTTTGGCCTGGTTCTGAGCGGAAGCATATGGATTGCCGCGCTGGGGATGATCATGGGCTGCCTGGGGTCGGTTGCCGCCGTGCGCCTGCTGCGCTCCATGCTGTTTGGCGTGGCTCCCTTCGATGCAGCGATCTACTGTGCCGCGGCGGCGCTTCTGCTCCTCACGGTCTTTGCGTCGGGCCTTTTGCCCGCGCGCCGCGCCGCGTCCATCGAACCCATGCAGGCTTTGCGAAGCGAATAGCCCGAATCACCGAGGAGAGAAATAATGAGCGCAATCTTTCACGATCTGCACTACGCATTGCGCCAGTTGCGCAAGTCGCTGGGGTTCACGCTGACCGCGGTGCTTACGCTGGCCTTCGGCATTGGAGCCACGACCGCGATCTTCTCCATCGTGGAAGGCGTGCTGCTGCGGCCCTTGCCGTTTCCTCAGCAGGACAGGCTGGTAACTCTTGGCGATCGCATCGAAGGCGCTGACTTCGGCGGCGGCGGCGGCGAAGGCGGTTATACCGCCACCACGGCACCGGAAATTGGAGAATATTCGCGCGAAGCACGCGCCTTCTCTGCACTCGGCGCATACCAGCAAACCGGCTATGAACTCTCCGGCGCGGGCGAGCCGGCGCAGATCAACGGCGCTCGTCTCACGGCTGGCATCTTTCCGGTGCTGGAGATCTCCCCGCTCATGGGGCGGGTTTTCACGCAGCAGGAAGACGACGGGAAGGCGCAAGTTGCTCTACTGAGCTATGCGACCTGGCACAGCCGATTCCATGGCGATGCGAACATTCTCGGCCAGAAGATTCTGCTTGACCGCAAGCCTTATGAAATCGTCGGCGTCATGCCGCGCGACTTTGAGTTTCCTCTGGTTCCAGGCCAGGTGAACCGCAGCGAGCTTTGGGTGCCGATGAGCTTCTCCCAGGCAGAATTGGTTCAGGGAGCTGCGAGTTGGAACTATCAGATGGTCGGGCGGCTCAAGCCGGGCATGACACCCGCACAGGCGGAACAGGATGCCGAGCGGGTGTCGCAACAAATCATGCGCGGATTTCCCGCATTCATGGCCAGCCTGCGCATACACGCAGTGGTTCACCCGCTCGATGAGAGCACCGTGGGGCAGGCCAGGCCGCTCATCCGCATCATGTTTCTAGCCGTCGCGGTCGTGCTGTTTATCGCTTGCGCCAATCTCGCGGGGTTGTTGCTGGTGCGGGTGATCCGGCGCAGGCGCGAGATTGCAGTGCGCCTCGCGTTGGGCGCCAGCGCAATGGCCGTAATCCGCCAGAATTTGATTGAAGCACTGGCGCTCAGCATTTTCGGAGGGCTTCTCGGGTTGGGCCTGGCATCCGTTCTGTTGCGTGTAGGCATCAGCTTTTTGCCGGAGACGCTGCCGCGCATTAGTTCGATCGGCCTCGACTGGAAAGTCATGGCCTTTGCACTGCTGGTAGCTGTGATTACGGGGCTGCTGTGCGGCCTGGTCCCGGCTTTTGCAGCTTCACGCACCGGCGTCAACGAAGCCCTGAAGGAAGGCGGACGCACGGGGACGGCCGGCAGTGGCCATGCGCGCTTGCGTTCGGCGCTGGTCATCACCGAGATCGCTGTAGCGCTGGTCCTGCTCATTGCGTCAGGCTTGCTGCTGCGCAGCTTTGAGAAGGTCCGCTCGGTCGAAATGGGCTTTCGCACCGAACACACGTTGACGGCGGCGTATAGCTTACCGGAGCGACAATACTCGACCCAGGCCGCTATCGACGGCTTTAACGATGCGCTGCTGCGCAGACTGGAGCAACTGCCCGGAGTTGAGGCAGTTGGTGTAACCGCGCTGCTTCCGGACTCTGGAAACAACAGTTCCACGACGTTTATCGTGGAGGGCTATGTTCCACCCAAAGGCGCGGGGTTTAACCTCAGCTGGCCTTCTCCACTTCTCGGATCGTATTTCCGGGCCCAGGGGATTCCTCTGCTACGAGGACGCGACTTCACCAGTGCCGATCGCGTTGGCTCGCCGCTGGTGGTGATCGTGAACCACGCGCTGGCAGAGCATTACTGGCCCGGCCAGGACCCCATCGGGAAGCGCTTGCGCTGGGGCATGATGGAGACGCCTACGCCCTGGCTGTCGGTCGTGGGCGAGATCGCCGACATCAAGGAGACATCGCCCGATGCGCCGACCAGAGAACAGATTTTCCAACCCGTCAGCCAGAACATTGCATCTTTCGGCTCGCTTGCGCCGCCCGATTCCCTGGATGCCCAGGGGGGCTCGATCGTTTTGCGCACCACGCAGCCGCCAGAGCAGATGATCAGCGCTCTGCGCGCCACGGTTCGCGCCATCGACCCCCAACTTCCCCTCACACGGGTAGAATCCATGGACCAGATTGTGGCTGAAGGCCAGGCGCCGCGCCGCTTCAATACGGTGCTCATCTCCAGCTTTGCCGCGGCCGCTGTGCTGCTGGCGTTGCTTGGCATCTACAGCGTGATCTCTTTCTCCGCAGCGCTACGCACCCATGAGTTAGCGATTCGGTTGGCGCTCGGTTCGCAGCGTTCAAGCGTGCTGCGGCTGGTTCTTGTCTCCGGCGCCAAACTGGGTCTTGTGGGCTGCGGCATCGGGGCTGTGGCGTCTCTGTTTGCGACGCGCCTCTTGCGTTCAATGTTGTTTCAGGTCGATCCACTAGACCCCACGGTCCTGGTCCTGGCGGCAGTCTGCATCTTTTTGCTCGCGCTCGTGGCTTCACTCGTACCCGCGCGCCGTGCGGCCTCCATCGAACCCATGCAAGCGCTCAGAACCGAATAGCTACGCGAGACCGACCAGACAAGGGAGAGCAGAGGCGATGAATCAACTGCTTCAGGACGTTCGTTACGCAGTGCGCCAGTTGCGCAACTCGCCGGGGTTCGCGCTGACTGCCGTGTTCACGCTGGCGCTGGGTATCGGCGCCAACACTGCCATCTTTGTGCTGGTGAATACACTGATGCTGCGTCCGCTGCCCTTCAACAACGCGCAGGAACTGGTGTGGATTGCACCGCCTCCGGCCAAGTGCGGTTTCTCTTGCGAAACCTATTCGTCCGATGCCTTCGACGCGTTCCGCGCCCAGAGCCGGTCCTACCAGGACGTGACCGGCTACTTCGCCTTTTCCACGGCCGACAATGTGCGCCTGACAGGCCGTGGCGAGCCGGTGCCAGCCACGGGCATTGGCGTGATCGGCAACTTCTTTCAGGTTCTCGGTGTTCGCCCGGCCATGGGCCGCTTATTCACCACCGATGAAGCACGCCAAGGCGCGCGGCCGGTGGTTCTGCTTGCAGATGCCTACTGGAAGAGACAGTTTGCCTCAGACCCCGACATTGTAGGCAAGGCCATCGACTTGGACGGGCAGCAGGTGACGGTTGTGGGAGTGTTGCCCCGCAGCTTCGATTTTGGCGCGGTCTTTTCTCCCGGTGCTCGGGTCGATCTCTTCATGCCGTTTGACCTGGACAACGCGCGCGACTGGGGCAATATCGTTACCTTCATCGGCCGAATGAAGCCTGGTGTAAGCGTGGCTCAGGCGCAGGCCGAAGCGCGCCTGATTGCGCCGGGCCTATATTACAGGGTGAAATTTCCCGACTCGCGCGGGTCTTATAAAGACAAAGTCATTCCCGTTCCGTTGAAGGAGTATGTCAGCGGGAGGTTGCGCCGCTCGCTGGTCGTGTTGTGGGCCGCGGTAGGGATGATTCTGCTCATTGCGTGTGTCAATTTGTCGAACCTGCTGCTGGCCCGAGCCGCTGCACGCGGCAAAGAGTTTGCCATGCGCGGCGCTCTGGGAGCGAGCCGCGGCCGCATTGTGCGCCAACTGCTCACGGAGAGTCTGGTGCTTTCCTTTGCTGGCGCATTCTTCGGACTCGGGCTGGCCTACGGGATGGTGGCTTGGCTGGCGCGCCAGGGAGCAATCGCGCTGCCTCTGCTCAGCAGTCTGCGCATCGACGGCGCCGCATTGGGATGGACTGTGCTGGTCGCGGTGTGCGCCGCGATGTTCTTCGGCATTGTTCCCGGGCTAAGGATGGCTGATGGAAATCTGCACGAGGCGCTGAAGGACTCCGGCGCGGGCTCAGGCCAGAGCCGGAAACAGGGGCGCATCCGCAGTGTGCTGGTGGTATCTGAGGTAGCGCTGGCCTGCGTTCTGCTGGTGGGTGCGGGACTCTTGCTGCGCAGTTTCCTGCACGTGTTGGACGTTGACCTCGGCTTCCAGCCCGACCACGCCGCCGCGATCAAGGTGGATTATGACGACGGCAGTGGCAATCCGGGAGTGACACGTGAGGCCGCGACTGCGCAGCGAACCGCGATCTTTCAGCAGATCCTGAGCCGCGTAGGCGCTATCCCCGGCGTGGTTGCGGCGGGCATGGTGGATTTCCTGCCGCTGGAACAGAACCGCGCCTGGGGTTCGCTGACGCCGAAGGGCAGGACTTATCGCCCAGGGGAGTTACCCGATTCACTCGTCTACATGATTACCCCGGGCTATATGCGAGCCATGGGCATGAGGCTGCATGGCCGCGATTTCACGTGGGAGGACGGCCCCAAGGGAGAACAGGTCATCATCATTAACCAGACCGCCGCGCAATTTCTCTGGCCCGGCGGGGACGCGATAGGAAAGATTGCCTGGATCAATGGCACGGAAGAGCACATTGTGGGCGTGATCGACGACGTGCACGAAAGCAAGGTGGAAGGAGAGGCGGGCTGGCAGGTTTACTTCCCCCAGGCACAGCAGAACCCGGTTGCAGCCCAATTGGTGATTCGCACCAGCCTGCCGCCCGGAGCTTTGGCGGGCAGTGTGCTGCATGCGCTGCGCGACTTGAATCCCAAGCAACCCGCTGCGGAGTTCCGGCCCATCCGGCAAATCGTGGACCACGCCGTCTCGCCGCGCCGTTTTTTCATGATGCTGATTGCCGCGTTCGCTGCGCTCGGGCTGCTGTTGGCAGCACTGGGCATCTACGGTGTGATCTCTTATTCAGTCACGCGGCAGACGCAGGAGATCGGAATTCGCATGGCGCTGGGCGCTTCGCGGTCGAGCGTGGTGACCATGGTATTGCGCGTGACGCTATGGCAGACGCTTGCGGGGCTTGCGTTGGGTATTCCTGCGGCGCTCGCTGCAGGCCATTTGATGGCCAATCAACTCTATGCTGTGGGTGCTTACGATCCTGTGGTTCTTGCCGGCGCAACCATGGTGCTGGGTCTCTGCGCCGCAACTGCAGGCTTTATTCCCGCACGCCGTGCCGCATCCATTGATCCCATGCGGGCACTTAGAACCGATTAGCAAGGTGAACCAGGTCAGGCAACGGAGAACCAACTTGATGAACCAACTGCTTCAGGACGTTCGTTACGCATTGCGCCAATTGCGCAAGTCGCCGGGCTTTACGCTTACCGCGGTCATCACCCTGGCGCTCGGCATCGGAGCTAATACGGCCATCTTCACGCTGGTCCAAGGCGTCCTGCTTCGCTCGCTGCCAGTCGCAGATCCGTCGCGGCTCTATCGAATTGGTGACACGGACGATTGTTGCGTTGACGGCGGCTATCCGGGCGACGCCGGCGAGAACGGAGACTTCTCTATCTTCTCCACTGACCTTTTCCAATACCTGAAAAACTCGGCGCCGGAGTTTGAGCAGTTGGCCGCGGTGCAGGCCGGGGGGACGCCCGCGAGCGTACGGCGCGGAAATGCGCTGGCCAAGTCGATGCGGGGCGAATTCGTCACCGGCAACTACTTCACCATGCTCGGCATGGGCGCCTATGCGGGCCGCGTGTTTGCCGATAGCGACGATACGCCCAGCTCCGCTCCGACAACTGTGCTCAGTTACATGACGTGGCAGCGCGAGTTTGCTTCTGATCCGTCGATCGTGGGCTCCACTGTCTATATTGAGGCTCGACCTTTCACGGTCATCGGCATAGCGCCGCCCGGCTTCTTCGGCGACCGAGTCTCGGACAGTCCGCCCGATCTGTGGATGCCAATCCAGACCGAACCGTATGTTCGATCCGGAGGATACTCGGTGCTCCATCACGCAGAGGCTCACTGGCTGTATGCACTGGGGCGGGTGCGGGCGGGAACCAACGCGGGGGCATTGCAAAGCAAGCTGTCGGTAGCGTTGCGCCAATGGCTCTATTCGCGCTCCACATTTACCTCCAACGGCGGCGCATCCCTGATTCCCCGGCAGCATGTGGTTCTGACACCGGGCGGCGGCGGCATTCAGAGCTTGCAACAGGAGACTGGAAAAGGCCTGAACATGCTGATGATCCTTTCCAGCGTGGTGTTGCTGATTGCCTGCGCCAACATCGCCAACCTGATGCTGGCCCGCGCCACCACGCGGCGCGCGGAACTGGCGGTGCGCATGGCCATGGGGGCCGGGCGCCGCCGTGTAATAGGTCAGATCATTACGGAGAGCGTGCTTTTGAGTTGCATTGGCGGACTTGCGGGCCTTGGCGTTGCCTATGCCGGATCGCGCACGATTCTTGCACTGGCATTTCCCGACGCACGCAACCTGCCCATCGATGCCAGTCCGTCATTACCTATTCTCGGGTTCGCCTTTATGGTTTCGCTGCTGACGGGCATCTTATTTGGCGCGGGGCCGGCGTGGCTTTCGTCGCATACGCAGCCGGCCGAGGCATTGCGCGGCGTCAATCGCTCGACGCGCGACCGCTCATCGCTTCCGCAAAAGGCGCTGGTCGTTTTCCAGGCCGCGCTTTCGCTGATGCTGCTGGCCGGAGCTATTCTGATGTCGAAGACACTAGCCAACCTGGAACACCAGAACTTCGGCATCGCCACGACCAACCGCTATGTTCTTCACTTCGATCCGGCGGGGGCCGGATACACCATCGATCGCGTCCCCGGACTCTACCGGCAGATCGAAGATCGCTTTAACGCCCTGCCTGGAGTCACTGCTTTCGGGCTGGCGCTGTATAGCCCGCTTGAAGGTGATAACTGGAGCGAATGTGTAATCCAGCAGGGACATCCCGCGCCGGGACCGAATAGCGATTGTGGGGCCACATGGGATCGCGTCAGCACGTACTTCCTCGATGCCATCGGCGTGCCCATGGTGCGCGGCCGGGGATTCACGGAGCAGGACACACAAGCGTCGCCGCAGGTGGCCGTGGTCAACGAGACCTTCGCGAAGAGATTTTTCCCCAACCAGGACGCGGTGGGCCAGCATTTTGGCATCGATATGCCGCAGTACTCAAGCAGCTTTCAAATAGCGGGCGTCTTTAAGGATTTCAAAATGAACAACCCGCGCGATCCTGTACGCCCGGTCTTCCTGCGACCGTTGGCCCAGCGATTCACCGGCTACAAAGAATCGGAAATGAATGCGGGCGAAGTGCAGTCGATGTTTATGAACGCCATGGTTCTAACCTTCAACCGGCCTCAGCAAAATGCGGATGCGTTGATTCGTCAAACGCTGGCCGGCGTCGACCCTGCGCTCACCGTCAGGGACCTTCGCACACTCGATGCGCAGGTGGCCGGCAACTTCAACCAGGACCGCCTGATTGCACGACTGACGAGCCTCTTCGGCATGCTGGCGCTGATTCTCGCTTCTGTCGGCCTCTACGGGGTCATGTCCTACTTCGTCGCGCGCCGTACCAGCGAAATCGGCATCCGTATGGCGCTGGGCGCCACGCGGACGAGCGTGGTGGCAATGGTGATGCGCGGCGCAATGTGGCAGATTCTCATCGGACTGGGCCTGGGCATTCCGGCCGCGCTGGTTGCGGGGCACATGATGGCCAGTCAACTCTACGGCGTAAAAGGCTTCGATCCGATGGCCCTGGCCGGTGCAACCCTGGTGCTCGGCCTCTGCGCCACCGTCGCGGGCTTTATCCCCGCCCGCCGCGCAGCTTCAATCGAACCCATGCAAGCACTGCGCACTGAATAAGGAGACGGAAAGTTGA
>Ga0182030_10016721_pt1 | contig 14251 bp, 10 predicted proteins | sample 812S3MmetaG_FD_121299 | JGI IMG/M metagenome (GOLD analysis project Ga0182030, IMG submission 121299) | Permafrost microbial communities from Stordalen Mire, Sweden - 812S3M metaG (Illumina Assembly) | ecosystem: Environmental > Terrestrial > Soil > Wetlands > Permafrost | place: Sweden...
CACCTCTCGCCCGCCGACTACGAGCGCAAGCAGACGCTGGTGAATGCCGAGCGCTTCACGACTCCCGAACTGAAAGAGTATGAATCGAAGATTCTCGATGCTCAGGAGAAGATTGTCGAAATCGAGCGCCGTCTGTTTGCCGAATTGCGTTCCGCCATTGCCGCCGAGGCCAAGCGCATCCGGCAAACCGCGCTGGCACTGGCCGAAGTGGATGTCCTGGGTTGCCTGGCGCACATTGCAGCCCTGCGAAATTACTGCCGGCCGCGGTTCGAGCAAACTTTCGACGAACCTGAGAAGACCGCGGACATCGCTGATGGAGCGCCGGGCGTCCCCGCCCGGCCATTCGATCTGGAAGTTGTCGAGGGCCGTCATCCGGTAATCGAACTGCAGGAAATGGCGGCAGGGAGCGAGCGCTTCGTCCCTAACGATCTGTTTCTGGATGCTTCGACACAAAACATCATAGTGCTCACCGGCCCGAACATGGGCGGCAAGAGCACCTATCTGCGGCAGGCGGCGCTGATCGTGATCATGGCGCAAATGGGCTCGTTTGTTCCAGCGCGTGCCGTGCGCCTGGGCATTGTCGACCGCGTCTTCACGCGCATAGGGGCAAGCGACAACCTGGCCCGGGGCCGCTCGACGTTCATGGTCGAGATGACGGAGACCGCAGCGATTCTGCACACCGCGACGGCACGGTCGCTGATCCTGCTAGACGAAGTCGGTCGCGGCACCTCCACCTATGACGGACTGGCGATCGCCTGGGCCGCCATCGAATATCTCCACGCGCGAGTGCGAGCCAAGACTTTGTTTGCCACGCACTATTTCGAGCTAACCGAGTTGGCCGAGCAGTTGAGCGGCGTGAAGAACTATCACGTGTCCGTCAAAGAGGCGGGAGGAAGCGTAGTTTTTCTGCGACGCGTCGAACCGGGAGCGGCCGACCGCAGCTACGGAATCGAAGTAGCAAAGCTGGCAGGATTGCCAAACGAAGTCGTGGTGCGCGCGCGCGAGGTGCTGGCTGAGCATGAATCATCCGAGCGCCGCCTTTCGAGCCATCTGACGCCGGGAGCAGAGCCCGAGCGTCCCACGCAGTTGACTATCTTCACCCCGCTGTCGCAACCCGTGCTGGAAAAGCTGCGCGAGGTGGATTTGAACCGTCTGACGCCGCTCGAAGCGCTAAACTTGCTGGCAGAGCTGAAGAAAGAAATCTAACCGCCGAGACGCGGAGTGCGCCGAGAAAACAAGATGGATCACAATGTCGCAGAGCCCAAACGAGAGATCCCAATCGACAGCAACTGGATCGTGACGATCGGGATAGCGTTGCTCTTCGTTTCTTGCATTTGGCAACTGATTCGCGATGTCCGTTATCTCGCGCTTGGTAATCTCTCCGAACAAGTATTGTCTACCCATGTTATTGACAAGATCGGCATAGTTATCTTGGCAGTCTATTGCTTTCTGTTTGCCTTCTCGTTCCAGGCGCTGCGCGTGAGACTCGCTCTCATCTTGCTGGGAGCCGAAGCGGTAGTTCGCCTTTCGCTGAGTTATCTACATGTTTCCCCTGCCACGCTTCACGTCGCCGATATTGGCGCCTCACTCGCCGACCAGGTTGCGCTGGCGATCATTGCTTTCGCCATAGTGCAATGGTTCAAGTCTGTGATTCACTGGGTTCGACCGACCAAAACCGGAGAAGCGAAGTCGTAGCTACGCGCATGCACATCGGCCAACTCCTGATCATCGGCTTCGACGGGACCAAGGTGTCCCCGCGGCTCGCTTCCCTGCTCACGAAGATTCAGCCGGCGGGCGTTATTCTGTTTGCCCGCAACATCACTGGGGCTGAGCAGACGCATACTCTTCTGCGCGAGTGCCAGAAGTATGTGGCGACGCCGCTTCTCACTTGCGTGGACCTGGAAGGCGGCACCGTGGACCGTTTCCGTAACGTAATCGGCGCGGCGCCGTCTCCGGCAGAAGTCTTTGCCACAGGCAGACGAGCGCTCTTTCGCAAGCACGGACGCGTGATCGGCGAAAACTGCCGCGCGCTGGGCTTCAACCTGGATTTTGCTCCGGTACTCGACTTGGCCCACGCGGCTTCGCGGGCCGTGATGAGTTCGCGGGCGGTTTCGGACGATCCGAAGCAGGTGGTTATCTATGCGCGCGAGTTCCTGCGCGGGCTGGGCGATGCCGGAGTGCTCGGCTGCGGCAAACATTTCCCCGGACTGGGCGAGGCCACACTCGATACGCATCACGAACTCCCCAGCATTGAAAAGGCGCTGCGCAAATTGTGGCAAGAGGACTTGGTTCCTTATCGCATGCTCCGACACGCCTTGCCGATGGTCATGGTTTCGCACGCGGCTTATCCGTCGGTGACAAAAGATCGCACTCCGGCATCGCTCTCGAAGAAGTGGATTATCGGCATTCTGCGCCAGAAGATTGGCTACCACGGCCTCATCTGCTCCGACGATCTGGAGATGGGCGGCGTACTGGCAGCGGGCCCGATTGAACAAGTGATGATCGGGCACATCCGCGCCGGGGGCGACCTTGGCCTGATCTGCCATCGCGAAGATTTCATTCTGCGCGCGCACGAAGCGCTGGTCAGCGAAGCGGAACGCGACAGCAGATTTGCCCGGCGCGTTCGGGAATCCGCGCAGCGCGTGCTGGCGTTCAAATCGAAAAAAGCACGCGGGCGGGGGCGCCCGCGCCACACAGTTCCCACTTCCGCGCGAGTTGAGAAGCTGACGCGCCAACTCTGGGAATTCAGCGAAGAAATCCGGCTGGCCATTCTAGCTCGCGCGGACAATAAGAAGGAATGCGCATGATTGTTGCCGGCGTGATGAGCGGAACTTCGGCGGACGGAATCAATGTGGCGCTGGTGCGGTTCGCCTCCTCCGACCAAGAACGGCCCAGAGGCCCGTCACCACACAAGAACCGACACTCAGACTTCACACTGCTTGCGCACGAAGAGTATCCGTTCCCTGCCCCAGTGCGGCGCGCAATCTTGGCCATGATGAACGCGGAGTTGGCCCACGTTGCGGATCTGGCCCGCCTGAATTTTCTTCTCGGCGAACTGTATGCGGAGGCGGTCGCGAAGACAGCGCGCAAGCATCGCGTGAAACTTGACCTGGTGGGCTGTCATGGACAGACGCTCTATCACCAGGGAGTAGCGGAGCGGTTTCTCGGACGAAAGCTGGCGGTAACGTGGCAAACCGGCGAGGGCGCGGTGATCGCGGCGCGACTGGGTGTGCCGGTGGTCTCCGATTTTCGTCCCGCAGACATCGCGGCCGGAGGTAAAGGCGCGCCGCTGGTGCCGTTCCTCGACTATCTTCTTTATCGCGATCAGCGGGAGGGGCGCATGGCGCAGAGCCGCATTGCGCAAAACATCGGTGGCATTGCGAATCTGACGGCCATTCCGGCAGGCGCATCGCTGCAACAGGTGCTAGCTTTTGACACTGGCCCTGGCAACATGGTGATCGATGCGGTGATGGAAGAACTGTTCGGGCGGCGTTATGACCGCGACGGCAAAGTCGCGTCCTCGGGACGGGTTCTCGACGGCGTGATCGCACAGTTGGTGCGTGCGCATTTTTTCCAGCAAAAGCCTCCAAGGACGGCGGGACGCGAGGAATTTGGCCGGGAATACGTGGGCCGATTTCTTCAGATCTGTCGCGGTGCGAGTAAAACAGACGTGGTGGCAACGGCAACCGCATTGACGGCGCGATCGATTGCGGACGCGGTCCAGCGCTTCGTGTTGCCGCGATTTGGAGTGCGGCGCCGCGATCACGAAATGATTGTCTCCGGCGGAGGCGTGAAGAATCCCACGCTGATGGCTATGTTGCGCAATGAAATCGCGTCTTTGGGGATCGAGCTCCATTTCTCGGACGAGTTCGGCCTTCCAGCGGAAGCGAAGGAGGCCGTCGCTTTTGCCCTGCTCGCGCACGAGACGTGGCATCGGCGGCCCAGCAATGTGCCGTCGGCGACGGGAGCGAAGCGGGCGGCGATCCTGGGAAAGATCTCGTATGCGTGAGGCTGCGGAATTGGAGAGCGCGAGAAGCAGATCCTTCGCTTCGCTCAGGATGACAGATCTATTTAGAATGACAATTCTTCTCTTGTTCGTAGGCGCAGGTGTCCTGCCTCTTCTTTCATGCTCACAAGCGCCCGATCCCAACACGCTAGTAATGATTATCGAGAGCAGTCCCACCGACCTTGATCCGCGGGTGGGCCTCGATGCGCAATCGGAGCGCATTGACGAGCTTATCTTTGACGCGCTGCTGACGCGCGACGAGCACCTCAACGTTCAGTCCGGACTGGCCGAGAGTTGGGAGGTTCCCGATCCACTCACCTACGTCTTCCATTTGCATCACGGCGTGACCCTTCACGACGGGCGTTCGCTGACCTCGCGCGATGTGAAGTGGACTTTCGATTCCTTGCTCCAAGGCAAGATTCGCAGCACAAAAACTGCGACCTACCGTTTTGTGGATCACATCGAAACGCCCGATGAATTCACGGTGGTCTTTCATCTGAAAGAAGCCTACGCGAGTTTGCTGTGGAATCTCTCGGAAGGCGCGATCGGCATTGTTCCCTACGGTGCTCTCGGCGAAATGACACGGACGCCGATTGGATCCGGGCCTTTCAAGTTTGTGAGTGCGGAACAGGACAAGGAAGTCATCTTGGAGCGTAATGACCGATACTGGGGGACGAAGCCTCACCTTTCTCGCGTGCGCTTCACGGTCGTGCCCGATGCGACGACGCGCGCGCTTGAACTGCGCAAGGGCAGCGCCGATGTCGCCATCAATGCCTTAACGCCAGACACGGTTGTGGCGCTCGAGCGCGAGCCGAACCTGCGGATCGAGCGCGGGCCCGGAACGATCCTCGCTTACATTGGTTTCAATCTTCGCGACCCGGTGCTCCGCGATGTGCGCGTCCGGCAGGCGATTGCCTGCGCGATTGACCGCGGCCCGCTTCTCGAATACATCTGGCGCGGCTTGGCGCAGCCCGCATCGAGTATCCTGCCGGTCCAGAGTTGGGCGTATGCTCCCAGCACAACCGGATTCACTTACAATCCAGAAAAAGCGCGGCAAATCCTCGACGCGGCTGGCTATCGTTTGCGAGACGGCGTGCGCTTTCATCTGACGATGAAGACTTCGACCGAGGAGAGCACGCGATTGCTGGCGGCCGTTTTGCAGCAGCAGTTGCGCGATGTGGGGATTGCGCTGGATCTTCGCACGTTTGAGTTCGCCACGTTTATGGCTGATGTCACCAGTGGCGCCTTCCAGTTTTATTCGTTGCGCTGGGTTGGCGGTAACGAAGACCCCGACATTTTTGACACGGTTTTTCACGCCCGCAACTTTCCTCCCGCGGGAAGGAACCGCGGCTTCTATTCCAACCCGCGCGTTGATAGCTTGATCGACCAGGCGCGCCGCGAGACCGATCAGAATGTTCGCAAAAGGCTGTACGCCGAGGTTCAGGAAATCCTGGCGCAAGATGTGCCCTCGATCAATCTGTGGTACTTCGATAATGTGCTCGTGCACACGCGGCGGGTGCAGGACCTCAGCCTGAACCCGTCGGGAAATTACGATTTTCTGAAGACGGCTGAAATCAGCAGCCAGTAGCCAGTGGCCAGTTTTCAGCGTGATAACATCGAACGTTGGCATGCGCTTGACCGCGAGCAGCGTTGCCTGAGACCTGACACCTAAAACCTGAGACCTGATCTTGAAGATTCTTTTTATCGGTGACATTTTTGGACGCCCAGGGCGGACCATCGTAAGAGAGAGCCTACCCGAACTACGACAGCAGCACGCCGTCGATCTCGTCATCGCCAATTGCGAAAATGCTGCGGCTGGCTTCGGAATCACGCCTCCATTGGCGGAAGAGCTTTTCGATCTGGGCATTGACGTGATGACCACCGGAAATCACGTCTGGGACAAACGCGAGATCATCGAATACTTCCACATGGCGGACGGCAACCCCCACAGTCCGGCGCGCCGCTTGTTGCGGCCGGCAAATTTCTCGCCGAACCTGCCCGGTTGGGGAGTGTACGAAGGCCAAAAGAACGGCATCGGGTACGCCGTCGTTAACCTTCAGGGACGCGTGTTCATGGGCTCGAGCGACGATCCCTTTCGCTACGCCGATCGTCTTCTGGAACAGATCAAATCGAGAATTGTGTTTGTCGATTTCCATGCCGAGGCCACGTCCGAAAAAATTGCCTTCGGATGGTATCTCGACGGGCGCGTCACCGCCGTCGTTGGCACCCACACGCACGTTCCCACGGCGGATGAGATTGTCTTGCCCAAGGGCACTGCTTACATCACCGACGTCGGGATGACGGGACCCTACGACAGCGTCATTGGGGTGAAGAAAGAATTAGTCATCGAGAGATTTCTCAGCGGGATGCCGGCGCGCTTCGAAGCGGCCAACGGCGACGTCCGCCTGTGCGCCGTGCTGGTCGAGTGCGATGACCAGACCGGCCGCGCCACCCGCATGGAACGGCTGATGCTGCGGAGCTAGGCCCGAGTCATTGGTCGTTGGCCGCTAGCTGCTGGGTGCCAGCGAATCGGATTCCGCAAAAGAAGAAAGATGGCCTTGAGCCGGCGGAGGACAAAAGACCAACGACGAACGACCAACGACCAACGACCGTCGACTGGCCCTCCCGAGTATTTCTCTTGCAAGACAGCGGCTGCCGGGCATTCTATAGTAAGTAATATGCGATGGCTGCCAGCGGGAATTGTTTTGTTGCTTGCCGGAGTGTGTTTGGCCGCGGACACTCCCCAAGCCGCTGCGCCACCGCTCTGTTCCAATTCCGCCGGCACGCCCGTCTGCCACGGTCCGAAGAAGGACCTGAAAGCTGCTCGCCAGGCTTTCGCGCGCGGCCTCAAGCTGGAGAAATCGCAGAATCTGGACCAGGCCTTCTACGAATTTGAGGAAGCGGCCCGCCTCGTTCCGCAAAACGTGGAGTACTTAACGGCCCGCGAAATGACCCGGCAACATCTGGCTGGGCTGCATCTGGAGCACGGCAACAGCGACTTACTGGCTGGCCGGCAAGTGGAGGCGCTGGCGGAGTTTCGCGCGGCGATCAATCTCGATCCGCAGAACGAATTCGCCGAGCAGCGCATCAACGACGCCTTGGGGCCCGTGCCGGTGCGCGCCGCGAGTCCGCCGCAAGTGGTCGCCAGCGCCGACGCGCTCGTCGCCAAACCGATCGACGAGCGCCATGACATCCACTACCGCGGCGATTCGCGTGGACTGCTCACCGCCGTCGCCGCCAGCTTCGGGCTGACGGTGGTGTTCGACGATAACTTCCCCACCCGCCACGTGCGCTTCGACATCGAGAATGCGGACTTCGCCACCGCTATGCGCGCGGCCTCCGCGGCCACCAAGAGCTTCACCGTGGCGCTGGAAGACACCGTCCTTTTTGCTTGCGTTGAGAACCCCGAGAACCACCGCCTTTATGACCGCATGGGCCTGCGCTCGTTTTATGTCTCTGGCGGCGGCACTACTCAGGAGTTGAACGAGCTGATGAACTCGCTGAAAGCTTTATTTGAGTTCAAGTTCGTGAGCCTTAACGTGGCGTCGAGCATCATCACGGTGCGTGGACCGCAGGCTGCGCTGGAAGCCGCAACTCAGTTTCTCGGGCAAATGAATAGCTCCCGGCCCGAAGTGATGCTCGATCTGAAAGTCTTCCAGATAAACCACACTTACGCGCGGACCATCGGCTTGCACGTCCCCGACAATTTCAATCTCTTCAACATTCCGGCGGCTGCGCTCGTGGCTCTCGGCGGACAAAGCCTGCAATCCCTGGTCAACCAGCTCATTGCCTCTGGCGGCATCAACCAGGCCGGCAATCAGTCCATCGCCGCGCTGCTTGCACAATTGCAAAGCCAGCAGAATTCGATTTTCAGCCAGCCCCTGGCGACCTTCGGCGGCGGACTTACTTTTATGGGGCTTAGCCTCGATCACTTGTCCGCCACGCTGACCATGAATGAGAGTTCCGTCCGCGAGCTCGACCACGTCACCCTGCGCGCTTCCCAGGAGAAGGACGCCACCTTTAAGCTGGGACAGCGCTATCCCATCCTGAACGGCACCTTTGCGCCGATTTACAACAGCTCCGCCATCTCGCAGGTTCTCGGAAACCAGTCGTACACTGCGGCTTTTCCTTCCGTCAGTTATGAGGACATCGGACTCACGCTCAAGGCGAAACCGCTGGTTCACAACAACTCGGACGTAGCCCTCGAGCTCGAGCTCCAATTCCGCACTTTGGGAAGCGTAAGCACAAATGGCATTCCGATCATCTTGAATCGCGAGTATAAGGGCGGAATCCTGCTGAAGGAAGGGGAGCCGGCGGCCGTGGCGGGAATGATCACCCAGTCCGACCAGAAGAGCCTGAGCGGGCTGCCTCTGTTCTCCGCGATCCCGGGCTTCGGCGTCCTCACGTCCGAGAACACGAAGCAGGAAGAGGACGACGAGTTGCTGATCCTGATCACGCCCTACGTTGTCCGCAGCTCAGAACGCACCGAAGCGCCGGAAATCTGGATGGGAAAGTAAGAAATCGGGTGATCGGACCATCGGGTCATCGAAAACCTTAAACCCAAGAGCTCTTGACTTTAGATGACCCGATCACCCGATCTATTTCTGGCTTGCCTCGAAGTCCACAATCTTCTTCAACACATCGACGGGCGCCCCGCCGGGCACGTTCCGTCCATTGATGAACAGCGTCGGTGTGGCATTCACGCTCACCGATTTTCCCAGCGCAAGGGAGGCATCGATTCTGGCCTTGGTATCGGGCTTGACGGCGCAGGCGGCGATCTCGTCGGCGTTCGCGCCCGATGCGGTTGCGATGGCCTTCAGCTTCTCATCGGCGTTGGCCTCCGTGATATTGGCCTGCTCGTCAAACGTCTTCTGAATAAATTTCCAGACGGCGTCATTCGCAGGATGCCCCGCCGAAGCGCGCCCCACGCAATCGACGTAGCCGGCCGCCTTCGCTGCCCAGTTGTGCATGGGCAGCGGGAAATTCTGAAAAATGAAGTGGGCCTCGGGCTCCTGCGCCAGCAGTTGATCGATCGTGGCCGCGGCCTTCGCGCAGTGCGGGCACTGCATATCGCTGAATTCGACAATCGTCACCGCCGCCTTCTCGGGACCCTTGGCGGCGCCGTTCACGCCCTTTTCCAGCTTGGCGCGGGCATCGTCAAATGGCTTCGCGCCGAAGGGCAGGATTTCACCCGTGATAGCATGCTTGCCATCGGAGCTCACCAGCAACCGATTCGGGTTCGAACCCTGGGCGTTGGTGACGACAATCGAAACCTCCGCCAGTCCGGGCACCTCGGAAGGGCGAATCTCTCCCACCTTCCAAGTGATGGTTGCATCGTAGCCAAACATCTGGAACAGGAACGAGTTGACCGTGTCTTCGCTGGGGAGAGTCGTCGACACCGCGGCGGTCGAAGTGGCCGCGGGCTTGGCTGCCGGTCTGGTCTGTAGAGTGGGCTTGGTTTGAGCGATGGCCATGCCGGACAACAAAAGAACAGCGAGCAGTGTGCGATGCATGATTGTCATATTGTGAAATTCAAGTGGAATTCGATTGTTACAAAAACAGCCGGCGTTGTCATTAATTCAACAGACTTCAATCCACCAAATTTCAATTCACCAGACTTCAACCCAGCAGATTTTGTCATCCCGAGCGAAGCGAGGGATCTGCATTTTGCAGCGAACTACAGATCCCTCGCTTCGCTCGGGATGACAATTCGATAATAAGAGGGCGCTACACTTCCGCCTTGGCCGCGATCGGGAACCTTCTCCCATATCCGAACGCCTTGGCTGAGATCTTGATACCGGGTGCGGCTTGCTGCCGCTTGTACTCGCTGCGTTCCACCATCCGTATCACCCGCCGTACCAGATCCAAATCGAAGTTGTGAACGCGGGCAATCTGTTCCGCCGAGCACGACTCCTCGACGAAATCCTCAAGAATCGCATCGAGCACTTCATAAGGAGGAAGTGAATCCGAATCCTTCTGATCCGGCCGCAATTCCGCCGACGGCGGCTTCTCGATGGTCGCCTCCGGGATCACTTTGCGCCGCGAGTTCACGTACGCGCTCAGGCGATACACCAGCGTCTTCGGCACATCCGAGATCACCGCCAGCCCACCCACCATGTCGCCATACAGCGTGCAATAGCCGACGGCCAATTCACTCTTGTTGCCGGTCGATAGTACCAATGCGCCCAGCTTGTTCGACAGCGACATCAGCAGCAATCCGCGAGCGCGGGCCTGAATGTTTTCTTCGGTCACGTCGGGCGGCATCGCGGCAAACACGGGCGCAAGCGTCTGGCGCGCAGCCTGGTAGATGTCGTTGATGGAGAGCAGTTCGAAGCGAACCTTGAGGTTGTGGGCGAGTTCCCGCGCGTCATCAATCGAGCCTCGCGAGGAGTACGGCCCGGGCATGCCGACGCCGATGACGTTCTCCGGGCCGAGCGCATCGGCCGCAATCGACGCGGTCAGCGCGGAATCGATGCCGCCGCTAAGTCCGATGATCGCCCGCTGGAAGCCGCATTTGTGCACATAGTCCCGCGTGCCCAGCACCAGCGCTTCATACGCGCTGGCTTCTTCACCCGCGATCTGCGCGTGCATGTCTCCGATCAGCGTCTGGGAGTCAAAATAAATCAGGTCTTCCTCGAACGACTTCCCTTGCGCGATCACTTGTCCATCGGGCGCAATCACCAGGCTCGATCCGTCGAACACCAGGCTGTCATTGCCGCCGACCTGGTTCACCATCGCAACCGGAACTTTCTGATTCTGTGCGATGGCCGCCAACATGTCGCGGCGCAGTTCGCGCTTGCCCAGCCAAAACGGCGACGCGGAAATGTTGAGCACGAAGTTCCCGCCGACGCGCACCAGTTCTTCGACCGGATCGATGCCATACAGCCGCCGGTTCCAGAAGCGCTTGTCGTTCCAGGCATCTTCACAAATGGTCAACGCCATCTGCTTGCCGCAAAAACTGAACAGTTGCTGACTCTTGGCGGGAGCGAAGTTGCGCATCTCGTCGAAAACGTCATAGGTGGGCAGCAGCATTTTCGACTGTATGAAGTCAATGCACCCCTCGCGCAGCAGGGCGGCGGAGTTCATCACTTTCTTGCCCGAGTCCGCTTCGGCCGGCGTTACCGTCCCGCAGATCACGGCAATGCCCTGCGTTTCCGCGGCAATCCTCTCGACAGTCGCACGACTGCGCGCCACAAACGAAGGCCTTTCAACCAGATCGAGCGGCGGGTAGCCGGAAACGGCGAGTTCCGGAAACAGAATCAGCCCAGCGCCAGCGCTCCGCGCCTGCAGCGCAAACTGGATGATCTTGGCAGCATTGCCGGAGAAATCCCCGACGGTGGGGTTGATCTGGCCCAAAGCGATCTTCACACCTACAGTTTAGAAGGTCAGGTGGAGAAGGTCGAGACCAGGAAGACCAGGCAACTACCCAGCAGACATAACGTGGGCCGTATCATGAGCGAGGGTTACAGCGGTAACCGCCAGAACCGTAAAACGGGTGTATGCTCAGTGTCGTTTTGAACCACAAAAGAAATTCCGGGCAGCTATGTTCCAAACCTACCGCGAACCGGCGCCTGAACCCGTGCTAGCGAACCCGGAGGCAACACCCACCACCCTGGACGCCTCGGTGACGGTCGTCGAGACCGGTGGGGCGGGTGCGGTTGTCGCAGGCTCGGCAGTGGGGACAATCACCGCCAACAGAGGCATGACGTCGACGCGACGCGACCTGCGGGTTGACACTCTGCGCGGCCTTTTCCTGGTGGTGATGATGGTTGACCACTTGCCCCACAATCCCCTGCGACGCCTCAGCGACGGGGGGCTTGGTTTTGTCTCCGCTGCCGAGGGCTTTGTGTTCCTCTCGGGACTGGTGAGCGGATGGGCGTACGGGAGCATTTTCGTCAACCAGGGGTTGGAGGCCGCTCGGCGCCGCGCTTGGCATCGAGCACGCGACATCTATCTCACTCATCTTCTGCTCTACACCTTGGCTCTGCTTGGAGCCCTGTGCGGCGGCTGGCAAATCGGCAGGCAATTCCCGGATTTCTGGCAAGCCTGGTGGCATGGAGCAGTGCTGATCTACCAGCCACGCTATTACAGCATCCTCCCCATGTACGCGGGCTTCATGCTCCTGCTCCCGTGGCTGTTGCAGCAAATGGCAAGGGGGCGTGCCTCACTGATCTGGGCGGGCAGCATCGCGTTATGGCTCTCTGCACAATGGGGAATCGGAGGTCCGGCGCACAACCCGCCATGGCTTCAACTCGGAACCTTTAACGTCCTGGCTTGGCAGATCTTCTTTATCGCTGGAGCTCACGTTGGCTATCTCAAGGTTGCCGGACTCCGTTCTTCGATTCCGCATTCGAGAGCACTGCTTGGCTTCTGCATCGTCGTGGTGTCCCTGCTTTTCCTGGCCCGCCATCAGAACGTGCTTTTCCCGAATCTCTCGTTAATCGACGTCAGAGCCGCGCTCACGGATTGGAAGACGAGGAATCACCCCTTGCGCCTCATCAATTTCGCGGCTTACGCTTACATCCTTTGGTACATACCGCGCTCGGTGGATGAGAAGGTGCAGGGGCTGTCCGGCTTTCGATTGCTGCGTTATTTCGGCAGACACTCGCTTCAGGTGTTTGCGTGGTCAATCCTCGTGTCTTACGGCGCATTCAGCTTTCAGGATTCGTGGGGCACACTCTCTCCGGCATGGCAAGTGCTCCTGGCCCTGGCAACCGTCGCCAGTCTTGCATGTCCCGCCTGGCTGCACGAGCGATGGAGGTTCCTGGCTTCCCAGCGGTCCTTGCGTCTAGCCGGGAATACCGCTGCCCCTTCCTAAGTCCGCTGCCCCGCCCGGAAGCGCCCGTTCACATTCCACATCAATCGCCCTACGAAGGACGATCCCAGTTCGGCGGAGGATTTGTGTCCGGGCCGGTCGGCTGCGGCGCCCCCAGCGGCGGCACGCTTGAAGGGTTGACGGCGGGGGTCGACTCCGGCATCTCTTCTCCGGGACGCCTTAGCGTGGGCGCGTTCGCGGGACGTTCTTCCTGTTTCTTAGCGACGGTGGGCGCGCCCAGGTCAACTTCCTTTTCGGTACGCACGATCTTCTGGCCGTCCACCTTCATGGTCTCGACCCGCACCACTTCGTCGCCCACGAAACGCACAAAATCCACATCTTGCGGAGGCGTGCCGTAGATCCATTCTTCATACTCAACTTCGTTGGCCGTCTCGCGCACTTTCTTTGGCGGACGTCCCTTGGCATACATCACCATGTCGTGGTTCATTCCCACCAGCACGTGGTGATTCTTGATGGCTTCCTTGACCTGCGGAGAAACCGTCTCCAGATAAGCATCCAGCGCGGACTTGGCATCGAAATCAAACACCGGTCGCAGCAACTGCTTCAGTTCCGGCCCGGTAATCTCCGGAACATACTTGTCGAAGTAGAGATCCACGAAAGAACCGCGGGCGTTGGCGTTCGCATCCGATGGCACAATCGGCCCGCTTGCGTTCGGGCCTCCAACTTCGATGCGCTGGTACCACTTCGGCTTCTTGACGGGACCGCCGTTAATCTCAAAGCGTATGTAGTCCCCCTTGATGACGATGTTGCTGATGCGGGCGCGGTCGCCGGCTTTCGCCGCTGGTCCCCAAAGCGCCATCAACTGTTGCAGTTCAGCGCCGCTCGGGCTGACGGTTCCGTTCTTGAGTTTCAATCCAGTCTTCCCCATCGGAAAACTGGTGTGGATGTAAACCAGTTCCGCATTGAAGGCGTGGACAATCTGCTCCCGTGTTTGCTTGGAAATTCTCGGGGGCGGAGTATTCTCGGCGAGCACCACCGCGGACAAGACCAGAAGGATCGTCAACCGCCGATAACCAACGGAGCAAACGTGGAAGAACCGCATGCAGCACCCCGGGCCGACTGGCCTAATTATAGACCGGCACAGCCGCAGTTCTCAGTTCCTAGAACTCGTCTCGTAAAGAGTTCCGGCTAGGGGCGCGGCTTCACACCCTGCCGGAAAACTCGATTTTGTACTTGATTTTGGGTGGCGCAGCGGTTCACTGCTGCGATAAGAGTATTGTTTTGAACTCGGCTTTAGCCGCTGAGGGACGCCCCCCCAGTCCCCGCGCTTTTCGCTAAAAAACTGAGAACCGGGAACTGAGAACTCAAGGGTCACCAATGTGTGGGTACTTCCGTAATGGTGAACTGTACTTTAAGCACCTGAGGTCATCCCGCGAAGCCGACATAGAATGACTACAGGACGGACCAGC
>Ga0182030_10016722_pt1 | contig 14251 bp, 15 predicted proteins | sample 812S3MmetaG_FD_121299 | JGI IMG/M metagenome (GOLD analysis project Ga0182030, IMG submission 121299) | Permafrost microbial communities from Stordalen Mire, Sweden - 812S3M metaG (Illumina Assembly) | ecosystem: Environmental > Terrestrial > Soil > Wetlands > Permafrost | place: Sweden...
AGTGAAGGGGTCTTCAAACAATTTTGTTAACTGTACAAATATATCTCTGGCCGCAATGTTGCTTTACACCCGTGGCTAGCTGGACGCCTTATTGCTATACATGCTAACTTACCCGACAATTAGAATTTGAGAAGAAAAGAAAAGGCTCCACCTTTAAACTCATATTATTCCATTTAGTGTATCTAACTTAGCCACTTTTCGAAGTTCCTCGAGCGATTTTCTGGACTGAAATATTTCTAGAATAGTCTGGAAGTCGAATCTACTTGGCGAAAGATCTGTTGAACGTTGGTACCTGCCTTTGAGATTGACACCACCCGCACAATCTCATACTTAGATAATACAACGTCGGCTGCAAGATGCGACACATCATTAGATTAGTGGCTAGACGCTAAAGCCGTAGAGATAACTGAGAATGTTCATCCACAGTGAAGAAGAGCAGCGACTAGATATAGCCCCTATGTTTCCGGCCGCTATGAATCTCGAGATCATGTTCGGGGTCTGCCATCGATTGCTTTCGGGCAACGACCTGAAATCCGATAGATCGTCCAGTTATTCTTCTAAAGATATCTCAAGGTTTTCTAGTTCTTCCATCGATATACTGGTAGCGTCTTGTTCCCTTGGGAATTCATCTCCGGCTCCGCAACTTGATGGAAAGGATACTAACGACCCGTCCTCGTCTGAATCTATACCTGATGGTATATAAGTCGCTTGGCTGTCTTCGCCATCTTCACTGTCCTCGTCCATGCCAATATTTTCAGCTTCTTTTTCAAGATCACCAACCGCATCCTCTCCGCTATCGGGCCCCTCTTCTTCTTCACTCTCTCCATCACTCTCTCCATCACTCTCTCCATCACTCTCTCCTTCACTCTCTTCCTCACTCTCTCCATCACTCTCTCCATCACTCTCTTCCTCACTCTCTCCTTCGCTCTCTCCTTCCTTATATTTCCCGTCCCCTTCCTCTTCACATAGCTTGGTCAAGTCACCCATATCACCTACGCTATTTTGATGAGTAGAAAGGCGTCTCCAATTCGACGTAATGGTCGCAGTTCGATACTCGGTTTTATTTGGCAGATGAATATCAGGTCTTTTATTTCTGATACGGTCAATCATTTGAACTTTATACTTCTGTAGAGTATAGCTTTGGAAGATTTAAAGACTCGTTTAAATAAAATTTAGACCAAGAACAGAAGTCAGAGTTAAAGAGAGATAATAATAGAAATCCTACGATATTGATAGCACTTCAATTTGAATCGATAGATATATACTAGTGCTGACAAGTCGAGATCAATGATCCACCCGTTTTACTCGTGAAAAAGGCGTTAGGGTCTAGGTGGTTGGGCCAAGGTACGAGCATACCTCCCAGGGTGTCAAACAGGAGAAAATTGGCATACCATTGTTGACAGGCTGGTAGGCTGACATAGTTATTGTGTAAATAGCATATTAATTTAGTAGAAGGTAAATTTCTGGAGCTGACACCGCTAATAGTAGATGCGTAGAGCTTTCCAACTTGGTAATCTCATACCAGCACAGCCAGCAATTCAAATTTAGTCAAGAAATTAAAAGCTCTTTAGACTCAGCCGATTCGGTTGAGGTATGTTTGTGGTCACATTCCGTTCTAATTATTTAAATTTAACCAATAACAATGAAGGAAATTAAGGTAATAAAAACGGCCTATCTTAAAAGCATCGTCTGATAAACTTTCTTCAAGGATATTATTATGAAAAGCTCTTACTTCGAACCTCTCTCCTCAAGTTCGAAAGCACTTGAACAATACATTAAGAAAATATTTGGGTCGCACATCCAGTTTGATGAGGTCCGGTCCGCTACCCCAGGATTCAGTACACCGGATATGCTTGATGTAGGTCGGCGTACATGGATAGAACGAAACGGAAATACGCTCATCTCAATGTTTTGTCTCACTTCTCGTCACTTAGGCTGGCGTAATATCATTCACGGCGGGATAATCAGCGGAATGTTTGACGACATTTTCGCCCAATATTGCCATCTCGAAGCCCCAGAACTCTTCGCATTAACAAAGGGGCTTCACATAGATTTCGTCAAGCCAGCTTTCTCAGATGAAGTTCTGCTCGCTCGAGTCAGCAAAACTACATCACTAGCAGGAAGTGAGGACCCTAGAAAGAGAAACAAGAAGCTGTGGGTTGAAGGTCACATCAATGCTGTTCGAGACAACGAAATTGTCACTCTAGCTATAGCCAAAGCATTTTTCATATTATGCGAGCAACTTCCTGAGCAGTGTAGGGCATAGCATAGAGGGCTTACAAAGAGCAGAATTTGCAATTATCCAGCTCAGCTTTTCAAACTAAGTAACCTTAAAGCCTCGCGAATGCGTCTACCCAGAGTACGGAGCGCAAAACTAGGCGGGGTAAGGCGGCTTCTACGTTTGGAAATGCCCAGGCAATAAGACCTCAGCCGATCCCGAAGAACCTGTATCCACCCACGACTTGAGTTGCGAATTACTATTAGAGGGGCATATTTTACAATCCGGAGCACGGCGTCCAATCACCTTCATTATTTCGGTGCACAATAATACAGCTGAGCTTTGTGTACCAAGAAGATTCTTACTGGAGGGCTAGTGTCATAACATTGTAAAGAACAGTGCAAATCTATCACCCTCTTTTACTATAATATATATTCACATTGCGCTTTGGTGACATAAATGAGGGAGTGGACGCAACTTGCAGATTTATTTCCAATAGATTTACCAACACTTCTCTAGCGTCTTCGGTATGGATTCACGATGCTACTAGAAACAGAACCTCTCCCTCCATCTCTCTTTCCTCCCCTACACAGAGCCACCTTTTATATTCTCCTTATTTGATATCCTCTTTTGCTAGGGTGAATCTATATCGTTATGCTCTAGATTGCTAGCAGGATTCTTGACATCAGATTCTTGCATGTACATGCGGTCCAAGGCGCTTTCAGTCCGGGCAATGCGATCTGCTGCAATGCAGAGGGCACTCGTGTGCTGCTCAGTCATGTTCTGAATTTTTTGATCTAGATATGCCACCAGCATAAGAAGCTGCGATATTTCAGCCCCGTAAGCTCTCGGCACTTGCTCAGAACGCGTATGAGAACTTAAGAACTTCAACAAGCCAGCATAGGCTGCACGACAGGCGGAATGTCTGGTTTGCTCGTCATATAAGGCTCTCTGACAAACTTCGCGCAACTGCGTCTCATTCTGGAGTGCCGCAGCGTACTTATCGACTGCAATTTCATGTTCCAAAAGCTGACTTTCCAAGGCTGATATCTGTTTATTGGCGATACGATATCGCACACAAACATATTCAGAAACTTCTCCATTTTCTCCAATTTCTCGAATGGTTGAGTCGATGTTACTGGCTGGGTGAATTTCGACGGAGCCGCCGTCATAGAAGTTCTGAAGAGACATTCCTACACGAGTCCTTGGTAGATGGCTACTCCGAGCGATGAAATATATCCATACCGCCTGGGGGGCAGATATGAAAATTCTTTTTAGATCACACCATCCGTTATCTAAATATGGAGCGTCACCGCCACCACTGTCCTTATGACTCGCATGGCATCTTTAGTCTGGGACGCTGACCGTTCCCGAATAAACTATTATAAGCAGAGCTACTCAGCAAGAATAGCAACCAGACCGCTATCCTTCCACCACTACCTCTCTGAAACGCATAGGTATGTCTGGTGTTCAACAGAACGCGCTTCAAATTGGTCATGATAGCGTCATCTCTCAACGGCTATTTCAATGTCGTGATTGTCAGCAATATGTCGTTATTCCATCACATTTGCCGCCAGTTAAAAAACCAAGTACCAGTTTGATAACAGGAGATCTGTCTGATCCGGATCTAGAGTTTCCCGACCAACTGGAATGCTTTCAGCAGTTCATCTCGGATGACCTCTATCCATTCCAAACCTCAACGTCAGATTCAGTTACAAATTATTTCTCATTCTCCAATGAAGATCTACAGGGCTTCTGCCAGCCAGATTCTCTTTCCTTTCCCTCGTCAGATACACACCATATTCCATACTCTCAGGCCATAGACGTGCTTATGGCAGAAAAATGTCCTGATTTGCAAGATCCGTATAATCCCGCGTCCGTCGCGGATACTACGGCTCAAATAGATGTGACATCGTTACTTGAAATGAATGTTCAGCAGCTTAGAGATCTAGTCCATGGACTCAAAGAGAGGTGCGATTATCTGTTATCTTTTGAATAAGTCAACTAATTTGCTCCGTAGCTACGATGCGTATGATGTCTTGTCCATTCATCAAATTTCGACTCGCTGACAAGACATAGAACTCAGAGGGAGACGGATGTCCAAATAGAAAGCATTCGAAGGCAGATATCCGATATAACATCGCAGTCTCGAGAGAATACATGTACTGGAGAAGGCTTAAAAACTCGTGTTCAGGGAATGGAGGACTATTTACCTTCACTGGGGATGTGGGCAGTACAGGCCACACAAACCCTAAACAAGCTCCAGAAGCCTCATGACTCGACGGGAGCCAAAAGGGGGACAAAAAAACCTGCAAGAAAATAGTCAAATAATCAAACATAGTTAATAGAATGCCATTGAATCGACTGATGTTGAATCACAAAACTATAATCATGTCTAAATATTAACTTACTGAAAATGCTCATTTTGCTCCACGTCAGTAGCAAATATATCTCAGCGACTTGAGAGGTTTGATTGCAATTGCATATTCTGAGATTGCTAAGCCTTAACTCCTACTACCACCATCAAAGGAAGCCCCCAGAAAATTCCGACGTCTCTGCAGACTCTCCCAGAGCAGTCAATATCTTCAATTTCTGCTGATACATCCGCCACTGAAGCTCTATGAGCTCCTGCCGAAGGTTCTGATTCTCACCCTTCAGGGCTGTGATCTCCCTCCTTAGCCGGTTCAGATACTGTGAAAGAAACAAAACAGAAATAGAAATTAAAACTCTAGTGTCAAACGTTGATTAATTACATACCATGCAAGTAGCTCTTGCAGATACAACCCCCTTCCAAACCAAATAAGAAGCCATGTGTGTGTGTATCTATTGTCGTGATGAGAGGCGCAGCCCATATGAATAGACGACTGACGTTGAAGAACAGGAACTGCGGGTCGATTGTGGGTGATAAAATTAAAGGAAGTACCTAGAAATATCAAAGGTTGGGTGAGTTTAACTCGAACCGACATCTGCTGCTCTTTTGAAGATCAGTTTTGGCTGGAATTCTTCGTTTTCGGCGTGGCGATCAACCTCAAGATTCTTCATCGCTCCCACCCCGAGTTCCATCCTCATCAACGGCGCTTTGAGAACACGGCTCCTGACGTCGCTGCCTGGATCTGATCTCCAATTCGGAAGGGTTGGGTTCGCGGCTTCGACTTGTCTGATCCTTTCCCTCTTGCTCGGCCGACTTTTTGACTTCTTCTAGTTTCTGTTTGATTTTGTGAATCTCGGTGCTAAAGTCACCATCCCGTAAGAACTGGTGGGCTGCATGCTCACATTGCCCTTGGCACGATTCTAATGCCTTATCTATCTCATCGAAAAAGCCTGGTGTGGTATCTATTCTTGCCCTCCTGTATCCCAAAGCGTCTGCCTTTTGTGCCATGTCTCGTAATGGTTTCATATGCATCGTAGATAGATATTCCAACTCCGGCGTGGGGATATCTGCGTCTCCGTTATCAGAGTCCGCCGCCATTGTGTTTCCCGGACTCAAGCTTTGCAATCCATCTACCCCTCCATCAACATCGTCGTTATCTTTATCTGTATTTACCTCCAATTCTGCCACTCTTCGCATCTCTGCCATCTTTGCAGCCATCTTCCCTTTCCGCATATCACGCCGACTCGCACTCACAAACTTCACCAAATCTTCGAATGCCGTCTATACCGCGCTATCGTAGTGTACAATAATCATAGATCTAGTTTTGGGTTTCGGTGCTTTTGATTCTCCCGAGGCAAGCGATTCGGTCTTTCGTTTTCGTATAACGGCAGGCACATCTCGAGGCTGAGGAGACCGTATTTATTAGGAAGGGTGTCGGGTTAATCCTCCGCCAGGAGATAGTCGCGGATTCGAAATGGCCTCCATCGTTTGGTGGGAGTACGAGTGCTTTGCACAAGGTCCAAGCTAAAGGATATAGGATCCAGAGCGAGCGAAGACCGTCGAGGGAGATATTGAAGATAGAGATAATATATGGCGAAGGAGCGGGAGCCGTGAACGAAGTTTCGAGAAGGCTGTCCCAGTAAGAAAAGCTACGAAAATTGAAATTGCGAGATAAGTAGCAGACATACGATTAGTTGGGGAGACCAGTCTGCTTCCTAGAGGGAGTATAGAAAACATTCCTAGCATTCGAGAGGTTGTAGAGGAACTTAGTCGCGGTGCTGGTGCTACAGAACCATTCTTGTACAAATTTGGTGGATCAAAGGGGTCTATCTGGGCATCGTCTGCATTGCTTGGGTCGTCGCTGATAGAAGGGTTCTTATTGCCATCTTTTGGTTGAAGGGGCTCGGTGGAGCCTTTGCTCTTCAGTGATCGGCGTTGTGGGCGTTCCTTCTCTGTGGGTCGAGCGATTTCCTCCTCTCTCAATCGAGTGAGTTCCTGAATAGACGAAGAAGCAAGTATTTTGGACCTTTACGGGACAGATCTAAAGTAGTAGTCCATGGGCTTTCATCGTTCATCTTTATCTTAGAAATGCACCGATTCATCTCAAATTATTTTACATGCTCCGCAATCCTTACGTGCTTTGAGTAAACGGAATTAGTAGTCCTTCAGGAACAGAACCAAGTACTATCCAACCAAGTGAAAGAAGTATGCAAACCCGCCTAAAAGAGAAAGGAAAATTGAGAGCAGTTAACACCCAGCGCAATCATACTCGCTCCTGCGCTTAATTTGATTGTCCCTGGCAAGCTTCTCCATTGTCCCCCCGTGTTCGAAGTCTCCCTTGCCATGAATTTTCCTCAACCCCGGCACTGATCATCTCCACCTCATCCGCTGCCTTCTGCCCCTCACTCTTTTGATGTTTTTCTTTCGTCGATTTCGGTGGCCCTTCAAATTCCGGGGTCCACTCTTCGGGCTGGAAGTTCGGGTTATTATAATGTGCTGTATTGTAGTGGCTGTTCTTGAATGTCGCTGTTTGGGGGGCCTCCTGGGCTCCACGGGCTTCGAAGACAGATACCAATTCGTATTCGCTAGGGCGAAAAGCTAAGGAACTGCCGGATGGGTTGTCTGAGGAAGCGCGGGTGACTTGCATATCGGTCATTTGGCTACTAGCCAGGGGATAAGTGGCTACGGTTGCGGCGGTTGTTGTCTCGGCGTCGACGAGGAAGGTCGTAAGAGAATAGCTGTGCTGTGGTGATAGTGAGGCGGATTGATAGTCGTTTATATCCGCGAGATAATACGGTTCCTCAAAGGGCTGATTTGAGATTCCAGGACTCTGAAGAAATTGAGGTCCTGCTGGGATATGGTGGAAGACTATTTGTTGCTCATTATCGTACACGAACTGACTAACTTCTGGGTAGCCCATGATTTGGCCCTGACAAGCGAAGTTGCTACTAGTGGACATTCCGTTTCGATTGATATAAGAGAAACAATAACTGGGACTTCCTATTTTAGTGGGATAGAAAAAGTGTGAGAGAGCGAGAGTTCGAAGCAAATGTGATGTAGGACACTAGAAGGTGAGGCTCGCAAAAGAATTTCGATCGCAGGCGATTGCCCCGAATTAAGGGAGTGATTAGATACACTTTGAGAAACCAATAGAAGACAAATATGTGGAAGAAATAGGCCAAGTGGGATCAACGCCGCGGCGCTGTTCACAGACCCTGGCATTGCACAGGTGTCAAACAACGTGTCGCGAATGCCGTGAGTGCCATCGACCCTTGTCGTATTCATCATATAAATCGGGCGTTTGGCGCAGGCGTAGAGCCTGAACTTTGTGGAATAATGCAGAGCCTCATTTCATGGTCAGTTCTTTGGCTGAGATGTGGTGGGCTCGGGAAGCCTCCAGGGTGTCGCGGGCTGTGATGCATTTGCAGGAAGCGGGGCTGCAGCAAGTATCCCCTGCAGATTCTGCAACTTCAGAAATCCGCACAGCTCACCTCCGCACTATCCAAGCGGGATGATATGCACTGATCAATTCCCGTCAAAGTGTGCGGCTGAATCTAGATCCCCGAACCCATTACGAGTATTATTATCACACGGCCAATCAGATACGCAAATTGATGGAAGACACCAAGAGCCGCTTTCCTTCGCGTCGGTTTTTCCCCGCACGTCTAGTTTCATCTGCATCTCTATGGTATTCTTGCCACTTACCACGTGCTTCTACTCATGCATCTCGGGCCATACAATTCACAACTCTTGCTTACGATATAGCACGACTTAAAAATTCGCCATACAAGTTCCAAATTCAACCAAGACCCCCTCTGTTCGACTACCTAGCACTCACCGCTCTCGTGACCCCGCTTCTGGACTCTCATCTTCGCCTTTTCTACTTACCTCTGGCTTATACACTGCGATTTTCTGCTACGGTCTCCATAAGCTGCCACCGAGCACATTCGATAGTGTTCTTAAAATATGGAGGACGTCCCATTACCATCAAATGAATACCTAGACCCCGACGATGTTGACCTACATCGCTCACCTCCGCTGAAACCAGTGAAAATTGATCTGCAACCATCGCCGAGCCCGCCGCTGGCAGTTCCTGATCCTCCGGATCACAAAGATTCTCAAGCAAAGTATCACCCCAGCCAGGGCGATGCTGTGACAGTTTCCTTCATGGCTGGCGGGAAACATTCCGATATTGCGCGCGACGCTGGGGACAAGCCTTTAGCCTCGGACAATGAGGAGGGGGAAGAGCCGGTAAAGGAAACCGAAGTTGCAATCATGGTAGTGGAGGAGGAAGAGGTGGTGAAGGACGAAGCTATCACGGAGAAAAATTGCTTTGACCTTGCAGCTCTTGCCGTGGACGCCTTGAGGAGACTGCAAAGGGCTCCTCAGAACCGGCGCAGAAGGAAGCTTCAGCGGCGATCTCAATGTCCAAACTGAGCACATCGTACGCAGGAGATCCGATAGAGGAGTTGACGCCCACAATACCTTCAATATCAACTTTGTATGCGGATAAGTCTGGTTCGCAGTCCTCGCCAGATGCAGCAATCAAGCACGAGATGTCTAGCTCTCCTGCGGTCGGGGAACTGCCACCCATCCGCCAACACTCTCCGCAATCAGCCTCGTTAAATGAGAACGGTACCGGCCATATCACTTTACCCTCAATTTCTGAACAACTAGGGGACATCAATCACCTCACAGCGGCCGCTGCAGCAGAAGACTCGGCCTTCTCAAAGTTCCCTCCCTCGCGACCGCCTCCGCGGTTTTCGGCCGTTCTTGGAGATACATCACTAGGAAAATTACCAAATAAAACTTTTCGTCGAGAATTACCTTCACTTGGCCGAGGGCACCTCGACTTTAATGTAAAAAGTCATCGAAAGCTATCTCAGACTGATGAGCTACAACATTCGAGCACCGGCGATTATTGCGCTAGTGACCCAGAGACTCCCATCACAGATCAGTCAGGATCGACTCCTGCAGCAATGGCCATTGACCGGATGAGCATTGATGGCATCACTAATCCACAGATTAGGGGCCTTCAATGTACATACCCTGGTTGCACTGCCCAACCTTTTCAAACTCAGGTACGTCAATTATCTTGCTAGCTTTTAGACCCTCATCTCGAAACTCATACGCAACAGTATCTCTTGAATTCTCATGCGAATGTGCATTCCTCAAATCGACCTCACTACTGTAGTGTTAAAGGCTGCCCTAGGAGCGAGGGGGGTAAAGGTTTCAAGAGGAAAAACGAGATGATTAGGCATGGTTTGGTGCACGACTCGCCTGGCTATGTTTGCCCATTCTGCCCTGATAGAGAACATAAGTATCCAAGACCAGACAATCTTCAGAGGAATATATTTTCCTGACTGATTTGATGTCAAACAAGATACTGATATGAACAGGCACGTAAGAGTACACCATGTTGATAAGGACAAAGATGATCCTCAGCTTAGGGAAGTGCTTTCGCAGAGACCAGAGGGGCCGGGGAGAGGCAGGCGGCGAAGAGGGGGAACTTCATGAGGGGTTTAAATCTGGCCGCAGAATACGTTTCAAGGAGACTTCACTGAGTTTGAGAAGAAACTTGGGTAAAAATTGAATTGCTTAAAAGCTATATACGTGTCTCAAAGCCCACCATATATGGAACTAAAGAGAAGCAAATGAAGAAGAAAGAGAAGGAAGGGCAGCTTATGAACTATTAGCAGTCTCGTTCCAAACCAAAATGAAAGCCAATATTGATGGCCTGATACATCGCCTTCTCTTTCCATGCCCAACTGTCACGTCCCAGCCCAACGCCAACTTTGCACCCAGTAAAGGCACCTCCATCATGTACATCGACTGTTACGCTGCCACCAGAGGCACTATGTATAATGGGAGCTTCGCTATACCTCACTCTTTCATTGCCTTTCCCCTTTCTCTCCACCGTGACGGTCGTATCCCGTTCCTCCACATCGACATATGTCTTCCCTCTAGATCCCATCTCCTCAACACTGTGCCCAGCTGCCCTCCCATCTGTACGCTGCCCTTCCCCCACCCTTTTCTGACACAAGACACCCCACTGCTTCAAACCAACAAGCTTAATTGCCGGGTCAAAGGCGATGAAGATAATCGCTTGTGGTGAGTCACGTTCCCCTGTAACATAGACTATACTTCTTTCATCCGCTGTCCCTTCCACATTTCCAAGATGGCTAGGGGGGTTCATGAGCTTATAGATCGCATCGACATGCTCATTTGCGAGGTTTGGGTTAGGGTTTTGTGCTGATGGCCAGTATGTAATTTCGGGAATGCGGTACATTTCTGTCAGGGCGGTTTTGAGATCGGAGGAAGGGGGTCGAAGGAGACCTTGCTTAAGCCCATGTGTGTGAAGAAGGGGCGGGCCGAGAGTTCGGCTTCCCGCCCGTAGTCGGAGCCGCTGTCTGCCTTGCCAGTCGGTCGGGAGCGGATCGTCGACTAGATCTAGAAAGGTGCTGCATGGAGTATGGTAAGTGCGTATCCTTGATTTGGCAAGTGTGTCTGTTGGTGGCGTTAAGCCATCATTTCCAGGGTGAGTGTTTTGAGGGATACGTGCTGGAGGCTTGATGTGGTGCGGGTGATCGTCTTTTCGGAGCAAGCGGAGCAGTGGAACGTCGGGGAGGTCTGAGGTATCGCAGTCTTCGGAGGGAGGTGAGGCAGAGATGTTTGGAGTGTCTGTCGAGGTGGCACTTGAAGCGGATGCGGTACTTGAAGAGGACGATGAAGACCCAGAAGGGGAGGGCGGTTCATCCGCTAAATTAGACTCATAAGGAGATGAATGACTGGCGTCTGAGGAAGAAGCAGCGAGTAAGTCGGCCAAATGAAAGTCGTCGTCCTTCTCCAGTTAGACAATTCGCCACAATGGCAGATTGCTGGGCAAGGGCCATGCAGTACTGTTTTGATTTTCTAATATCTCTTTATATCACACCGAGTACAGATCTCTTCTCACATATCAGCTCGTTTGGGTCGGTTCCTTATTTTGTCCTTTAGACGTGTCATGTGTTGCCTTCACAACTCCTCACCTTTTGCACTCTTGCAGATGTGAGGCTCAATTCGGCGCCCGACTTGTAAGGAGAATGCGACATTGTTCTGAAAACTTATTGGCTGAAAACATTGCCATCATGCAAACGCGCCATCGAGCGACGCACGTCCGCATGCAAGTGGATTCTGACCAGCCTCACCAGAGCCTCATCTGTTTGGCTGCCCTGGCAAAGAATATATAGAACCTACGGTCGAGTCATTCCTTCCCCTCTATAGAAACTTTCCTACAAGTGAAGAGACAAACCAAAATGACGGATAGAGACAACAGATACGCTCCTCAACCACGGTCACCCCCCACGTTCAATCCTGCAAGAGTTTCTCTTCCCGTCAATTCCAGTGGATACCCGTCCTCCGAACAATCGCATCACCATGTCATTTCTGCCGGCCGTCGCGAAATTATTCCCCCGCGCAACTCGAGCTTCAGCAGCAACGCTGGAACGGTCACGACCACATACACGGTCACGACACACCCTATCCCAACGCGAAACAGCAGTGTACGAGAAGGAAGTCGAGCCCGAAGATCTACTCTCGATAACCATAACCGACATCCTACAATCGCTACTGCGGTACCGAGACACAGACCAGTTACACACAGCAGTGGAGGTGTTAGATCTACCAGCAATCTCCATCCCTCGGGCTCCGAAGATTACGTTGTTATTCCAAGACCTGGCCACCACCATAGACAGCAGTACAACGTAATAATAGACAATACAGATATGAGAGATGGAGGTTTGCGGGTCACGCCAGTTAGAGAACGCAGTTACGCACACGCGAGATCGCGACCTATCTACCCAAGCCAGCTAGTTAGACATGCAGATACTGTGGCAGAGGATTACGGTGATAATGGATATGGATACACAAACCCATCAGATTTGGTGCGCTATGATTTGAGCAGGGCTGCTGTACCCCCTCCAGTGCAACAGCCTCCACAGAGAGATAGTGTTGAGGGAAGAACTAGCAGACCCAGCAGCATTACAGGTTACCGCGAGCTCATCCCTCGGCCCTATGATAATAGAGAACGAGGACCTCCTACGACAAGAGGTTTTGACAAAATACCAGCAAGAGGAACATGGGAACAGCAGCAGATCACAGTTGCACCGCCTCAATCTTCACTGTCGCCCATGGATCCAATCCAAGGACCTGCTCCATTCGAGCTCCCCAGACGAATCAGTTCACGAAATAGTTGGCAGAATAAACCAATATCCCTATATCACGACCGCGAGCCAAGATGGGAACCGAGAGAGGATTACTACGAAGTCAGAGATGAAAAGAGGGAGAGGAGGTCCCATCATCATGAGAGATATGACGATGATGCCGAGCAAGGAGGATTCGGTGTTCAAACAGAGAGACAGGAGAGACCTGAGCAGTTCGAGAGGAACGATAGAGTTGAAAGGTCGCAGGGGGTGGAATGTACAGACAGAGTCAGCAGACGAGGTTCAGGCGAGGATCGTTCTGATCACAAAGAACACAAGAGCAGCAGAGAGGCACTTGCTATTAGTCTTGGTCTTGCTGGAACAGCTGCCTTGGCTATCAAAGCCGTCCGGAACGCAAGTCAGGACAGTAGAGGTGATCGTGGTGATCGGGACGATCGACGAAGGGACTACGACGAAGAGTCTCCTCCGTCCGAGGACGGACCCGTTCCTAGAGACATCCCTCCTCCCCCACCTGGCCCTCCACCTCGCGGTGGAGATGTCAAGGTTGGTAGCCCTTCGCAAGCTCCAGTCCTTGATCTTACTGGGCGTGATCCAAGAGAACGCAAGTCGTCGAAAGATAGGCGAGAGAATGATCTAGAGCGCCGGGAACGTCGCAGGCTCCGCTCTGAAGAGAAAGATGCCGACTCTGCAGATTCACATTCTGAAAGCTTTATATCACCCAATGATAGCTCGCATCCCGTTCGAAGGGAGTCCCGGCTGACGCGCGTGTCTGGTGTTGCAGCCGAAGCTTTCAACCTTAAAGACACAATGGATCTGAAAGCCTTGAAAGAAGCACTCAATTCCAAAGATTCTGTACATAGAGTCACCCCTAAAAAACCGGTTCGAATCCCACGAGAGTCTGTGACGAAGGATCCCAGAAAAGTGGCCGAAATCCGGAAAGAACTCAACGGGAGACGTCCGTGTGAACCCCTTGCCTCGAATGAGAATCGCCAACTTCGTATTGTCTCTCCACCAGGAGATAAAGTTGAGGAGAAACCAGTGAAGGGCATTCTGCGTACTCCTCGTGAGAAGTTTCCCGAGGATCCTGCACCAATTCGTGAAGGTGTTGCACCATTGAAAGATGCCAAAAATGGCGGTATTCCGCCAGATGCCAGATGGACGAAGATTAGTAGAAAGCTGGTGAATCCTGAAGCATTGGAGGCGGGAAAAGAGAGATTCGAAGTTAGAGAAGGCTTCGTTATTGTCTTGAGAGTGTTAACACGGGATGAGGTTCAGGGTTATGCAGAAGTCACGCACCGAATTAGAGGTTTGTAAGAGTCAGGGCCACAGCTCGCGCACCCCCTAAACGAGAATACTAACTTTTTAAAATATTATTACTTTTTAAAATATCAATAGTATTTTTCAATTTAAAATTAAATATTAATAAATTTAATATATTATTTACTTACTTTAATTATATAT
>Ga0182030_10016724_pt1 | contig 14250 bp, 11 predicted proteins | sample 812S3MmetaG_FD_121299 | JGI IMG/M metagenome (GOLD analysis project Ga0182030, IMG submission 121299) | Permafrost microbial communities from Stordalen Mire, Sweden - 812S3M metaG (Illumina Assembly) | ecosystem: Environmental > Terrestrial > Soil > Wetlands > Permafrost | place: Sweden...
GAGGATGTTTGCAGAACTTCGCGAGCGCTCGCTGGTTTACGCCGCGACCGCACCCGACGATCCTCTGGGCAAGAGGGAAGGTGCATCGGCAGAGATCGTGAACTATACGCGGAAGAAAACGATCATCACGCGCGCCCTGCTGGGCAGCGACGCTGGATTGTACGGCGCGGCCAGAATTCCCGCGTCATAAGATGTTGCCCATCACTCGATCACTTCACATTACTTCGCGGATGGCTTTTTAGCGATCGCGCTGCTGGCAGATTTCAATTTTTCAATTTCCTTCAGCGTGAGCGATCGAAACTTGCCCGGGGGAACGTCAAGCGTGAGCGGTCCATAGCGAACGCGCTTGATTTTTTCGACGTGATGCCCCACCGCCTCAAACATGCGCCGAATCTGGCGGTTGCGTCCCTCCACCAGCGTGATTTCGTACCACGGATTCGCCGCTTCCTTCACCACCCGCACCAGCGCCGGCCCAGTCTTCACCCGCTTGCCGTCGTCAGTGGCGATGGAAACTCCCGCGCGTAGTTTCGCGATCGCTTCTTCCTTGGGGGTGCCCGCAACTTTCACGACGTAGGTCTTGGCCACGTGCGACGCGGCTTTCATCAAGCGATGCGCGAGGTCGCCATCGTTGGTCAGCAGCAGCAGCCCCTCGCTGGCGTAGTCGAGCCGCCCGATGGGATAGACGCGGCCCTTGACGCCGTGAATCAGGTCCATGACCGTCGGCCGTTTTTCCGGGTCGCTCATGGTAGTGACGTAACCCTTGGGCTTGTTGAGCAAAAGATAGGTGTGTCGCTGCGCCCCTTGCAGCAGTTTTCCGTTCACCCGCACATGATCCGTTTCCGGATCGGCTTTCGTGCCCAACTCCGTAACCACCGCCCCGTTGACCTGCACGGCACCCGAAGAAATCAGCTTCTCCGCGGTGCGCCGCGAAGCGACTCCGGCAGCAGCGATAATCTTTTGCAGGCGTTCCAGGGGCATAACGGTTTCCCTCAAGGGTTGGGCGGAAGAACCCGTCAGCCCGCCGTTTCAGTTTCCGACACACTCTCGCTCGCCGGTTCCTCGTCGTGTGTTGCACTCTCGGCCGTCTGCGAAGAACTCTCCGCCGAAATCAGCTCCGACTGAAAAGTTTCGGCCACCAGCTTCTCGAACTCTTCCATGCTGGGCAATTCATTTACATCCTTCAGCCCAAACCGCATCAGGAATTCTTTCGTGGTCTTGTAAAGAATCGGACGCCCAATCACCTGCTTGCGCCCTGCGGTTGTAATCAGCTTTCGGTCGAGTAGCGTGCCGATCACGCCCCCGGAATCCACGCCGCGAATGTCATTGATCTCCGGCACCGTTACCGGCTGCTTGTAGGCAATCACCGCGAGAGTCTCGAGCGCCGGCAGCGACAGCCGGATGGGCGGTTTTAAACTCTTGGCGAATGCCCGCACCACTTCGTGCTGCTCCGGCTTGGTCGACATGCGGTATCCGCCGGCGACCTGGCGGATTTCGACGCCGTGATCGGGCCCGCCATATTCTGCGATCAGCTCCTCCAGACACGAGCGCACGCGCGACCTGATCTCAGCCTCATCGGACGTCCCCTCAGCGACGATGCTTTCCTTCACCAGTTGGGCGATCTGCTCCAGCGTAATCGGCGTCTCCGCCGCATAAACAATGGCTTCGAGTTGAGCTTTTAAAGACATAAGGATCAGAGATCAGAGATCAGAGGTCAGCAAACCGACTAGCCCCTGACCCCTAGCCCCTGGTTTTCTACCTCCAGTCGTCGCGCACGGCCGACTGTTCGTTCATGATCTCGTCGAAGTGCGTATGCTTGCGGACCGCGATTTCGCCGAACAGTTTTTCCTGTCGCACTTGAATTGCCTGCAGCCGCACCATTTCCAGCAACGCCAGGAACATGCACACCAGCGCCTGCCGCGACGGAATCCGCATCAGCAGTTGCTTCAGCCGGATCGGGCGATCTTCCAGCGACAGCCGCCGCCGCAGATAATCAATCATCTGCCCCACGGTCACGGTTTCCTCATCGACATTCAGCACCGGACGCGTGCGTACCCGCTCCAGCACTTGCTGAAACGTCTTGACAAGGTCGATCACATCGGCGGCGATTTCTGGCTCCGCGCCTTCCGCCTCCATGAACTCTTTCAGCGACGGATTCGACAGCACCGCGTCTTCGATCTGCTGCTTCTGCAAAAGCATCTGTGCCGCTGACTTGAACTTCTCATGCTCCAGCAACCGGTTGACCAGTTCGTTCCGCGGATCTTCCTGCTCCTCCGCCGGCGCATCCGGATCGCGCGGCAGCAGCATCTTCGACTTGATGTGAATCAGCACGGCGGCCATGTAGATAAAATCGGCCGCAACGTTTACATCCAGCTCGCGAATCTTCTCCACGTACGTCAGGTACTGCTCGGTGATCCGCGCGATGGGAATATCATAAATGTCGATATCCTGCTTGCGGATCAGGTCGAGCAGTAAATCCAGCGGCCCCTCGTACACATCGCCCACCGCAACCGCAAAAGCCGAATCGCTCTCTTCCTTCTTGTTCGTGGGTGCCCCATCCTTTTCGCGCTCTTTGCGAAAAGGGTGGGGTCCTGCGATCGCTGCCGAGGCAGTCACCGCGCCATCATTGCCCGAGACGATTTTTGCTTTTTCCGTCATTCAGCTTTAAGCCTTGCCATCCTGACCCTGAGCCATTCGAAGGGAAGGACCTGTGCCCTTGCCTTTTTCCGGGTGCCCATCCTTGTCGCGTCTTCTGCGACAGAGCCTGCCCTGAGCGGAGTCGAAGGGGTGGGGAGTTGACTCCTACTTCAGCCCTTCATACTCCAATGACATCCCCATGGCCGCGCGTACATCGTTCATCGTTTCGCCCGCCGCTTTGCGCGCCCGCTCCGTGCCCGCTTCCAGAATATCCCACGCCAGCCGCGGATTCTCCTCGAATCTCTTGCGCCGTTCCTGCATCGGATTTAGCAGCTTCACCAGCGCATCTGCCGCCCACCCCTTGCACTCGATGCAGCCAATCCCCGCCGAACGGCAGCCCTCATTCACCTTGACCATCGTTTCTTTGCTGCTGAAAATCTTGTGCAGATCGCCCACCGGACACACATCCGGATTACCGGGATCCGACCGCCGCACCCGCGCCGGGTCGGTCACCATCGTCTTCAGCTTCTGCCGCACTACCGGCTCCGGATCGGTCAGCATGATCGCGTTCCCATACGACTTCGACATCTTCCGTCCGTCAGTGCCCGGTAACTTTGCCGCCGGCGTCAAGAGCGACTGCGGCTCGGGAAAAACATCGCCCGACTTGCCGTAGAATCCGTTGAACCGCCGCGCAATTTCCCGCGTCAGCTCTACGTGCGCCACCTGATCTTCCCCCACCGGCACCACGCTCGCCTTGTAAACCAAAATGTCCGCCGACTGCAGCACGGGATATCCCAGGAAACCATACGTTCCCAGATCCTTGTCCTTGATATTGTCCCGCTGCTCTTTGTATGTCGGCACGCGTTCCAGCCAGCCCAGCGGCGTGATCATGGAAAACAGCAGATGCAACTCCGCGTGCGCTGGAACGTGCGACTGGATGAAGATCACCGACTTCTCCGGATCGAGCCCCGCCGCCAGCCAGTCGAGCGCAACTTCAAGCGAATTCTCTTTGATGCGCGACGTGTCGGCGTAGTCAGTCGTCAGCGCGTGCCAGTCGGCCACCATGAAAAAGCATTCGTACTCGTCCTGCATGCGCACCCAGTTTTGCAGTGCGCCCACGTAGTTTCCCAGGTGCAACTTACCGGTAGAGCGCATGCCACTGAGCACGCGTTTGCGGGATTGGGAAGATGAAGTCATTTGCTATGAGGCCATGCGCCGTGAGACCCGTAGGGACAATACACATCCGCCTTTACGGATCAGGGGTTGAAATCTCATGTAGGGCTGACTTCGATACTAACATGCGAAAAGCCCATTCGGCGCGGCGATCCATGGGTTTCCCCGTGTGGAGATAGCCGCCCAGCGCGCGGCGTTACTCCCCCATGCCTTATAATTCAGCGCCGGCAGAGACGTAGCAAGCTACGTCTCTACGATCAACGATCTTCTTCAAACCAAATACTGCGTGAACACACTTGCCCGCCAACTCCGAGCTACCGACTACTTCACGCTGGGCTGGGGAACCATGGTCGGCGTCGGCTGGCTGGTCATCATGGACGACTGGCTGCTGCGCGGCGGTTCTCTTGGCGCGTTTCTAGGCTTCGTGATCGGCGGCGCACTCCTGCTTCCCATCGGATGGGTTTACGGCAAGCTGGTCGTCGCCATGCCCGATGCCGCCGGAGAGATCGCCTACACCTCCGCGGTCTTTTCGCGTCCGGTCAGCTTCGTGACCGGCTGGATGATGACTCTCGCCTATTTCATCGTGTGCCCGTGGGAGGCCGTCGCGGTCGGTCGCATCGCCGGCTATATCGTCCCTGGCCTCGATTCGATGGAACTCTACCGCATTGCCGGCCGCCCGGTGTACCTGCCGCACCTCGTCATTGGCCTCGGCCTGACCGCACTGCTCACGGTGTTGAACTATCGCGGCATTCGGCTCAGCGCCACGTTTCAGAACTGGACCAGCTTCGGCACGCTGGCGCTCTTCATTCTTTTTGTGGGTCTAGGTGTCAGCCGCGGGTCGCCCGCCAATATCCGCCCGCTATTCACGCACACTCCGTGGATCTCGATTCTGCTGGTGATTCAGATCGTTCCTTATTTCATGACCGGCTTCGAATCGGTGGGCAAGGCCGCTGAAGAGGCCAGCCCGGACTTTCGTACCCACGGCTTTTTTCGCGCCATCTGGATGGCCATCTTTGTGGGCATCTTTTTCTACGCCAGCATCGTGGCTGCCGTCGCATACGTCGCGCCCTGGCGCCAGCTGACCGGCGAGAAATTCATGACGGCGGTAGCGTTCCAGCGAGCAGTCGGCTCGCGCAGCTTCGCATCAAAGTGGATCGTCGACATCATTCTCGCCGCCGCCTTGCTGTCGCTCTTCAAATGCTTCAACGGAAATTTTGTGGCCGCCAGCCGCTTACTCTTCGCCCTAGGACGTCGTGGCATGGTTGACTCGCGCGTCGGAACCATCCACACGACTCATCAGACCCCATCCGCGGCGGTTCTCTGCGTGGGATTCGCCACGGCAGCTTGTATGCTGTTGGGCGACGCGATCCTGGTTCCGATCACTGAAGTCGGCTCGGTGGCCTGCGCCTTCGGATGGTCGGCGACCTGCGCCGCCTGCCTGGCCCTGGCGCGCGCCCGGCCCGGTACATTTACACTGTCGGCAGCCGAGCGCGCCGTTGCCTGGTTCGGATTGGCCGTCGGAATCGCAATGGCCTTGATGAAAGTTGTCCCGCTCGTCCCCGGCCACTTCACGATCTACGAATGGCTGGCCCTGGGCGTGTGGATCGCTCTCGGAGTCATCGCAGCCATAGCAGTTCCTCCACGTGACCGCGGTCCCGCAACGTGACCGCGACGTCGCAACGTGGAAGAGCGGCCCTTAAGGGCCGCGTAAAACGTTAAACAGATATTACGGGCTTTAGCCCCTGAGGGTAGGAACGATGAACAGAAACATCAACACGACCTTGCCGAACGCAATCCACATTGCCCTCATCCTTGCATTCCTGCTGCTGTCTTCGCTCGCCCTCGCGCAAGCCCCGGCGTTCGACATCGTCATCACCAACGGCCACATCATCGACGGCACCGGCTCCCCCTGGTATTCCGGAGACCTGGGCATTCGCGATGGCCGTATCGCCGCCATCGGCAATCTGGCGGCCGCATCGCGCCAGCGCACCATCGACGCGGCCGGCAAAGTCGTTGCGCCCGGATTCATCGACATGCTCGGCCAGTCGGAACTGACAATTCTCGTCGACCCGCGGCTGCCTTCGAAGATCTACCAGGGAATCACTTCCGAAGTTACCGGCGAAGGCGATTCGGTCGCCCCGCTCAACGACGCTCTGATCCAGTCCGGCAAGGGCGAATTCGATTACTACAAGCTCACTCCCGACTGGCGCACCTTCCGCCAATATTTCGCTCGCCTCGAGAAGCAGGGTATGGGCATAAACCTCGCGAGCTATGTTGGCGCTACGCAGGTGCGCCGCTTCGTTCTTGGCGAAGACGACAAGCAGCCCACTCCCGAGCAACTGGCGCAGATGCAGGCGCTGGTGCGCGACGCCATGAAGGACGGTGCTGCGGGCGTCTCGACCGCACTTGAATATGCCCCCGCGCCCTATGCCAAGACCGAGGAACTGATCGCGCTCGCCGCTGAAGCCGGCAAGTACGGCGGCATCTACTCCACCCACATGCGCAACGAAAGCAACTCGGTTCTGGAAGCGATCGACGAGGCCCTGCGCATTGGCCGCGAAGCGAACATCCCCGTGGAGATTTGGCACATCAAGGTTGCCGGTAAAGACAATTGGGGCCGCATGCCGGAAGTCGTCGCCAAAATCAACGCTGCCCGCGCCGCCGGCGCCGACGTCACCGCCGACACCTACGCCTATACTGCGTGGTACAACGATTTCTCCGCATTCATCCCGCCCTGGGCGCACGATGGCGGCAACGCAAAACTGGTCGAGCGCTTGAAAGATCCGGTGACCCGGGAAAAAATTCGCAAAGACATGCTCACTCCCTCCCGAGACTGGGACAACGAGTGGCAGGAGATTCCCGGCCCCGACGCCATCATGATCGGTGCAGTCGAGAATCCCGCGTTGCTCCCCCTGCAAGGCAAGCGGCTCTCAGAGATCGCCAAGCTCTGGAGCAAAGATCCGATGGACGCGCTCTTCGACTTTCTCATCCAGGATCCCTCCACTGGAGTCGCTGTCTTCGGCATGTCGCAACCCGATGTGACCCTCGCCCTGCAACAACCGTGGGTTGCCATCGACAATGATTCCGAAGGCACATCGCCGGAAGGAATTCTGGGTCAGGCGCATCCTCATCCCCGCGCCTACGGAACGTTCCCGCGCATCCTGGCCAAGTATGTGCGCGAAGAAAAAGTGCTGAGCCTGGAAGACGCGATCCGCAAGTTTTCCGCGCTGCCCTCCCAGCGCATGCGCCTGAGCGATCGCGGCGTTCTCAAAGCGGGCATGTGGGCCGACGTGGTGATCTTCGATCCCGCCACAGTGCACGATCGGTCGACGTTCGACAATCCCAATCAGTTTTCCGAAGGAATGAACTACGTGCTGGTGAACGGCGTGCCCGTGATCGATCAGGGGAAAATGACGGGTGCCTTGCCCGGCAAAGTGTTGCGCGGCGCGGGGTACGTACCCTGATTTATTTCGCAGGATCCGTTTTGAGTCGGGCCTGGGTTTCCGAAGCTGACTCATGAATCGCGCGCGGCTCTGCCAGGGTTCCGCTGATCGCATACACCGGGCCCGCCGCGCCGTTCTGTATTCTGGCCAGCCGGAAGTCGAGTTGACCCTTGAACGATGCGTTCCCGCTCAACTGAAACTTTCCTTCCGCGGAATCCAGCCTGGCGTCTTTCATCTCGATCTGACCCGAGTTCAATCGCGCCTGCCCGGCAAAACGCGTGAACCGGAACGGCGCCCCGTCTTCCTCCAGGGCGACGTTGGGCAAGGCGCCATTTCTGATGTCAAACTGCAGCGTGCCTTCGGCGGACGCCGAAAACGAATTCCAGAATGATGTCGCGGACGAGATCCAGAACGCCGCCGGGCACGGTCCGCTCACTTCATACTTCGCATTCGCGGCGCCCGCAATCCATCCGTTCTTCATCGCGTCGGCGAGTCGCGCCAGTGAGACTCCGGAAAGACTCCCGCTGCCCCCGCACAACGGCGGTTTCGCGCTGAAGTCTGCCTGCCATTGCCCGAGATGCTTGCCGTCGAGAAACTCAGCGTTCAACTCCAAGACGTGCAATTTTCCAGCGTCCAGGCTCACCTTCGCGGAAACTCGTGTCGCCACCAGACTCTGCATCTGCAGACGGTCAGCCGTTAATCGTCCGGAAGCGCGCACGCTCGCCAGAAACGACGGCCCGGCCTGCGGGCTCGATTGCAGAACGCGATACCACGGCCGCTCCTTCGGACGGGGACTTATCCAATCTCGTAGCCCTCCGAGCGCGATCTGATTTGCGTTCAGGACGAAGTGTACCTCGCACGCGCCCGGAGTCCCGCAAGCCCGCGGCATCTCCAGCGAACCAGTCCACGTCGTTGCCGCGGCCTTGGCGTTCAACTTTGCCACGCGAACTTCGTCGGGCAAGAGCTGCATGTCCGCGGAGACAATTTCAACCGGGCTGCCTGCGCCGCGGACAGCGAAGCGAACGTTTCGCAGCTTCACCGCGCCGGTTACTTGCGATCCGGTGAAGCCGGATGATGTTCCGCTGCTCCGCCCTGCCCACGAGCCTGCAATTTGCAGATCAAGCTGTGCGGTGCCTTCCGCGGTCGACTGCAGCGCCGCCAGCCCGAACATCCGTGCGATGCGCAAAGCCTTCGCAATCTCGGCTTCGCCAGCAACCTCGAAGTTGTAACCGCCGCGGTCGATCCAGCCCCGAGCTGCCGGACCTGCCGCGCGCCCGATCGCAACCGGGAAAGGTCCGAACTCGACGTGCGGACCCTCGGGAAATCGAATCCCCGCCACGCCCTTGTGAACGTTCAGCTTTCGCGCCGACGAATCTCCGGATTTAAGCAGGAAGGGAACCGTCTCCGGCCCAATCTCCGCCTTGTTCGTGGTCGAGGCCAGACGAAAATCAGCGATTTCCCCGCGTCCCTCCACCTCGAGCTTCGACCCCGTGTTCTCGTTGATCCGGAGATTACCCCGCACCATTCCCTCCGCCACCAGATCACCTGGTAAATTCTTCTTTGCCCGCTCGACCAGGAGCGCCGCCGCGCTCGCCGGTACATTCTCAGCCGTCAGCGCTAGCGCGTAGCTGTGGCTTCCCGGAAGCCCCATGTCTCCCTTCAGCGTGATCAACCCGCTCCCCACCGGAGCGCCGCACAGAAGCCCGTGAACCGCGTGATTGAGCGAACTGTATTCTCCATCGCAATGCGCCGCCAAACGCAGCGCCTGCCCGCTCGCAATGTCGTAGCGCCGGAAATCCTGAATCGAGCCGTTGCTCGCGACCTGCAGCTTCGCCGGAGTTCCCGCCAGCGTCACATCGAGCTGCACTTCTCCCCGCCAGCCCTGGTCGCTGCCTGTGAAAAACTTGGTGAACTGCCCGAGTTGTGCACGGTTCCACTCCAGGCTAAGCTGCAGCGGAGTATCGCGCAGCGCGTCGGCGCGCTGCCAGGTGCCGCTCACCTGCAACAGGCCGGTGTCGCTCAAATTCAAGTCGGTGCGGAACGGCTGCGCCTTGAGCCGCACGCCCCAGCTATTCTCCGAATCTTGCCACAAGGAAAAATCGGCATTGGTGAGCGCGTAGGGTTTCTTTTCCGCACCGCTCTTGAAATTGATCCGCGCTGAAGTGGCTTCAATGTAAGGGAATCCCGGCCGCGGTTCCGATTTTGCTTTCGCGGTCGGCGCCAGCGGGATGCGGGCCGTGCGCTCCAGCAACGCTTCCAGGTTCCAGCGCCCGCTCTCCGCGTGTACCAGATTCAGACTCGGCTCGGTCAGGTCAAGGCGCGCGATTTCCAGGCGCCCACGCAGCAGGGAAGTCAGACGCAGCTCGGCCGTAACTTCGCTGGCTCGCAGCATGGGTTCGGCTCCGAACGCCGGATCGTCGTAGACCACCAGGTTTTCCAAATCGAATCCCGGCTGCGGGAGCAGCCGCAAGTGAACCGACCCGATCTCCACCGGACGGCCCACCGCCGAACTGATGGAAGACGCGATCCGCGATTTCAAACGGGAGGCGCCGGGACGAAGCAGAAACAGCACCAGCACGATCAAGGCTGCCGCCACTACGATGCGCCGCTTGGAGGAGAGGAGCTTCACCGCGCCCTTACTGGAGTTTCGAGAGGCCTGATCATTCTCGGACGAACGCTGATCTGACGAACAATGCTCGAACGAACCATCCCCCTACAGACTATCTCACAAACAGGAACGTCCGCTTCCACCGAGTCTTATCGAAGAAGTGCAGAACCACCTGGCCCAGAGCGAACTTAACGCGATCACTCCACGCGGTCTTGTGAACCTGATCTGGCGACGTTTCGAACGACCAATAGATGAACATGGGCCGACCGATGATATTTTCCTGGGGAATAAATCCCCAGTAACGGCTATCGAGACTCACGCCGCGATGATCGCCCATGGCGAAATAGTGACCTGGCGGCACCACTAAGTCTCCGCCCTGAATGTTGGAGGGCAAATCCACCAGCCAGTTGGCTGACATGTTGCCGTCGTCCGACGGCGGGACGGAAGGAAACTCATTCCGGTAGGGATCAAATGTGTCGGCGTCGTGGAGTACGTACGGTTCGTCCAGCGCCACCCCGTTGCGGTAGACCACTCCGTTGCGCAGATGGATGCGGTCTCCCGGCACTCCAATAATCCGCTTCACCACGTACATACCGTTTTGCTGCGGGTCGGGATGGAGAAACACCACAATGTCTCGAAAATGCACATCGCGATAGGGAAGCAGCCGTCCCACCCACGAAGTCTTAGGCGCAAACTGAACCCGGTTCACGAAAACGTGATCCCCGATCAGCAGCGTGTTTTCCATCGAGCTCGAAGGAATCTCAAACGCCTGCACCACAAACGTGATGATGAACAAGCCCGTCACCAGCACTGCCGCCAGCGAAGAGAGAAACTCGACCGTCGTCTCCTTCGGCTTCTCGTCCGCGACCTTCTGTTCCTCTTCGACGACCATTTCTCTTTTCGACACTGTATAGTTTCCCTGCTGCGTGCTGGTTCGTGGAAGGGCACGGCTTCAGCCGTGCCGCTAACACCCAGAAACAATGAGGGCTTTAGCCCTTGAGGAAGCGTCCTTCAAACGCCACCGTGAACCACTTCAGTGTACCAGCCGGAGCGTGCGGTTCCAGCGCGTGATCTGAAAGATGTGAGTGACGGCGTATGCCAGGTGATACAGCCTGCCCGTGAGCGAAGCGGAAGGATTCCGGTCCCAGTCCTGCACCGACCAGTAAATCACCAGCGGTCTGCCGATAATGTTCTCCTGGGGCACGAATCCCCAATAGCGGCTGTCCAGGCTGTCGTCGCGGTTGTCGCCCATCACGAAGTAATGCCCTTCCGGAACAATCAACTGGCCGTCGACCACCAGCTTCTGCATCTGCAGCCACCACTCCCCCTCCATCCGTCTGGCGGCGATGTCCACCCGGGGAAAGTTATCGCGAAACTGGTCGTTGAGCGGCTCCATGAATCGGACGTAGGGTTCGTCGAGAGGCTTGCCGTTGATCAAGACTCTCTTGTTCACCATCCGCAAGCGGTCTCCCGGCACGCCGATCACACGCTTCACAAAGTGCTGCTGCGGATCCACCGGATAATGAAACACGATGACGTCCCCGCGGTTGATCTTCTGATAAGGCATGAGGTGGTTGCCCAGCCCCGCTCCCCCATAGCAGAGCTTGTTCACCAGCAGGTAATCCCCGATGAGCAGGGTGTTCTCCATCGATTCCGAAGGAATCTGAAAGGCCTGCACAATGAAGGTGATGACGAAGATCGCGATCACCACTGTGCCCATCAGCGATTGCAGCGAACTGATCACGTCGGCGCTGAGAGTCGCTTCGGCGCGGCGCTGCGCTGAATGGGCTTGTACGTCGGTCGCATCGACAGTGGGCGGCGGCTCCGGCGGGGCAATGGGGCCCTGGCCCTCAACAGTTTGCGGCTCGACGATAGGGAGGTTTGGCGAATTCATGAAATCTACTTCTCTGCCTGATCCTTATCCATGGCCCGCGCCGCAGCTCGGGCTTCCCCGGCTTTCGGACGGGAAGCCAGGAACGTCAGCAGTTGCCGCGCCGCATCCTGCTCCGCGGTTTTCTTGGTCGAGCCCTGTGCGCGTCCCACAAATTCCGCGTCCTTACCGTTCTTGGTGTGCAGCCGGGCCTCCACCGTAAAGGTCTTGCTGTGCTCCGGGCCGGCTTCCTCCACCAGGACGTAAGCGGGCTGGGGCAGACCCAGGCTCTGCACCGCTTCCTGCAGAGCAGACTTGAAATCGGTGACCGGCAGCGCGCCGCCGCCACGCTCCATCCGCTCCAGTTCGGGAGCAATCACGTTGCGCAGAACGAACTCCCGCGCCACCTCCAGCCCGCCATCCAGATAAATCGCCGCCAGAATCGCCTCCAGCGCGTCCACCAGCAGCGCCGTCTTGCCCCGCCCACCGCTTTTTTCCTCGCCCCGCCCCAGGCGTAGATAGTGACCCAGTTCCAGTTGCTGCGCCACCCGGATCAAATGCCGCTCACTGACTAGATGCGCCCGGAGCTTGGAAAGTTCGCCTTCGCGAAAATGAGGAAAGCGCTGGAACAATTCTTCGCTCGTCACCAGCGCCAGCACCGCGTCCCCCAGAAACTCCAGTTGCTCGTTGTCGCTGACTTTGTACTTGCTCTCGCCCGCCTGCTGCGCCTCCTGCTCGCGGGCTTGCGAACTGTGCGTAACCGCCTGCTCAATAACGGCCCGCCGCCGGAAATGGTAGCCCAGTCCCTGTTCCAGCGCCGTGATTTCCCGTTCTTTCATAACCGCTCACGGTTTGTGTGGGACCGGGTCTCTGGCCCGGTCAGGCCGGGACAAGGTCCCGGCGGCCAACCAGAACGGCGCACCAGAGTTCCCCCACGCGATCTTATCTAGTTCTGCCTAGTTCTTGGGCGGCGCCGCACTCTGCCCCGGCGCTGTGCCGCTGCTCAACTTGGTCAGGCGATCCTTCTCTTGGCGTGCCGCTCGACCGATGCCCGAGTCAGGCCGGTCCTTGGTCAGGTCCACCGCCTGGTCCGCGTATTTCATGGCCTCGGGAATTTTGTTCTGCATGTCCAACGCGACCGCCAGCCGAAACACCGCGATCGAATCCGGCGACTGCGGAAGCGCATCAATCGATTTCCGCAGATCCGTTTCCGCCTCCGGCCAGTTCTTGGCGTCGGCCGCCAGTTTGCCCAGCACCGCGTAAGCTTCCGACCGCAGAAAACCCTTATAGTTGGCCAACTGTTCAGGCGGATAACCCGAAGACGGAATGTCGGTATCGATCGTGAGCAATGCTCGTTCCGCATCTTTCTTCGATTCCGCCACGCGTTGATCCCGATCCAGGTCCGTATCGCGCGTCCGTTCCGCGATCACTTGCGCGATGCCCACCAGAGCTTCGGGGTCGTCGGCGTCCAGGGCCAGAGCTTTCTGCGCCATCTCCACCATTTTGTCGCCGTTGTTGGCCGCCTGATACTTCTGCATTGCCGACTTGTAGACCATCACTTTCAACTCGCTGTCGGGAAACTTGGTGGCGAAATCTTCCGCCGCCTTCTCCGTGGCCGCAGCATCCGTCGTCAGGGCTATGGCTGCCTTGTACGCCTCAAACTCCGGCTGCGTTTTGGCTGCCGGCGCGCGCTTACCCGCCGGCGCAGCCGCTTGTCCCGCCGCGGGCGCGGCCTGTCCCGCAGGTTTGTTGGTGCTCTGCCCGAAACTCAGGGCACACATGCTCAGCACTGCCACCACCTCGATGATGATCGCTGCTCGTTTCATGCGTTCTCCTCGACCCCTAACTTTCTGATTTCCATCGACTCGTCAAGTCTGCAACCGTGCATTCTATCGCAGCTACGCACCCCATCCGCAGGTTTTACTGAAAACTGACGGCTGACAGCTCACGGCTGTTTACTGTGGCTTCACCGGAGGCTCGTAGGCTTGCTGCAGTCCGCGCTCGGCCGCCGCCTTAACTTCCGGCAGCTCGGCTCCCGTCGTTGATGCGGAAGTCAGCGCCGCGCGATACTCGTTCAGCGCCGCCTCGCGCTCCTCTTTCATATCCAGAATCCGCCCCAGGTACACATGCGACCAGGCCACAACCTTGGGATCTTTGGTTTCCTGGATTGCCTTCTGGAAATTGGTCAGCGCCCCTTCGCGATTCTTGTTGGCCACGGCGACCTGTGCCAGGATGAACAGCGCCCGCCCCTGATCCCCAATCTTCTTGTCTAGCGCCTGCTGCGCCAGTTCCTGCGCACCCTTAGGATCGCCCGCCGCCAGACGCTTTTCGGCCGTCGACAACATGCGCCGGTCTTCCAACCGCGATAGTTGCACCAGTTCCGGGGCCGAAACCTCGGCATACTGTATCTCGTTCGCGGCCTTCTCCTGCGCCCTCAAATCGATGTTTTCCAGCATGTCCGCATACGTCGTCCGCAGTCCCGCCGGATCTTTCTCGAATGCCAGCAGCGACGTGTAGAAATA
>Ga0182030_10016725_pt1 | contig 14247 bp, 13 predicted proteins | sample 812S3MmetaG_FD_121299 | JGI IMG/M metagenome (GOLD analysis project Ga0182030, IMG submission 121299) | Permafrost microbial communities from Stordalen Mire, Sweden - 812S3M metaG (Illumina Assembly) | ecosystem: Environmental > Terrestrial > Soil > Wetlands > Permafrost | place: Sweden...
GCCGTGCAGGTCGTTGGTGCCCGACTTGATCGAGGTATTGAATACCCCGCCGCCGGTACGGCTGACTTCGGCATCGTAATCGCTGGTTTGCAGGTTGAGTTCCTGCACCGCTTCGGGCGAAGGGACAATCACCGCGCGATTATTCGAATCCGTGATCGAAATACCGTCCACTGTGTAGTTATTGGTGCGGAGCGGGCCGCCGGCGATCGACACCTGTGAATTGCCGTTCTGATCCTGCATACGGTGGAACTCGGGGTTGGCGGCATACACAACGCCCTGCGCCAACTCGCCCTCGAAGTAGGGGTTGCGCCCCAGCAGCGGCAGATCCGTGATCTGCTGGTTTTCAATCAATTGGCCGGTCGACCCGTCCGCTGTCTCGAGCGCGGGAGCTTCCGCCGTCACATTAACGGAATCCGAAACCTGACCAATCTGGAGTGTGAGATCGACCGTGGAGTTGATCTGGGTCAGAATAACGACACCCTTTTGTTCCAGCTTCTTGAAACCTGCGGCCTCCACCGTTATGGTGTAAGTGGCAGGAGTCACAGCCGCAAAATCGTAGTCGCCCTGTGCGTCGCTGACTGTGGTTCGCGGAACCGAAGTGGCTTCATTGGTGAGAGTCAGCCTCGCATTGGGCGTTCCGGCGCCATTCGGATCCAGCACCCGGCCGCGCAGCGAGCCCTGAAACGATTGCCCCCAGGCCAACGCAGCAAAGAGAAAAACAGCAATAGTGAGCTTCATGAGCCCTCCTTCAGGCTTGTCAGTCCGCTCACTTGGCGGGATACAACTGGTAAGGACAACGGCCGTCTGCCGTCGTCCGACTTAATTCTTCTCTTTGGCTGGGTCCGGCGCGGTCAGGGTATCGCCCGGACCACCATCCCCGGCCGATCCGCCGGAAACCGAGCGCCCGTCGGGCAACGTTACCCGCCGCGCATCGACCAGATGAGATCCATCCTTTGCGGGATAGCCGTCGACAACCAGCGTGTCACCGAGTTTCACGTCGCCCTTCTTCCAGCCGCGGCGGGTGAGCGCGCCGGGGCCTGCGCCTTCGCAGCCCCAGTTCACGACGCTCCCCTTTTCGTCTTTCACGTCGAGATAGAAATACGAATGCGGATTACTCCACTCGATGCGCGTGATCGTTCCGACGAGCCGGACGGACCGGCTGCCGTCGAATTCAGCCGCGAACGAATGATGGGCCGAAAGCGCCCCTGCTCCCGCGCCTCCAGCGGCGGCCACGAATACAAGAGTTCTTAGCTTGAACATGAGGAAATATACTTAATTGATGGAATTAGTATAGTAATATAGACGGAGGAGTTTGACAAGTGAAAAATCGAGCCATAGTCGCGTATGGAGTGATGATCCTGGCCTCCGCCATCCCCGCGTTCTGCGCGGATGCCGTCGTCCCTGCACCGAGGACGGCTGACGGCCACCCCGACCTCAACGGTTATTGGAAAGGGACTCGCGACACCGTGCCGACAGGGAACATTGCCAAAGACCTGCCCGGTCTCAAGCTGCCTCTGACAGCTGCCGGCGACGCAGCCTGGAAACATAACGTCACGGCGACCATCGATCCGGAAAGCCTGTGTATTCTCGGCGGCATTCCCCGGCACAACGCCAGCGGCCTGCCGTTTCAGATTGTGCAGAGTCCGAAGTATGTGGCGTTTCTCTACTTCTATACCTACTTCCGGCTGATCCCGACAGACGGCCGCGCGCACGACTCCGACCCCGATCCCTCCTTTTTCGGCGACGACGTTGGCCGCTGGGACGGCGACACGCTCGTCATCGATTCAGTCAGCTTCAAAGACACCCAGGTCTGGGCTGATGAAAACGGCAGCCCGCACAGCGATGCTCTGCACGTCGTCGAGCGCTGGACGCGCCCCGACAGGGATCACATTCACGTGGAGACGCTGATCGAGGACCCGAAGTTTTACACACACCCCTTCAGCTATGCGCGCACGTGGGTGCTGGGCAAGCCCGACGAGCAGGTGCACGAGTTCTCCTGTGCCGAAAACAATGTGGACAAGGAACACCTGGGCTTTGGGCCCGGGCCGATTCGGCCCGATGGCACCCGCGGCTACCTGAATCCGGCGCCCCTCCCGCCAACGCCCACGCCCGCCGGAAAGTGAGCCGGGCGCAGTTTGCGGGTGAACTCCGGACACGGGGCAGCCAGGTCCCGCAGAAATCCGCCAAGCAGCGTCATCCCACCCGGCCACGGACCGTGTCCTGAAGCCACATTGATATGACCGGCCTGCCCGGCATTCACGAACTGGCTGTTCCAGCGGAGGGCAAAGAATCGCGCCCTCTGAAAAGCCATGCACGGGTCGTTCTCACTGGCAATCAGCATCGTGGGCACCTGAATGCGGCACTTCGGCATGGGCGCGAACGGAAGAACCGCCGGCGGCGCGCCCTCGCGTTCCACATCGGCGGGCGCCACAAGAAACGCGCCTTCTACCTTCTGCCGCACGCGCTCGCGCGCGAAACTCGCCCAATGCGCAAAAGCCACGCAGCCAAGGCTGTGGGCCACGATGATCACACGGCCGGGACAGGCCGCTACGGTTTCATCCAGCTGGTTTACCCATTCGCCGCAGCGGGGCGCGGCCCAGTTTGCCTGCTCAACCCAGCCCCATCGCGGATGGTCCGCGCGCCAGATCGCCTGTCAATGGCCCGTCCCGGAGCCATTCCATCCAGGCACAAGTACAGGGATCGGCCCGCCATCTTCTGCACAGTTGCAAGGAATCATTGAGAACACCTGAAGCAAGTACAAAAAAGGCACGTTCGGAGTAAGAGGAAGGAGAACTCCGAACGTGCCGCCCGAGGAAAAATCTATTGCAGACTGGCGCGTGTAATCTCGACTTTTTCTTTGAGCAGATGTTCGATATTTGACGTGAACTCCTGCTTCAGCTGGGCGTTGAATTCCCCGCTGGCGGGCGAAGCGAATCCTGTGTGAATATGTTTCACCTTGCCGTCACGCCCCACGAAAAGCGTGGCGGGCCAGGTGTTCAGGTTGACCGCCTGCGGCACCTTTTCCCACATTTCGGCGGGCGCGCCGGCGATGACGTAGGTGTAAGGCACGTGGTACTGGTTGATGAACGCATGCACGCGTTCCAGATCCCCCTGCTGCTCGGGCTCTTCAAAGTCGAGCGCCACGATCTCGAGACCCTGGTCGTGATACTTCGCGTAAAGCTCGACCAGATACTGCGCTTCATCGTGGCAGTTCGGGCACCAGGTTCCGGTGACGATTGCCAGCACAACCTTCCCCTTGAATTTCGGATCGTCATTCGACACAAGTTTGCCGTCGACGTCGGGGAATTTCCATGCCAGGACTTCGTTGGGATCGCGCATAGTGGTGTGCGTGGTGTAGTCTTCCGGCTCGGCGAAGCCCTTGGCGCGCGCCACTTCAGTGCGATACGCAATCAGCTTATTACCCGCGCGTCCGCCTTCTTGTTTGACCGCCAGCGTGCCATCCGCCTGGAGCGAAACCTCCATCACGCCAGGACGCGAGCCATCCCAGTGGCTCAGCACCCATTTCCCGTCCTTATAGACGCCGTTCAGGGCGCCCGTATCGCCGTCGACCCGCAGAATCGAGGCCGAAACTTCAGGCCCGCTCTGCAGCACGATCAGGCGCTGCGACTTTTCACCTTTGGCGTTCGGCTTATCCAGCGGAATCTCCCACGACCCCGCAATGGCGGGCGCTTGCGACGTCGCCACCGCGGCAACATAGCGCTTCGCATGGAAGCCATAGGTGGCCGCATCGGCGCGCGACTGCGAGACCACTTTTCCGTCGAGTTCGCCATCCTTCAGCGACGCCGTAATGCGCGTCAGGTAATGATCGATCCGCAGCACCAGGACATCATTCCTGAAACTGGCGCCGGTAGTGGTCTCAAACGGATCCCACCCGTTATAGAGCGTGCCTTTAAGCGTCGCCCCTTCGCCGGAAATATCCAGGCGGAACGGAACCACGCCTGTCTTTGTGACCAGCTGGGCGTCCCAACGTCCGTCCAAAGACTGCTGTGCGTATGCGCCGGAGCCCGCGGCGAGAGCCACAAGCCCGAGAATGCCGGAGCCGTACCGTTTCATTGCCATTTGATCCTTTCTGTCTCTTCAGACACAGCGCACAACGGAGTTCGCCTGTGCGCTGACCTGCGTTTCTGTCAGCCTTGTGATTTGCGCCATTCGGCTGGTAATCCTGGCTTCGTGGCCAGCAGAATTTCATAGATCGCGCGCCGCGTTGCGCCGTCCAGTCTGGCGAATGCGGGACTTTGATCGTGCCCGGTCAGAATCTCGAACAACCGGTGGTATACATATTCCCTCGCCTGCACAGGCAGGGAGTCGAATGCCGCGTTATAGATGAGATAGCTGCACGGATATTTGAAGATGCGCGTGCGCAGATCGAAGTCACGCAGCGACCGCCCTTTTTCATCCCGGGGCCCGCGCGCGGCGAACTCTTCCGTGAATCCGGAATCGCCTTTAACCGCATCCGTCAAAGGCGCTTCATTCGCGAACAACAGATACTCGACCAGCTGCTCTGCCGGTTTGGCATACTGGGCCAGAACCTCGGCCGGAATCGATTCGGCTTTCGCGTCAGCGGGAAGATGCGCTTTGTATAACGCGATTCTCGTCTGATAATTCGTCAGCGTGATCAGGTTGTGCATCTGTGTCTGATGCGCCAGGACCAGATGCGCCACCACATCGCTCTTCGGGGAAAGCACGAGCGATGTGTCGAATTTCCGCGCCAGGTCGGTCACATTGGCGCCGGCCTCGCGATCCAGCTGCTCGGGATTCTCTTTGTCCTCCACAAACACGTTCCCCATGTGCCTCTGCGAGCCGTAGTTGCCGGTGACGTACCAGCCGCCCCATCGCTCACCCAGCGGGCTCTCCTGCCCGGTGGTAAACGACTGCGAAGGCGTGGCCTGCGTCCCCGAGTGAGTCGGGTAAATGGAGCGCAGCAATACCCCGGGCACATTACGTGTTCCCGCGGCAACGTGGCATTGCGTGCAATCGAGTTCGGCGCGCTCGAACAGCGGATGTTCCGCTTTGTTTTCGTCGAGGATGTAGAACATCGCGCCCTGGGCCGGGTCGAACGAAACGGCTTCGATCACCTTGCCATCGTGCACCTGGCCGATGTAAACGTCGTCGTTAAAATACAGCGCGCGCGGATACTCGGGGGAAATCTTCTTGTACTGAAAACTCGTCTTCGAGAAGACCAGCGTCTGCGAGTCGATCGGGATCGACAGGTTATCCAGAACCGATTTCAGGTAGCCGTGCTTCGGGTCATATGCCAGCTTCACTTCACCGCTGTCGATTCGCTTCTGCAGCAGCGCGACCGGGTCATTCGCATCGGCCCGATAATTGATCGGCTCTTCGCTGAAGGGGACATAACCCTGGTTCTTCACCGCGATCTGGCCCTCGATCGGAAGCGCGATCCATGCCGCAACCAGAACCGCGCCCGCCGCTGCCACCCTGAGTGAAAACGAGACTTTCGATTTCACGTCCGAACTCCTCCGGTTTCTGTTAACTGGCCTTGCAGTCTGCTCAGCGTGCGCCGCTCGGTGTGCGCCTGAATGATCTCTGTCGCCAGTTGGGCCATCGTGATCCTCCTTCGCCGGCTGTTGTTGCGCAGCGTCAGATAAGCCTGCTCCTCGGTAATGTGCCGCTGTTGCTGCAGGATGCCTTTTGCTCGCTCCACTACTTTTCGCTCTGACAGCTTGTGCCGCAGCGTGTCACGCTCCAGCACGGCGGTAAGGACCCGGGCCGCGCCATTGGCTGCGCGGAGCGCCGCGGCGTCGAAAGTGGTCTCCTCCAGACGCCCCAGCGTCAGGAGCCCAAGCAGTCCGTCGGCGGTCCGCAGCGGCAGCAGGGCCATGCTCCGCAGTTGATACTGAAAAACTTCAGGGAATTTTTCGAAGTGAGCCTGCTCGCCCGGACCGCCCTGCGCGGGTCCGTCCATGGACTCAATCCACTCACTCATGGCGGCGCCGATGTTGACACTTGAGTCCTTCACGCGCGTTTTCGCGGTGCATCGGGCAGCCGTGGCTTTGAGCTCTGCGCATTCTGCGCGGAATACATAGACCACCGCCACCTGAGCGCCTGTTACCGAGCGCACAGCGTCCAGAAGGAAGGTGTGATCCCCCTCGGCTTCTGCCACCCTGGTGTCGAGGCGAATGTTATCAATTGCCGGGACGACGTTTTGAAAAGCGAATGCTGCCATCAGGTTATCCTCTTTTCTCTTGTTGCTGCTGTCACTTAACGATCTCTGCGAGGTCTCTTCAGCGACAACAACAGCGTGCGAAGGCAACGGAATCTGATGGCGCCATAATGTTTTCTATATAGTCTACTGAAATTATAGGCTAATCTTGGCGCTCGTCAAGTACGATTTTTATGGCGTGCCATGACAGTGGGGGCAGCCGGCTGTAACGAAAGAAACAATAAGACCCCTGCCGCTACTGTTGTGTCTCTGAAGTCTCTTGCTTGATGTGGGGCGGGATGGCATCCTGCAGCGGGGTTGCTAACCTCGCTGGCCGCTTGTAACGCTCACCGGCCTGCATCCGGCGATGGTGAAGGAATTCGGAAACACGACACTACCATGGAGACAGGCCAACTGCCACGTTGGCAGGCGTCAATCCATGCGCCGGCTTTCCCCAAAAAACTCAATATTGCCTGCGCGCCTTATAAGCAGCGTGGATACTCGACTCAACTACGCTCGCGCTGGTATGCCAAAAGGTGGACGCCGTGCGGGAAAAGCGACGTCCCGTAGAGGCGTTAATGTGTAAAATCTGACTCGCCGCGTTAGACGTCGTTGAGCCAGATCCTCACGTAGTGTCGTTTTCGCTCCGGCTCGGTGTAGTCCTGAAATTCGGTGCGGCTGTGGAGCAGGAACGTGTTGTTGAGGATCTGCACGTCGCCGCGCTCGAGCGGCATGGTGAGCGCCAGACCGGGCCGGTTCATTACGGCGTCGAGGAAGTCCAGGGCTTCGATGTCAGACGCCGAGAGTGGCATGCCGCGGCGCTCGTGCCCTTTCTCAATGTAGAGCCGCAGATAGCGGACGACCAGCCGGGAACCCGCATCCCGCGAAAACACAGGCGCCTCGACAATGGAGTCTTCGTCCGGCGGACATTCCGCCTGCCGGTCAACGAGGAATGGCGCCGATAAGCGCGCCAGCACATCGGGCCGCTCGCGGCGGATGATTTCATGGACCGCGTGCCCGTCGATCAAGGCGGACTCGCCCCCGGATTTCGCCGTCTGCGCCACGTACAACGCGATGAACTCTGGCGTATGTCCCGCCAGCCGCGAAGGCGAATCCGTATGGAACTGAAAACGCGCATTCGTCCTGGAGGTTCTGACGCCCGGCTTTCCGTAGTCTGTTTCTATTCGGAGACCTTCGTCGCGGACTGAATAGAACAAGGTGCCGGAGAGCGTCTGTGAAATGATCTCGCCGAGGCGCGGGCATGCCTGTGCAAACTCGTCGAGCTTCAGTCCGCGGAGTACCACGAAGCCGCGCCCGTCGCGCAGTTCGTTGCGGATCTCTTCCGCCTGGGACAGGAAGGATTGCAGATCAGTTTCGATCCGCCACTCCCGCGGATCGGTAAAGTCCGCACCCGTCCATTCGCCGCGACTTCGTCCGGGACGACTCCGCTCGCGGCTCCCGGTGTCAGCGGTGGCTTCGGTCATGTCTGCGGTTCCCGGCGTTCGCATAATTCTACCAATTCGATATAGTAAGCATACTTCAGTAACTAATCGTGAACTCGAATCCGCCCGTTCCGACCCGCTCTCTCCCGGCTCCCTCCAGATGGGGAGGGCTGGCGGTCGGCGTCGACTCCTTCACCCCGCCGCGAATCGTCCTCGGGCTGCTATGCCTGTTGTACCTCATTCTGTTCGCGAACCGGGTGAGCATTTCGGCGGTCGCGCCGGTGATCAGGCCGGAACTGGGACTCACCAATGGGCAAATTGGGTTGGTTTTTTCGGCGTTCGCGGTTCCCTACGCCCTGTTTCAGCTCATCGGCGGCTGGATCGGTGACCGGCTGGGACCGCGGCTGACCCTTTCGCTTTGCTGCGCCATCATGGCGGGCGCCACCATCGCCACTGGACTGGCCGGCGGGTTCGTCTCGCTGTTCGCCGTCCGTCTCGTTCTCGGGTTCGGCGAAGGCGCGGCGTTTCCCACCGCAACGCGCGCCATGGCGCGCTGGACGCCGGCCGGAACCTGGGGATTCGCGCAGGGAATAACCCATTCCTTCGCGCGCATCGGCAATGCGATCACGCCGCCGCTGATGGCCGCTCTGCTCGCGTTCGGCACCTGGCGCAGCGCCTTCCTGGATCTGGGACTCGTCAGTCTACTGTGGGTGTTTGTATGGGCGTGGTACTTTCGCGACGATCCACGCGATCACCCCGCAGTCACCGGCACGCAGCTCGCCGCCCTGCCGTTCGACGACGATCGCGAAAAGGCCACAGTCCCTTGGCTGGCTTTGGCGAGACGCATCCTGCCTCTGACCCTCGTCGACTTTTGCTACGGCTGGACTCTCTGGTTATTCCTCACCTGGATTCCGTCGTTCTTCTTCGGAAATTACCATCTGAACCTGCAGTCGTCCGCGCTCTTCTCGGCGGGGGTGCTGTTCGGGGGCGTGGTGGGAGACATGGTCGGCGGCATTGCCACCGACAGACTTCTGAAATCCACCGGCAGTCTGGTGACAGCGCGCGGCGTCGTGATCAGAACCGGCTTCCTCGGCGCGGTTCTGTTTCTGATTCCGGTGGTGCTGGTTCACGACCTGAGGGTCGTCGCCGTGTGCCTGTCGCTCGCATTCTTCTTCGCGGAACTGATTGTCGCCCCGATATGGGCCATTCCGATGGATATCGCGCCTTGCTATGCAGGCACCGCCAGCGGCATGATGAACTTCGGATTCGGGGTGGCGGGTCTGGTTTCGCCTTCCGTGTTTGGTTATCTGGTGGACCTCAGCGGAAGCTGGGTGCTGCCGTTCGCCGGCTCGATTGCGCTGTTGCTGGCAGGCGCGGTTCTGATGTCGCGTGTGCGGCCGGATACGCCGTTCGTCGATCCCTTTGCGGCAGCGACCCAACCATGAGTTCAGTTGACCGGAACAGAGCTTTAGGCCTCCCGGGAGGAGATCGACTTCCACTTTCCTGAAATACAGCGCTCACGGGTTGCGGGTCGTCTCAATTCAGCGCCCGGGCTGAAGCTCAAGCCATTGAAGGGCGATCAGGGTTTTCGCGTCGGCGATTTCGCCGCGGCGGGCCATGGCGAAGGCCTCGCCGGTAGTGAGCGTGACCACGCGGATGTCTTCGCCTTCTTCGGCGAGGCCGCCGCCGGCGCTTGCCCGGTCGCTTATCGAGACTGCGGCGTGGAAGATGTGGATACGCTCGGAGAAGCCGCCGGGGCTCAGGTAGACGCAACCGATACGGTCGAGTGCGCCAATGGCATAGCCGATTTCTTCGAGCGTCTCGCGGCGCGCCCCGGTTTCCGGTTCTTCGCCGTCGTCGAGCATGCCGGCCGGGATTTCGAGAAGCCAGCCGGGACCTTTGTCATAAGTGGGCACGCGGAACTGCTCGCAAAGCAGCACGAGGTTTCTTGCGGGGTCGTGGGGGAGGATGGCCACGCTGTCGCCGCGGTCGAGGACGAGACGCGAGATCGGAGCGCTCATGGAGCCGTCGAAGCGGCGGTGCTGCAGCTTCACTTCATCGATGCGGAAGAATTTGTTGAAGATTTCGTGGCGCTCGAGGATGTGAACGAGACGGTCCATTGCTATAACATACGGCATGTATTTCGTCCGGACTGCCTTCGGGCTGATCTTGCTGAGCTGCGCGGCGCGGGCGGCGCCGATAGCGGTTAAGGTCGTCGTAGTGACGATGTTCGAGCGCGGGGCGGACAAGGGCGATCAGCCGGGCGAGTTGCAGTACTGGGTGGAGCGGAACGGGCTCGACCGCGTGATTCCCTTCCCGCCGGGATTCCACGATCTGCGGATGAATCGCGACGGCGTGCTGGCGGTGCTGACGGGCGTGGGAACGGCGAAGTCGGCGGCGGCGATTATGGCGCTCGGCATGGACGGGCGGTTCGATCTGACGCACGCGTACTGGCTGGTGGCGGGGATCGCGGGGATTAATCCGGCGCGCGGGAGCATTGGCTCGGCGGCGTGGGCGGAGTGGGTGGTGGACGGCGATCTGGCGCGCGAGATCGATGCGCGGGAAATTCCGAACACGTGGAAAACCGGGTATCTGCCGTTGCGCGGGGCGACGCCGTATGAGGAGCCGCGGGATTCGTCGGAAGGCGAGGTCTATCATCTGGAGCCGGGACTGGTGGAGTGGGCATTTCGGCTGACGGAGCATGTGCCGCTGGAGGATTCCGAAGCCATGCGGGAGGCGCGCGGGGCGTATCGCGAGGCGAATGCGCAGAGGCCTCCGTTTGTGATGAAGGGAGACACGCTGTCGTCGGGAACGTTCTGGCATGGAAAGCTGCTGAACGAGTGGGCGGCCGATTGGGTCGCGTATCAGACGGGAGGCAAGGGCGAGTTCGTGACGACGGCGATGGAGGACACCGGGACGCTGCAGTCGCTGACGTTGTTGGCCAAGGCGGGGCGGGTGGATCTGAACCGCGTGCTGGTGCTGCGGACGGCGAGTAATTACGATATGCCGCCCGAGGGCATGACGGCGGCGGAGAATCTGGCGCGGCTGAAGCTTGGATCGTATACGGCGTATGTGCCGTCGCTCGAGGCGGCGTGGAAGGTGGGGAATACCGTTGTCGAGGCGCTGGTGCGGGGTTGGGGGAAGTATCGGGAGCGGACGCCGGCGGGGAAACAGTAGGCGCGCGGGCGGGCGCGAAAGTTCTTAGAATACTGGCGAGGGGTGATGGATGGTGTGGCGTTTCGGATTGCTGTTGATCCTCGTCGCAAGGGCGCTTCCTTGCTCGTGTTCGTCGAACGGGTCGTGGGTCCGACAGGCATGGAAAGATGCGCCCGCAGTATTTCTTGGAACCGTCGAGATTGCGGATCCCGATGGCGACCCGCGGCAGACGACGTTCGTGGAACAGTTTGTCCGCATTCGCGTGGACGAGGCTTTCAAGGGGGTGGTCGCGGGGCAGACGATCAGTTTGAATGAAGGAGGGAGTGATTGCGACGCCAGGTTCCGAACCGGTCAGCGCGCCGTTTTCTATTTACAGGCCGGTACGACGCCCGGGACGTGGTTCATACCCTGGTGCGCGTACTCAATTGGCAGCGCCGAGCCCGAGGGAGACGATCTGCTCTTTCTGCGAGGCCTTCCCGGTACAGCGGCTGGCACGAGATTGTCAGGATCGGTCGATTTGTATGAGGATTCGCCTCAGGCGGCTTTCCGAAGGGTGAGAGGCCTGGCAAATCTCAGAGTGAAAATTTTCGGTCCCGATGGGTTGGCGCGTGAAGCTTTGACGAATACAGCCGGGACCTACGAGGTCTATGGTCTGAAGCCTGGAAAATACTCGGTTCGGATCGACATGCCGAAAGGTCTGAGAACAAAGTTCCCTATGGCGACGGGTTCCGTCCCGGTTGCAGGCGATGAGTCAGCGGTCGAACTGGCGCGCGATGGCGAAGCCAGCGTGAGCTTCGTCCTGGAGGCCGACACGAAATTATCCGGGCGGATGCTGGACGCAAAGGGAGTGCCGAAGCAGGATGTCTGCATCGACCTTGAACCACTTGAGGGCCGCGGTGAAAACGGGGCGCGCTTCTTTGATTGCTCGAAGGAGCAAACGGGGGTGTTCGAAATGGAGATGATGCCCCCGGGGGACTACCTGCTGGTGGCGCGGGACGAGGTCGGCACCGGTGACACGAAATCCAAATCGACCTTGTATTACCCGGGCGTCAGGCAACGGGAAAGCGCCAAGGTGATATCGATCGCGGCCGGGGATTATGTCAGCGGCATCGAGATGCAATTGCCGGCGGGCGAAGTGAGGCACAAGGTGAATGGGCGATTGGTGTTTTCAGATGGACAGCCTGTCGCTGGCGCCGGGGTAACATTCGTATCCGCGGAGCACGGATATTCAGAGTCGGCGGGCACAGCGGATGATGGCGCGTTCGCCTTCTTCGTAGTCGCGGGAATGAGCGGCCAGTTGAGCGCCGAAACATTCATTTTCCAAAACATGCTCGCCTCGTGTCCGGAGTTTCAGGTGGAGCCGCGGAAGTCAGGCATGCTGCGGTTCATGAAGACGGATTCGATTGTCGTGGCGGGTGATTCAGACCAGGCGGACCTTGTGCTGAAGTTTCCCTTTCCTTCCTGTAAGTCGTGGAAGGGGTATCCGAGCAGAAAACCATAACAGAACGAGACCCGGAAAGACACCGGCTCTTGTTTGCAAACGGCCGGGCCGATTTGGCAAATCAGCCGCGGATAAACAATCCGCCCCACAGCAGCCAGTCAGGTCCGCCGGAGGATGACGTGCGTGGCGCCTTCGCCGTGCGTCGACTGAGCAACCTTGAAGCCGAGTTGCGGGAGGTTGAGGCCGGCGAAGAGGTTTTCGCCTTCGCCCAGTACGACGGGCGAGATGGCGAGATGCATTTCGTCGATCGCGCCGGCGATCAGGTAATGGCGAATGGTGGACACGCCGCCGCCGATGCGGACATCCTGATTGCCAGCGGCTTCCTTCGCCTGTGCGAGGGCCGATTCAGGACCATCCGTGACGAAGTGAAAGGTTGTCCCACCCTGCATGACCAGCGGCAGGCGTGGATATTTGGTCAGCACAAAAACCGGCGTGTGATAAGGCGGCGTGTCGCCCCACCAGCCTTTCCAGTCATCCCCCTGCCATTCGCCGCGGACCGGGCCGAACATGTTGCGGCCGAGAATCCAGGCGCCGACGTTGTGGAAAGCCGCGGCGGCGAAGTCGTTGTCGATGCCCTCGGCGCCGCCGGGCTGAACGTGCATGCGGCAGAAGACGGCAGTTTTGAAAAACCAGTCGTGGAGCTCGAGGCCGCGCACACCGAGCGGGTTGGCGAGGTCCTGATGCGGACCGGCACCGAAGCCGTCGAGGGAAACGGAAAAGCAAGCAACTCGGACACGGGACATTTTCCAATGATGTCACTCAGATGACGACGACGACGTGCCCTTTCTTGTGGCCGGATTCGGCGTGGCGGTGGGCGGCGGCGATTTCGTTGAGGGGATAACGGCGGTCGATCACGGTGCGGAGTTTGCCGGATTCAATGAGTTGAGTGAGAGTGGCCGCCAGCGAGGGAAGACCACATCGACACAAAGATCGAGGTGAGCAGCCATAAGGGCGGGGCTTCACGAAGATAGACGCCGTTGCGCTTCAGAGCGCGCATGCTGCGCGCGTAGCCGCTCTTGCCGACGGTGTCGAAGATCACATCGTAGATGCGGCCGGACGCGGCGAAGTCGTCCTTCGTGTAATCGATAACGACGTCGGCGCCGAGAGATTTCACGAGGTCGAGGTTGGCTGTACTCGCGACTGCCGTGACATGGGCACCGAGGCTTTTCGCGATCTGCACGGCGAAGACGCCGACACTGCCGGAAGCACCGTAGATCAGGACCTTTTGGCCGGGCTGGATGCGGGCTTTGCGGAGGAAATGCAGAGCGGAGACCCCACCGAAGAGAACGGCGGCGGCTTCGTCGTGCGTCATGTTGACAGGCTTCCTGGCGAGCGTGGCAGTCTCGGGAAGGCAGAGATACTCGGCGTGCGCGCCGCAGGTGGCGGGGTTAGTGCCGAAGACTTCGTCGCCGGGGCGGAAGCGGCTGGCGCCCGATGATTCGACGGTGCCGGAAAATTCCACACCGAGGATGCGGGTCTTCTTCGGACGGGGAAAGCCGTTGAGGAGCTTGAGGAGGAAGGGGTCGCCTTTGCGTATGCGCCAGTCAATGGCGCAGACGGTGGCGGCGCGGACGCGAATCAGAACTTCACCCAATTTCGGAACCGGTTTCGCGACGTCCTCGATATTAACGACTTCAGGAGGACCGTAACGGCGGTACACCGCGGCGCGCATGTTGAAGATACGAGCGCCTGCGACCGGAAAGTTCCGTTAGTATTTCTTCGAATAGCCGGTGGCCGGATTCGTGACTTCGAAATGGCCGTCGCTGTGCGCGGTGAGGTGGAGAACGTTGCCGGCGTCGTTGGCGGTGGTCATGTTGGCGATCATCTTTTCGCCCGTGTTGTGCTGCGGGCCACCGGCGGCGGAGAAATGCAGCTGCCAGATGTCGAGAAGGCCGGGCGAGGCGTGGATGGTGTCCCAGGCTTCGACCATGCCGCCCTTGCGTTCGCCGTTGTTCATGATCGCGACC
>Ga0182030_10016727_pt1 | contig 14245 bp, 13 predicted proteins | sample 812S3MmetaG_FD_121299 | JGI IMG/M metagenome (GOLD analysis project Ga0182030, IMG submission 121299) | Permafrost microbial communities from Stordalen Mire, Sweden - 812S3M metaG (Illumina Assembly) | ecosystem: Environmental > Terrestrial > Soil > Wetlands > Permafrost | place: Sweden...
GAAGCCTCGCTAAAAAAGCATCGTTGCTAACATCGAAACCTTGAACTTGCATGCCAAACGGGCAAGGGGCCGGTGCGCGCCACTCGATGCGGCTGGATGGCGCGGCACAGATCCATTACCTGAGGAACGCCGCATTGATGTTGGACCCATGAATGTAGGTGTGGCAGCTGATGCATGGCGTCAGCTCCGACGATCCCGCATTCATTCCGTGAACCGTGGCGGCGGCCACTGGACTATGGCATTGGTTGCACAACGTGTTGACATTCGGCATGTTCAGCAGCCGTGCGTTTTGCGAACCGTGCGGCGTGTGGCATCCCAGGCATCCTTCCGCCTTCACCGCCGCGTGCTCATACACGAAAGGACCGCGCGTCTCCGTGTGGCACTTGGTGCAGATCGCATTCTGATCGGCCGTGGACTTGATGTTGTTGTTTCCGAATGTGCCGTGAACGTCGTGACAGTCGCTGCACTTCACCAGGCCCTCGTTCACCTTGTGGTGGAACGGCATTGCGAACGCCGGCTTGGTGTCGGTGTGGCACTGGAAGCACAGCGAAGGCTGCGAAGCCTTCAGCAGGGGCTCCTCCTTGCTGCCGTGAATGTCGTGGCAGCCCAGGCAGCTTACGCCGGCCTTGGCATGAGGAGAGCGCTCGAAGTTGGGATGCGTTCCCGCGTGGCAGCTCTGGCACTTCTCGTCCACTTCTTTGGGAGTGGCCTTGGCAGGATTGAAAATCTTGGTGACATCGCCGCCGCCTTCAACGTGCGCGCCGCCCGGCCCATGGCAACCTTCGCAGTTCACACCGGCGGCGCCGTGCTGCACCGCAAGCTTGGTATGCGGATTGCCCTCGAATTTCTTGCTCACCTCTTCATGGCAGGTGGCGCAGACGTCGCCGCCAACATAAGTGTTGGCGCCGGCATCCTTGGCCTGCGAGGTCACCGTTTTGGCCGCGTCTTTGGGTGTCTGAGCCCCCAGCGTAGTGGCGCAAAGCATGCTTGCGCCCAGCATCAACATCAAACAGGCTCGCAGTCCCGGCAACTTGCCCGGAGCAGCGCCAATCGGCAATCGCGTTACAGGCACATCCCTTTGCATAGAAAATACCGCCTTGGGTGCTCTCGTAGCTTCTTCCGACAACATCGTGTCTCAGGTCCGGTGGCTCGAACCAGCATCTCCCGTTCAGGAGGGCCGGATCGGCTGCGGGATCTTGTGACACCCTGTTGTGGAATGAGCTTTTTGTGCGGAGCATCACTTCACACGCTGAATGCTACGGTTAATTCCGATCCTTCACGGTGATTTTCATCACACGCCGTGAGGGTGCCTATTTCCTTCCTCGTTTACCCGCACCGAAATGGTGCGAATCGCGGCCTTAAAGACAAACATCAAGCCAGCAGGGTTTCGAGGTGAAGGCAATTCCTTCGCCAACAGAATCATGAAAATGAAGGAACTGCCGTTACCAGCAGAAAACCAGAAACGCAGCATTCCCGCTGAGCAATTTAGAACAGGTAGATAGTTTCCAGGCCTTGGAAATGCTTTGCTGCACTCAGTATGGATTCGTGCGCTGCGGCGGGTGTCTCGTGATCCCCATCACGGGTCTAAGGCGTCCGGCCCATTCCGGAATCGGGGGCGAGCGAGGAAGTCGCGACCCGTCGTTCCGTCTACGAAGATTGCGAGATCCGAGGGCCTCTATCGACGTGAGGCCCATCACATCCAAAAAGGCGCCTTGTCCGGCAAACTCTTGGGAAGCAAGAGACTCCTTTCCGGGAGATTAAAGGAATTTTCCTCATGGCAGGGGCCCTTGTGCGGGTGTTCTATGCCAAAAGATCGGCAGCGGCGACTATGCTGCGGTTGGGCGGAAGGGGCAAGGCCATGGCGGACGCGGCAATAGCAATCACAGAGCAGGTGCGGAAGAAGCCAGTCCTACGGCAGGCTCCTGCCGGATGCGCTTCCTGCGCCAATCGGCGTCCCGGCTGGTTCTGCTCTCTGGGCAGTTCCGTCCTGGCCGATCTTGAGCTCGCTACCAGCACCATCTCGCTCCCCGCACAGGCTTCGCTGTTTGCCCAGGGCGAGGATGCGCGCTGCCTGTATCTGATTTGCGGCGGCTATCTGAAGCTGACCGCGGGCCGCCACGAAGATCGGCAAATGATCGTTCGCGTCGCCGGGCCGGGCTCCATGCTGGGGCTTTATGCCGTGCTGGCTCACGGGGTCTACGAAGTCTCGGCCGAGTCGCTCACCACCGCGCAACTCCGCCCGGTCGAGCGGGAACGATTCCTCGACTTTTTGCGCAGCCACAAGGAAGCGCAAATGCGGGCCGTGCAGTGCATCTGCCAGGAGTACCGTTTCGCGCTGCAGGACGCCTGCCGCATCGCGCTCTCAGAAACCGTGGCCGCGCGCCTCGGACGGCTGCTGCTGGAACTCGCCCATCAGATCGGCGAACACCTCGACGCCGGCGCCTTCCGCTTCCCGCTTCTTCTTACGCACGAGGAGCTGGCCTCAATGACCTGCACCACCCGCGAAACCGTCACCCGCACTCTGGGACAGTTTCGCAAGGACAATTGGATCTCCATCGAGGACTCCCTGGTGACGATTCACCATCCCGAGCGGCTGCAAGGGCTGGTTTAGGGCTGGGAAGCCACGTCCGTTGCCAAACTTTTTACTTTGCCGCTCCCGCCCGCCATCGTTGCCGAGTCAAAGAGATATGATTATTGGTAGCAATCCTCATAGGTGGGTGTTCATGTTTCGTATTTCGAATTTTCTTGCTTGCTCCTCTGTAGTTCTTCTCTCCTGCTGCGTCGCCAACGGCCAGAGTCCCGCTCCGGATCCGGCCTCAACTTCTGCCCCGCAAAGCGCCACAACCTCCCAAAGTCCGGAACTCCGCGAATTCCAGAGGATTGAGGATTCCTGGGCCGACTCGATCAACCAGCGCGACCAGTACGGCCTGGAGCTTGTGTTATCTCCTTTGTTTGTCGATGTCTCTGCCAATGGCGACATCACTACCCGGAATCAACAGGTGGCGATGGCGATTACTGGAGACGACAAGACCATTCATCTAGAGCAGCGAGTGGTGACAGTGCGGATGCTCGGAGACATCGCCATCGCCAACGGCACCTATTCGCTCCGCCACAAAGTCAACTCCGCCCAGATAGACGAAAAGGGCGTCTTTACCCATGTGTTCGAGCGTGTGCGCGGCGGCTGGCTGTGCATCAACTCGCAGCGTACAGTGCTTCGCGAAGATTCCAACGTCAAGCAGAAGAAGCAGTCGAACTCCGAGCTCCCATTCCACATTCCGCTCTTCAGCAAAAGCGACAAGTCCACTCAGTAGAGCGGTGACTCAAGCGCCCCGGCGGCCAATTGAAAACGATTACCAACCCACCTGGCGCATCCGCTCAAGGATGATCTCACTATAGTGTTCCATGCGCTCGGGACGTCGCTTCAGGGGCAACGGCAGAATCGCGGCTAGCTCTGCCGACTGTTGCCTGCCAATATTCCGGGCTGCGGTCTTGAAGTAGTAATGACACGCCGAATCTGAACCATAAACACCAGGCCCCCATTCGATCACGTTGAGGTAGAGTTCCAGAATGCGCTGCTTGCCGAGGACAAATTCGGCCACCGGCACCAGCGTGAACTCCGCGCTCTTGCGGAGGATGGAGCGGCTCGTTCCGAAGAAAAGATTCTTTACGAGTTGCTGCGTAAGGGTGGAGCCTCCGCGAATGCGGCCGCCTTCCATATCGCCTTCGGCGGCGAGTTGGATTGCGTTCCAGTCGAACCCATGGTGCAGGTAGAAGCGCGCGTCTTCCGCGGAGATGACAGCGTGTTGCAGATCGGGCGAGATCTGGCTCAGCGGAACGAATTTGTAGCGTTCTTGATACGGCCTGTGGTGAATCCAGGCCTGCAGGCGGCGCTCCATGTGCACGGCGGTTGTCGGTGGGTCGATCCAACGGGCGGCCAAGAGCGTCAGCGCGGCAAGCAACCAAAGAAGCACCAAAACGAAGCCAAGCCATCGAACAAAGGTTCGGAGATAGCTCTTCCGATGAGGGATATTGAGAGGCGTTTCTGGGCTTTCAGTCACATTTCAGGATAATAGGCCGGGCTTGGTTGCCGGCTCATCAGCGCGCCTGGCCGCTTGCAACCGAATCGAAATATGCACCAGGCTAAGCGCGGCGGGCGTTACACCGGGAATCCGGCTGGCCTGCCCGATGGTAACCGGCCGCACCCGCTCCAGAGTCTCGCGCATCTCGCGTGAAAGTCCGCTCATGGCGCCATATTCAATCCATTCCGGAATAGCCACCGCCTCGGCGGCCTTCAGCTTGTCGATCGATTTCCTTTGCTGATCCAGGTAGCCGGCAAACTTGATCTCGGTCTCGACCGCGCGCGCCTCGTTGCGCAGCACGGCCGTGCCCGTCTCCGTGCCCGGTCCCGAATGGACGCCCACACTGCCGCAGAGGTCATCGAGCAGCGGATCCTGAGCCTGCGTCTCGCCCAAAACCCGCAAAATCGGCCCGATGGTTACCTCGGGGCGCTTCAGCAGTTGGGCCCATGTCAGGCCCGCTGTAGCTGTCAGAGACCCGAACCCGGCGCTTGCAAGCTGAGCCGGACTCACTTTCAGCGTGCCCAGCAACACCTCCAGCTCCGCCATCCGCGCCTGCTTCTGCTCGTACTCCGCCCAGGCCTCGTTGCCAATCAGGCCCAGGCGGCGTCCATGCGGTGTCAGCCGGCGATCCGCGTTGTCGATGCGCAGATGCAGGCGGAACTCCGCCCGCGAAGTGAACATGCGGTAAGGCTCGTTGATGCCCCTGGAGATAAGGTCGTCGATGAGGATGCCGGTGTATCCCTCGCTGCGGTCCATGGTGAAAGGCGCCTGCCCCTTCAGCCACAGTGCCGCGTTGATGCCGGCCATAATTCCCTGGCAGGCCGCTTCTTCGTAACCGCTTGTCCCGTTGATCTGGCCGGCCAGATAGAGGCCCTCCATGCTCTTCACACGCAGCGTGCGATCCAGCTCGGTCGCGTCCACGCTGTCGTATTCAATGGCATAACCGGGGCGCAGCATCTCCGCCTGATCGAGGCCCGGAATGGAGCGGACAATCTGCCATTGCACCTCCATCGGCAGCGATGTGGACATGCCGTTGACGTAGACCTCGTGCGTGTTCAGCCCTTCCGGCTCAAGAAAAAACTGGTGCTGCGTCTTGTCGGGAAACTTCACGATCTTGTCTTCGATCGACGGGCAGTACCGCGGCCCCACGCCCACGATCTGGCCGGAGTACATTGCCGACCGGTGTACATTCTCGCGGATAATGCGCAGCGTCTCCGGCGTTGTGAACGCGATGTGGCAGCTTATCTGCGGCTGCACGATCCTTTTGGTGCGAAAGCTGAACGGAGTGGGATTTACATCGCCCGGCTGCTCCTCAAACGCGTCCCATCGAATCGTCCGGCCGTCCAGGCGCGGCGGCGTCCCGGTCTTCAGCCTGCACGTGCGCAAGCCCAGCGCGCGCAGCGCCTCGCCCAGCAGCACAGAAGCAGGCTCCCCGCTGCGACCCGCCGGATAGCGCTCTTCACCGCAGTGGATGAGGCCGTTGAGAAAGGTGCCGGTAGTAATGATGGTGGCCCCAGCCAGCATACGCCGTCCGTCGCGCAGCTTTAGCCCAATCACCCGCCGTCGTCCGGATGACCTTCCCAAAGATATGTCATCCTGAGCGGAGGTCGCCGCAGCGGTCGCAGTCGAAGGACCTGCGTCTCCGTCCCGATCTCTGATCCCTGATCCCTGTTCCCTGTTCCCTGTTTCCTCGTCAATCACCAGATCGACGACCTCAGCCTGCCGTATATGCAGTCCTGCCTGCGACTCAAGCACCTCGCGCATCTTCACGCGATAGAGCTGCTTGTCGCACTGGGCGCGCGGGCTCCACACCGCCGGCCCTCGCGACGTGTTCAGCAGGCGAAACTGAATTCCCACCGCGTCGGCCACTTCGCCCATAATGCCGCCCAGGGCGTCCACCTCGCGCACCAGGTGTCCTTTGGCCACGCCGCCGATCGCCGGATTGCAGCTCATCTGCGCAATCAGGTCAAGGTTCATGGTGATGATGGCGGTTTTCAGGCCCATGCGCGCCGCGGCCATCGCCGCCTCGCACCCGGCGTGACCCGCGCCCACCACCACTACATCGTATTGTTCGGTAAAAGCCATCCAACTCCGCAAAAAACAGCTACAGGCTCAAGAATGCCACCACTAGACCATTCTACGGAATTCTGTCTTCGCGCGCAGAGCCGGGTGGTTCATGTGCCGGGGGCTAGCTCGCATTTCTCACAGCCCATCAGTTAGAGTAGCGCCGGTCTCCAGACTGGCTGTACGGAGGGTCTCCAGACCCTCCGCGAGGCTGCCAAGCCACCAATTCTGGCTTTTCGCACCTGCTGTGAGAAATGCACTTTAGAATCAACGCGGGCCCCCGAGCGATGCTTCTCGGGCATTTCGATCAAACTCAGGCCTTTTTTCAGCAACCTGACGAGGGACTGGCGCGGTATCAACAATGGGAGCATCAGTTGGCGCATCAGGGCGCGGAATATCTCCCTGCCGCGATGTCGCTGGCGGCCTGCTCGATGCTCTCCGGGCGGCCCAGATCACGCCAGTAGGCGTTGCCGCCCTGAAAGGCGAGAATCTTTTCCCCCTGCCCGGCCAGACGCAGATAAGCGTCGATGATGGGGAACGCGCCTTGTTCCGTGAGCTTCTCGAAAATCCGCGTCGAGAGGACGTGAATGCCGGAGAAGGCCTGCGGTTGCGGGTCCGCGCCTTGGCAAACAAGTTGAGTCTCGCCTGAAGTTTGACGGCCGCAGAGTTGGCCGCCGCTGTCGAAAAGCAGTTGCCGGGAGCTTGCGCGACGTTGGACGGCAATGGTTGCCAGGGCGCCGGTGGAGGTATGCTGGCGAATCATTTGGGCCATGTCAATGGTGGAGAGGATGTCGACGTTGTGGACGAGGAACGCGGCATCCTCGTCTGGCTCGGAGTCCAAAAAGAACGATGCGGCGTTCTTGAGGCCGCCGCCGGTATCCAGCAGCATCGGCTCGGGCGACAGTGCAATCGACATGCCGAAGTTGCGTTGCTCATACAGGTATTCGGCGATCATTTCCCCGTAGTGGTGCGTATTGACAATCACTTCAACGATGCCGAAAGCGCGCAGCCGGGCGAGCGAGAGCTCCAGCATGGTGCGGCCCGCCACCTCAACCAGGGCTTTGGGGCGGTCATCGGTGAGGGGGCGCAGGCGAGTGCCCAGTCCGGCGGCGAAGATCATAGCCTTCATTGGGCAGCCTGTCCCGTTGTGCGCTTTTCAAGCTCGACATGGCGCAGCAGGACCTCGACCCCAGTGACTGCGCGCAGATGATTGGCGAGTTGCTCGGCGAGATAGACAGAGCGGTGCTGGCCGCCCGTGCAGCCGAAGCTGACCATGAAATTCTGGAATCCGCGCCGGCGGTAGGCCGCCACGGTGGAGTCTACCAGGGTGAGAACCCCAGCGAAGAACTGGTGCACGGATTCCTGCTGGAGCAGGTACTCGATCACGGCGGCATCCTTGCCGGTCAGCGCCCGGAACTGCTCCAGGCGGCCGGGGTTGGGCAGGCTGCGCGCATCGAAGACAAAGCCGCCGCCGTTGCCGGAGGGATCCTTGGGCGCTTCGCGGTGGAAAGAAAAGCTGAAGATGCGCACGGTGAGCGGCGGGGTGGACGTGGCCAGGGTTTGGAATTTAGGGGAATCGATCATGGCCTCGAAGGCGCGATCGAGCGCGGGAAGAGCAATCGTCAGGCGGACATTCTCAGCCAGCCAGCGAAGGTTTTTCAGGGCGTATGGCACGGATTGCAGAAAGTGCGGCTTCCGCTCGAAGAACCCGCGGAAGCCGTATGCGCCCAGGGCTTGCATGATCCTTACGTAGACGTAGGCGTAATAGTGCTCCAGGAATGCGGCGCGGTCGAGCGGTATGTGGCCCGCGAGCGAGTCGAGATAGTGGTCCAGCAGTTGCTTGCGCAGCGCGGGCGGAAGGTCGGCTTTGCCGTCGTAAAGCAGCGAGGCAATGTCGTATTGCAGCGCGCCTTTGCGGCCGCCCTGGTAGTCGAGGAAGAAGGGCTCGCCGTCGCGGATCATGATGTTGCGGGACTGGAAGTCGCGGTAGAGGAAGTAGTCGTGCGGCGCAGTCAGCAGGAAACGGGTGAGGCGGCCAAAGTCGACTTCCAGGGCCTGTTCGTTGAACGGAACGCCGGCCAGACGAAGGAAGTAGTACTTGAAGTAGTTCAGATCCCAGGCAATGGATTGGCGGTCGAAGCTTGCGCGGGGATAGCAGACCTTGTAGTTGAGATCGCGCCCGGCATCCACCTGAAAGCGCGGAAGGATGGCGACGGCGCGGCGGTAGGCGTCGATCACCTGCGGGGAGATGGATTCGCCGCCGCGGTTGGCTGTGAGGAACTCGTAGAGGGTGGTGTCGCCCAGGTCTTCTTCAAGGTATGCGCCCTGGGAAAGGTCTTCGGCGTAGATTTCGGGGACGGGCAGCCCGTGGCGAAAGAAATGCTTCGAGAACTCGAGAAAGGCGACGTTTTCTTCTCGAACAGTGGACAGGATGCCGATGGCGGTCTGCTCGCCCGCTGAGAGGCGGAGAATTGCGCGCCCCGATCCGCCGAGCTGGCCCTGGAGCGGCTGCACGGTATCGGGCGGCAAGTGGAAATGTTCCTCGAAGAGATGTTTTAAGACTTCCATGGAGGGCCTTCAGCAGAGGCGTCAACGCGTAATCCCAACGATAGCGATGGAGGGCCGTGGGGTGCAAGGCGAGTGCGGCGCTCCCGGATATCCAAGGCAGCAATCCCGTACCCATTTGAAGAAGTTAAGGGGCCTCGTGTTGAATTCAGGAGGCTTGTGACTTACTGTCGTCAGAAAATGTCAATGCCGCGGCTGTCTTGGCGCGCAGGTTCTTGCAGATGGTTAGTTCGCCTGAATATTCCAATCCGTAATCAAATCCGGCGAGGGCGCCGAAGAAGGCCTCAGCGCAGTCAGGCCCGTGCAGTTCGATACAGATGTTGCGCACTCCAGGCAGCCATTTTTTAGCAGCCTCGCCGAAGACCGCCAATTCGGCTCGTTCAATATCTACCTTCAGCAGGTCGACATTCGCGTTCCCTGCCATGTCAATCAAACTGCTCACATCCCACCCCTCCACATCGCCAGCGGAGCCATCGGACGATTGAAACACCTGCGTGGCCCACTCGCGCCCGTCACCATAGGTGCCCTTTGAAATGTTCAGGTGGGTGCATTCAGACCAGACTGCGCCATGCACAAGGATCGCCCGGTTCCCGTATGGCTCGAGATTCCCTCTGCAGACTTCCACATTCCGGTCGTCGGGCTCAACCGCCAGCACGCGCGAATTTGGGAAGCAATCCAGGAAGTAGGCTGAAGAGTATCCAACATTCGCACCCAGGTCGAGCACCAGCGAAACATCTTCCAGGCCTCGCAGGCAGGAATACTCTTGATAAACAAATATCTGGGTAAAGACGTCCAGGTCGCTGCTTCCGCCCAACCGAACCGTAAGATCGTGGACGACTTGGCGGGGATGCGCATGCCAATGTTCTGGCCAGGGAAAACTGAGTTTCCGCTTCAGGCGAAGCAGAAACCACAGCAGAAGGGACGGCGCGCCAATTTCCGGCAAGCTCTTGAACAAGGTGGAGGCTTCTTTTTGGAGACGTTGCAACCCGGCCATGAACTCATTATTGCTTAGTTGCGCTCCGATGGGAGGCGGCGCGCCGGCAATTCCCCGGTGCATTGGCTCGTCAGGATCGCAAACGTTATGGAGCACCTGCAAATTTGACTGGAGGATAAACCTGCCGAAATCCTATTCAATCTTGCTCCCCACCGCCAGCAGCGTCTGAAACTGCGGCGTCTCCGGCTCCTTGTGCACCACCGAGGTCTGCACGTTGACGAAGCCGGCCCTCTCCAGCATCGCTTCCAACTCTGGCTCGCCGAAGCCCAGCCACTCGTCGGCGTAGAGCTCGCGGGCTTCTTCGAAACGGTGCTTTACCAGATCGAGGATGACGATGCGGCCACCGGGCTTCAGGATGCGGGCGGCTTCCGTCGCCGCGCGCTCGGGATGCAGCGCATGATGCAGCGATTGAGAGAAAAAGACGATGTCCACCGAAGCGGAATCGATGGGCAGCTCTTCCATATCGCCGAGGCGGAATTCCACGTTTTCAACGCCATGCCGGAAGGCCTGATCGCGGCCAACCTCAATCATCTTTGCGGAGGTATCGACGGCTATCACCTTTGCGGCTCGCTGCGCCAGAAGCAGCGCGAAGGCTCCCTCCCCGGCGCCCAGGTCGGCGATGACCATCGGCGGCATCAGACGCAACAGCGCTTCTGCCACGCCCTTCCACGATTTGCCGGGAACGTAATCGCGCCCCAGTCGGCCTGCCACCGAGTCAAAAAACGAGCGCATCTTATCTTGTCTTTTTCTCAAAACGCGGCGCATGGCGGCCTGATCCACACCGGCTTCGGGGATCTCCTTCGCGGCTCGGGCAAGAATCTCGTCCAAAGGGCTGCCGTCCGCAGGAATCAGGCGGTAAAGACTGCTCTTGCCGGTGCGGCGGTCCTCCACCAGCCCAGCCTGCTTCAGCAGCGAGAGATGGGTAGAGATGGTGCTCTGGCCCATGGCGAGAATTTCCTGCAATTCGGCCACGGAGAGCTCTTCGCCGCGCAGAAGCAGCAGAATACGGAGCCGGTTGGGGTCGGCCACCACGCGGAGAGTTTTCACAATCGAGGGCATATTTGGTTGTTGACGGCAACACCGTGGTTCTGGTACATATCAACATATCACGATTTGACGATACAAGGAGAATCTGAATGGCAACGCCCACACTGGAAGTCACCGAACTTGCTTACAAGGTAGCCGATATGTCCCTGGCCGATTGGGGCCGGAAGGAAATCACGATAGCGGAACACGAGATGCCGGGGCTGGTGTCGATCCGGAACAAGTATGCTGCCGGCAAGCCGTTGGCCGGCGTGCGCATCACGGGTTCGCTGCACATGACGATTCAGACCGCGGTACTGATTGAAACGCTGACCAGCCTTGGCGCGGATGTGCGCTGGGCGAGTTGCAACATTTTCTCCACGCAGGATCATGCGGCTGCGGCCATCGCGGCCACCGGGGTTCCTGTGTTTGCGTGGAAGGGCGAGAGTCTTGAGGAGTACTGGTGGTGCACCTACCAGGCGCTGGCGCACAAGGGCGGCAAGGGGCCGGAGTTAGTGGTGGACGACGGCGGCGATGTTACTTTGCTGATCCACAAAGGCTATGAGCTCGAAGACGGCGATAAGTGGGTGGATTCGCCTTCAGGCAGCCACGAAGAGAAGGTCATCAAGGACCTGCTGAAGACTGTGTTCGCCGAAGATCCGCAGCACTGGCACAAAGTTGCATCGGGGTGGCGCGGAGTCTCCGAAGAGACCACGACGGGCGTGCACAGGCTCTACAAGATGCTGGAGCAGGGCAAGCTGCTGGTGCCGGCCATCAATGTTAATGACTCGGTAACCAAGAGTAAGTTCGATAACTTGTATGGCTGCCGCGAGTCACTTGCGGATGGCATCAAGCGGGCTACCGATGTTATGGTTGCCGGCAAGGTTGCGGTCATCTGCGGTTATGGCGATGTGGGCAAGGGCTGCGCGCACTCGCTGCGCGGCATGGGCGCGCGCTGCATTATCACCGAGATCGACCCCATCAACGCGCTGCAGGCGGCGATGGAAGGTTTCGAAGTTACCACCGTTGAAGACACGCTGGGCCGTGGAGATATCTACGTAACCACAACCGGCAACGTGGACATTATCACGCTGGACCACATGAAGAAGATGAAAGACCAGGCCATCGTGTGCAACATTGGCCACTTCGACAACGAGATTCAGATGGACCCGCTGAACGCCGAGCCGGGAGTTACCAAGCTGAACATCAAGCCGCAGGTGGATTTCTACACCTTCCCTGACGGGCACGGCATCTTTGTTTTGGCCGAGGGGCGCCTCGTGAACCTGGGTTGCGCAACCGGGCATCCGAGCTTTGTGATGAGCAACAGCTTTGCCAACCAGACGCTGGCGCAGCTTGATCTCTGGGCCAAGAAGGACAGCTACAAAATCGGCGTGTATGTGCTGCCCAAGCATCTGGACGAGGAAGTGGCGCGGTTGCATCTTGAGAAGATCGGGGTGAAGCTGACCACGCTTTCCGCGAAGCAGGCCGACTATCTGGGCGTGCCGGTGGAAGGACCGTACAAGGCGGATAACTACCGGTATTGACGGCAGGGGTCAAGGGTCAGTTGTGGTGTCCCAGGTCTCAGAGATTAGACCTGGGACACCCAGCAAGGGTTATACACACTTGCTTGTTGCAACGCAGTCCAATGGGCAGTAAGATTGTCTTACCATGCAGACTAGGGTTTCCACCAAAGGTCAAGTCGTGCTGCCGGGACCGATTCGCCGCAAGCTGGACATTCGCGCCGGCGATCCGCTCGATGCTGGCATCGAGCAAGGCCGCATTGTGCTGACGCCGCGCAAGAAAGCGACGTTTGAAGCGCAGATCGTCGAAGACCCTGTCACCGGCTTCCCGGTGCTGTATGCGGGACCGGACGCTCCTGTGCTGACCAGTGAACAAGTTGCGGAGATACTCGCCGACTTTCCATGAAACACCTGCTCGATGTGAATGCCCTGATCGCTCTTGGAGTATTCCACCATGCATTCCATGATCGCGTGATGGCTTGGATCACATCCCTGAAGGATGCGCCGCTATTGACGTGCTCGATCACGGAGCTAGGGTTCGTGCGCGTCACTGCGCAAGCTCCGAATTACGGCTTCTCTGTCCACCAGGCCAAGAGACTGCTGCTCAGCCTGAAGACATACAAGATCATGCCGATCGAGTTCCTCCCCGACGGTGTTGATATTTCTCTGCTCCCGGCGTGGGTGAAGACTCCGAAGCAGACGACGGATGGTCATCTGATGCAACTAGCGAAAGCCAACGGAGCGGTGCTCGCCACACTGGACGAACGAATTCCCGGCGCCTATCTGATTCCGGGAGGATCCCGCGCTTAACTCTGTCTTCAGATTCGCGCCCTTATCCCAGAAAACGGAGTAACGATGTTGTAACCCGGCTACTTGATTAACGGCTGACCAAGTTTGGTCACCATTTCTTCGTAGGTCCACCTCTTTGACTCCGGTATCGGCTCGCGGCAATTATAAGCTGGTTCGTAATACCAAAGTTTTAGGGTTTGTTGTTTCTCTTTGAGGATATCGCGCATGGCTTCGGCTTCAAATTTCTCGTTCGAATTAAGTCCGCCGCGCACGCCGGAAGCGCTCGCGAAGCTGCCGGGCGTTATTGTTCAGCTTGCTGCGGTGCGGCCGGCCTACTTCTCGGTTACGTATGGGGCCGGTGGTTCCACGCAGGATGGGACATACAACACCCTGATGGCGGTGATTGAGCACACCGGCGTAGAGGCCGTTCCGCACCTGACTTGCGTGGGCTCAACGCGAACGCATATCGCGGAACTGCTCGACCGCTACAAGAACGCGGGCATCAAGCGCATTGTTGCCCTGCGCGGCGATCTGCCTGCCACCGCCATGAGCGCTTCCGCGCCGGGCGAGTTCCACTACGCGAATGAGCTGGTCAGCTTTATCCGCGAGACGCATGGGGATTATTTTTACATCGAGGTCGCCGCCTACCCGGAGATGCACCCGCAAGCGCCCAGTCCCGCCGTGGACTTTGAGAACTTCCAGCGCAAGGTGGAGGCCGGCGCGGACGGCGCGCTGACCCAGCTTTTCTATAGCGCCGACGCGTACTTCGCCTTTATGGACCGCTGCGGCAAGGCCGGGATCACGATCCCGGTCGTGCCGGGCATTATGCCAATCACGGGATACGCCAACATCCTGCGCTTCTGCACGGGTTGTGGCGCCGAACTGCCGCGCTGGCTGCGCCTGCGGCTGGAAGAGCTGCAGAACGACAAGCCCGCGCTGCTGGACTTCGGCGCCGAGGTGGTGACGCGCCTATGCGAGACGCTGCTGCGCGGAGGCGCGCCGAGCTTGCACTTCTACACCATCAACCAGGCCGAGCCGACGCTGCGTTTGTGGCAGAACCTGGCGCTGCCGGCGGCGGTGTAAGCGAACCTTAGCGGCCGGCCCCGAATGTTATCGGCGTTTGGACTAAGTCGCTGGCGCGACGGACGCTGCGGCGTGGGCTGTTCTCTGGCATTGTTGGCTGTGTAAGCCTCGGGTCACAGGAGGCTTAC
>Ga0182030_10016730_pt1 | contig 14244 bp, 13 predicted proteins | sample 812S3MmetaG_FD_121299 | JGI IMG/M metagenome (GOLD analysis project Ga0182030, IMG submission 121299) | Permafrost microbial communities from Stordalen Mire, Sweden - 812S3M metaG (Illumina Assembly) | ecosystem: Environmental > Terrestrial > Soil > Wetlands > Permafrost | place: Sweden...
AGACCAGGCTGGGCGAAGGCAAAAACTGCGATACCGCGGGCGCCAACGACTGCAAACGGTCGAGCGGCCGCAACCGCCCGCCGCCGAATCGCAGCAGCAGGAATGCCGTGCCTCCCGCCACCGCCAGAAAGACCCATACCGCCGCCGCCAGTTCCAGCACGTCACACCTCGAAGGTCACGATTTTCTTGATGATCATATAGCCGACGCATTGCAACCCAAACGCCGCCGCCAGCATCTCGTGCCCCGCCGGATCGTCCACGAAGAACCGCGCATACAGCGGGTTCACCACGAACATCAGAACCCCCACCGCGGCCGGGATAGATGCCAGGATCCGCCCCGACATCAAGCCCTGCGCGCTGACCGCGCGGATGCGCGCGCGCAACTTGAAGCGCTGGCGGATGATGTCCGCCAGCTTATCCAGCAGTTCCGCCAGGTTGCCGCCGGTGCGCTTCTGCAGCAGCACCGCCGAGACGAAGAACTGCGTGTCCAGCGAGGGCATGCGTTGCGCCATTTTTCTGAGGACGATATCGAGCGGCTGCCCCAGGTTCTGCTCCTCGAAGGTGCGCCGGAATTCGCTAGCCAGCGGATCGCTGAATTCCTTGTACACCATCTCGAGCGACACCGAGAACGCGTGGCCGGCGCGCATCGACCGCGAAATGAACTCCAGGCATTCCGGAAACTGCTCCTCGAACAGATGGACCCGCGTGCGGGCCCGCCGCTGGACCCATTTGAGGGGCGCCAGCGCGCCCAGCGCACCGGCCGCCAAGGTGACCAGCGGCATGGAGTTCCGGGTGGCCACCAGGACCACGAGCGATGCCCCCAGCGAGGCCGCCGCCGAACGGTGAATCAGCCCCACCGCGCCCCATTTCAGGTCCGCCGTCTCCAGCAGACGCTCGGCGCTCTGACGCAGTTTGAACCGCGCCAGCAGACCCTGGGCCATGCGGCCCCGATCCTCGTCGGGTGCGTGCATCAACGCCGCCCCGGCGGAGGACCGTGGGGTTTGCTTGACGGGCGGCTTGCGGCCAGTCAGCCGCCGCAGCCCGGTGGCATGCTCGTGGCGCGTCAGCCATAGGGAAATCACCACCATGGCAGCCATCGTGGTCCCCGTCGTGATGAGGAATACCGCGATCACGGCGACCCCACCTCGACGACCTCGTCGAACAGGTCCACCGGCAGCCTGATACCCGCCGCTACCAGTTTCTCGTTGAACTTCGGCAGAATACCGGTAGCCGCAAACCGGCCCACCACCTTTCCTTCCGGAGAAAGGCCCAACTTCTCGAACACGAAAATGTCCTGCAGGGTGACGATGTCCGTCTCCATGCCGGTCACCTCGGTAATGTTCATGACTCGCCGCGTCCCGTCGCTCATGCGCGATATCTGCACCAGGATATGGACCGCCGAAGCGATCTGCTGCCGGATGGCAGTCAGGTGCATGTTGGCGTTGGCCAGCGAGACCATCACTTCCAGCCGCGAAATGGCGTCGCGGGGGCTGTTGGCGTGCACCGTGGTGAGCGAACCGTCGTGGCCCGTGTTCATGGCCTGCAGCATATCCAGGGCCTCTTCGCCGCGGACTTCGCCCACGATGATGCGGTCGGGCCGCATGCGCAGCGCGTTGACCAGCAATTGCCGCTGGCGCACCGTTCCGTGGCCTTCCACGTTGGCCGGGCGCGTCTCCAGCCGCGCCAGGTGCGGTTGTTTGAGCTGCAACTCGGCGGCGTCTTCGATGGTCACGATGCGCTCCCGCGGCGAGATGAAGGCCGACAGGCCGTTGAGCAGGGTGGTTTTGCCGGCGCCCGTGCCGCCCGAGACGATAATGTTGAAGCGCGCCCGCACCGCCGCCTCAAGCAGCCGCATCATCCCCGGGGTGAGCGAGAGGCGGTCGACCAGATCCGCCGGCATCAGCCGGTCGTTGCCGAAACGCCGGATCGAAAGCAGCGGTCCATCCACCGCCAGCGGCGGGATGATGGCGTTGACGCGCGAACCGTCGAGCAGACGCGCGTCCACCATGGGATTGGACTCGTCCACCCGCCGGCCCACTTGGGAGACGATGCGGTCGATGATGCGCAGCAGGTGCGCGTTGTCGTGGAACCGCACATTGGTGACCTCGAGCACCCCGGCGCGTTCCACATACACCTGGCGATACCCGTTTACCAGGATGTCGGAAATCGTTGGATCCTGCAGCAGCGGTTCGAGCGGACCGAGGCCGAAGACCTCGTGCAACACCTCTTCGGTGAGTTGCTCCTTCTCGCTGGCCGTCAACAGGGTCGGTTCCTGCTCCACGATAGTGAGGGCGGCCTGCTTCACCTCCCCGCGGATGCGGTCGTTCTCGATGCCCGCCAGCGCGTCCAGGTTGATCTGGTCGAGCAGCTTGCGGTGCAGCGTGAACTTGAGCTCTTGATATTCCGGCCGCAACGGTCCGTTGCGCGCCGGCGGGCGCCGGCGCTGCTCCCAGCCGGTTTCGGCGTTTGTCATCGGGTGGCCGCCGCATACTCATTTGGAACGTTCATGGCTCCTCGCTTCCAAGGGAAAGGTTTCCACCGTTTTCTGGCTTCCGTGGATCAGAATCACGCTTTCGACTTCCGGGGGCGGTGATGCCGCCGGCGCACGTGCAGGCGTGGGAGCCGGCGCGGGCGGCGGCGGCGCGTCCGCCCGTGTCACGGCCGCCTTGGGCCGCGCGGGTTCGGCCGCCGCCAGGGCCGCGTGGGCGTACAGATCGCGCCATTCACGCCCGGCGGTGGCCGCCACTTTCTGATCGCTCGAATTGCGCAGCACCAGTTGAATGTGCCCTTCGCTGGCCGCCAGCGTCAGGCTCTCGGCTTGCAGCGGATCCACCAGTAAGGTCACCACCGGGACATTCATCGACTGGCTTTTGCCGTCCGCCTCGACGGCTTGGCCAGCCGACAGCACCGTTACGTTCTGCAGCACGGTAGCGGTGTATGTGTCGTCCATCCCGGGCGGTCTGCCGGTAACCAGCACATCTACGCGCATGCCGGGCAGCACAAACCCCGCCACGCCGGCCACGTCGTTGACGCGCACCGACACCGCCCGCATCCCCGTCGGAATCATGGGCGCCACGCCGAAGCCGCTGCCGCGCGCCGCGAGACGCGAATCCACCACCGGCTCATCCGGCTCGATGGAGCTGATCACCGGCCGCCCCACAACTTCTTCCACGCGCGAATAGCCGCCCTTGGGGAAAAGGTTCTCCGGCACCCGCACGGTCTTGACCCCGTCCGCCGTAATGGCGGCGCCGGGGGAGAACGGCTGCGCCGCCACCACCAGCGTCTTCGCCGGCGCCTCCTTTCGGGTGGCCGCCGCCATCCGGTAGAACACCAGGGAGACGATCATCCCCCAGGCGAGGCTGCACGCTACGATGATTACGAATCTGCGATCGAGATGCATGGTCTATCCTCTCCCCAACAAGGCCAGCCACGCCCCCAACGAGAGCGCCGGCGCGTAGGGGATGGCGCGCACCCGCCAATGCCAGAGCAGGCAGGCGGCGGCCATCGCGGCGCCGATGGGCGCCGCCAGCAGGGCGGCCAACAGAATCCCGGAGGGTCCCAACAGCGCGCCAAATGCCGCCGACAGCTTGAGGTCTCCGGCGCCCATTCCACCCAAACAGTAGAAAATCAGAAACACCGCAAAACCCACCGCCGCGCCGGCCGCCGACCATGCCAACCCGGCCATACCGCGGCTGGCCAGGTGGTACATCAGCCCCGCTACGATTCCAGTCAAGTTGATCCGGTTGGCGATGGCGCGCCGCCGGAAATCGTCGAAAGTGGCGGCGCATCCCAGCAATACGACAATCCACACCAGCGGGCTCATCTTTTATCTCCCTGCGTATCTCCCTGCGCATCTCCCTGCGTGTCTCCCCGCATGTCGCTCCGCACCAGCAGCACCGCCTGGCTGTCGCGGTAGGCGACGCGCCATTCCGGGTCGCGCTCCAGGATCTGGCCCAGGGGCCAGTCGAGCGGCAGCAGCGCCACCGTAAACCCATAACGCGCCATCACTTCACGACAGCGCCGTTCTGCCAGCAGCAAGACCCGGTAATCTTCTCCGACTGCATCGCCGTAGAAATCGCTGCGGCCGTCATAAAATACGCGGATCCGCGGGTACAGCCTGTAGATCAGGTAGTCGCCCCATTGGTCGGAAGTCAGGATGCGCGCCCCGGGCGATGCCAGCAGGCCGGCATTGTGATTCACCGTGACCACCGGAAAGAACTGCCCCGGGAAATCGGCGAGGCCCGCTGCAGGAATCACCGCCCACACTGCCAGCGCTGCCAGCAACGGCATCCAGACGGTGACACGCCAGCGCGCGCCCAGGGCCGCGGAAGACTCCCACAGAATTCGCCGCGCCGACCGGGCGGGCGCGCGCTCGGCCCGGCGGGCCCACCACCCCGCCGCATACGACGCGATCACCGGCGCTGCTACCACCGCAAACAACGGGACGTAACGCGCCGAACGAAGCGCCGCGAAGCCCCACAACACCACCAGGCTCGCCTCAAACCACTGCGACCGCCGCCACACCCTGGCCGCCACGGCTGGGCCCGCCAGCAGCAGCACGGCAAAGATCAACATGTTCTCCGAACGGATGCGCGGCGATTGAAACTCCTCCACGTGCTCGGCGATCCATCCCGACCCGAGGAAGCCGAGAACATGCCGGTGCAGTTGCCAGCCATAGGGATTGACCAGCGTGGCCAGCGCGGACAAAGCTGCCAGCAGCCCGTAGCGCCTGAATGCCGTGCGGTCGCGCTGGGCCGAGCTCACGATCGTCAGCAGAGCCAGCGTTCCCAGCCAGGCGGCGAAACCGCCGTGCAGATTGGCCCACAACCCAACCATCGGGACCAGCGTCCAGAGCCACGGCGTGGGCGCGCGCCGGTCTTCGTCGAGCAGCCACAGCCCCGCCACCAGCAGGCAGAGAGAGAACAGGTGCGGCCGTGCCAGGTAGTGCACGCTGGCGGCGCTGGCCGACGCCAAGGTGGCGGCCAGCGCGGTCCACGCGCCCACACCCCGCCGCAGGAGCCAGGCGAACAGCAGCGCCGCCGGCAGGCAGACCAGCAGCGCGCCCAGCACCGCCACCCCTTCAAGACCCCACCAGACATGAAGCTGCGCGAAAATCGCGTCCGACAGCCACTCCCAGGCGTACCAGGGCTGGCCCGCGCGCGAGAAGGAGAACAGGTCGCGCGCCGGCACGCCGTGAGCGAGAATATATTCCCCCGTGCGGATGTGCCACCCGGTATCGCCATCGCCCAGCAACGCCTGCCAGCAGTAAGGCCGGCCGAACAGGGCCACGATCAGCAGCCCGAAGAACAGGTCGGGAAGCGTGGGCGCAAGGCGCAGTTTTCTTTCCGCCGCTTGCCATGCCGGGAGTGAAGCCGCCGCCGCCATAGTCCTTGTAAGACAGATCGGCCGGCCGCTGGGTTTTCTGTAGGGGCCAGGAGACTGTTTCCCATCCGTGTGACGGCGAAGCCGCGGCCACCCTGACGGCGCTGACCCCGATGATCTCGCACTGTGGGCGGCAGGACGTGGGCCGGCCGCCGCGACGGCGGGCTTGGCGCGATACCGCGACCGCTAAGCCGGCTGCTCCCGCCTGATGACGCCCATGCCGGGAGAATCTTTTGATATATTTGCGAGCCGGCGGCCTAAGCGCGAATCCAGGGGAACGGCAACGTTTTGCCGTATTTCGGGGTAGCCGGCAGTGTCCCGCCCGGCTTCCGCGGCGCGCCGCCGTTCAAGGTTTCGCCCATCCGTGCCGATGTGAACAACAGGAAGAGTCGCTGTGTTAGCGCCCATCGAGACACCACCGGCCCGTCAGATCTGGAAGCCGCTGGTCGTGTGCCCAAACCGCGATCTTGCGAGCCGGGTCCGCGGGGCCTTGACGGAGTTGGGCATTGCCGCGGCCACGCACCTTCCCGAGTACCCGCGCATGGGCTCGCTCGCCGTGCTGGCGGGGCAGGGCGACGCGAATATCTGCTTCGTGGACGTAGCCTCTAACGTGGAGCACGCCCTGTTGTTAGTGTCCGAAGCCGCGGCCGCGATGCCGGTCGTGGCCCTCAGCACCCGCAAGGATGCCGACCTGATCCTGCGCTGCCTGCATCGCGGCGCGGGAGAGTTTCTGGCGGAGCCGACGGCCCAACACTTGCGGGTCGCGCTCGACCGCCTGGGGCGGTTGCGCGGCCCGGTGGCGGCGCCGAAACCGTCCACCGTATACGCCGTCGTTCCCGGCAAGCCCGGTTGTGGCGCCAGTACTCTGGCCGTCCACCTGGCGATCGAATTCAAGCGGGCGGGCGCATCCCGGGTCCTGCTGGTGGACACCGACGTTCTGGGCGGCACGCTGGCCTTTCTTCTCAAGATGAAGCCGGATTTTCATTTAGGCGACGCGGTGCGCGACCGCCAGCGCATGGACGGCGATCTGTGGGCCCGCCTGACCGTGCCGTGTCACGGCGTGGATGTGCTGCTGGCGCCGGAGAACCCCGCCGCCGCGGTGGAAATCGACCGCGCGGCCGCCGCCGACCTGGTGAAGTTCTGGCAGGCGCAATACGAGGCCGTGGTGCTGGACACTGCCGGCGCGCAACCGGGGGCGGTGGAATTCGTCCGGCTGGCGGACCAGATCCTGCTGGTCGCGACCAACGAACTGGTGGCGCTGCACGCCACGCGCCGGTCGGTGGAATATCTGGAGAAGAACGCCATCGACCGCCGCCGTCTCCGCCTGGTGGTGAACCGCTATTCCCCGGCCACCGGCCTGAAGCGCGAAGAGGTGCAAGCGGCGCTCAAGCTGGAGCCCTACGCTTTGCTGGCCAACGAGTACGAGATCGTCCAGCAGGCGGTGCTGGAAGGCAGGCCGGTGGGTCCGGGCACGCGTTTCGACCGCGGCCTGCGCGCGCTGGCGGCGCGGCTGACGGGCAAGGAAGCGCCGGCCGACAAGAAACCGGCATGGCTAGGGCTATTACCAAGGAGAAGTTAGCGTGGAACCTTCTAAGACAGAATACTTTACTCACTCAGCCGGTCTCCCAATATCGCAAAAACGCAGCGGCTGGTACCTTGAATTACGCAGACACTCCGGGCTTCCCGGAGGAAGGCTGACAATGAAACGCTCGATGCGGGATTTCTGGCGGGATACGCAAGGCCAGGACTTGGTGGAATACGCTCTGGCAGCGGGACTAGTAGCGGTTGCGGGGGTAGCGGCGATGCCCACTTTGACCACTGCGTTCAGCAACGTTTTCAATAAGATCGAGGGGATCATTCAGAACAGCCTGCAGTGAGCGCGCGCCGGCGGGCGGCGTGGGCCGCCGGAAAGCTGCCGTGCGGAATGGCCGGCAGGCCGGGTTGGCAGTGCCCCGGGGCAGTGCCCGGACGCCCGCGCTATTAGGAAGAGCTGTTGCACATCTTCCATGGGCAAGGAACGAACCGATAGAGACACACCGGCGCGCTGGCCGGCGGGTCCCAGGAAAGGACAAAGAAAATGAATTGGCTGCGGAACCGGATACTCCAATTGCAGGTGTGGAGGGATACCAGTGGGCAGGACCTGGTGGAATACGCGCTGGCGGCGGGCATGGTGGCGGTAGCGGCGGTAGCTTGCATGCCCACTCTCAGCACGACGGTGAGCGCCGTGTTCACCAAGATCGGCGGCATCATCAGCAACAACGTCCAGTGAGGCGCGCGCCGGCCGGCGGCGCCGGGCGGGAGAATCGTCGCCTTGGAGATAGGTAAGGCTGGCAGGGCCCGGAGCGGCGCCCGGAGGCCGGCGTTTTCGGAAGGGCCGTTGCGCCTCTTCCCTTGGCAATTAACGAACCAACAGGGACGCACCGGCGGGCTCGCCGGCGCGTTCGAGGAAAGGAAAAAGAAAATGAACTGGCTAGCGAACCGGGTACTCCAATTGCAGGTTTGGAGGGATACCAGTGGGCAGGACTTGGTGGAATACGCGTTGGCGGCGGGTATGGTGGCGGTAGCTGCGGTAGCCTGCATGCCAGCTCTCAGCACCACGGTGAGCGACGTGTTCACCAAGATCGGCGGCATCATCAACAACAACGTGCACTAAGGGAGATCATTCTGGTCCCCCGCCCGCTAAAAGGCCGCGCGGTACGCCGGGCGGGGGCGGGGGACCGCCACGGCGGCAGGCAGAGCTGCGGGTACGTCCGATACGTCCTCCGGAGTAGCGGGGTCCCCCGCCGATGAGGCATGATGGTGGTGAATGCAAGCTTTACTGCTCACCGACTACATGCATCTCGAACTGGCCGACATGGCCGTGCCGGCGATTGGGCCGCAGGACGTGCTGATCCGCGTCCGCGCCTGCGGCATCTGCGGCAGTGACGTTCACGGCATCGACGGTTCCACGGGCCGCCGCATCCCACCCCTGGTGATGGGCCATGAAGCCGCGGGCGCGATCGTGGAAGCCGGCTGCGATGTCGACCGATGGAAACCCGGCGACCGGGTCACCTTCGATTCCACCATCAGTTGCGGGGAGTGCGCTTTCTGCCGGCGCGGCGAGGTCAATCTGTGCGATCACCGCCAGGTTCTGGGCGTCTCCTGCGGAGAGTACCGCCGCCACGGCGCCTTCGCCGAATACGTGGCCGTCCCGGCCCGCATCCTCTATCGCCTGCCGGATACCCTCTCGTTCGAACACGCCGCCCTGATCGAAGCCGTCTCGGTAGCCGTCCACGCCGTCCGCCTGACCCCGGCCGCGCCCGGCGATACCGCCGTGGTGGTGGGTTGCGGGATGATCGGCCAGCTTACCATTCAGGCCGCCAAAGCGGCCGGCTTCGCGACCGTCATCGGCGTAGATGTCGACGATGCCAAACTGGCCGTAGCGGGCGCCGCCGGCGCCGACGCCACGCTGAATTCCCGCACCGCCGACGCCCCCGCCGAAATCCGCGCCCGCACGGGAGGCTGCGGCGCCGATGCCGTGTTCGAAGCCGTGGGAAGCACCGCGCCCATCCAGACGGCCATCGCCGCCGTGCGCAAAGGCGGCGCCGTCACCCTGATCGGCAACTTCAGCGCCACCATCGAGCTGCCCTTGCAGCAGGTGGTCACGCGCCAGATTCGCCTGCAAGGTTCCTGCGCCTCCGCCGGCGAATATCCCAGGTGTATCGACCTGATGGCCAGCGGCGCCATCCGGGTCGACCACCTGATCAGCGCCTGCACCCCTCTGGCGGACGCCGCCGCCTGGTTCGACCGGCTCTACCGGCATGAGCCCAACCTCATGAAGGTGATCGTGCAGCCGTAAACAGTCGGCGGCCGGACGCCATCCCACGCCAGAGGCGTGAGTGGAAAAAGGAAACGGGCGGTCAGCTCAAGCCGGTTAGTTCCCGTACAACACTCACATCGCGTCAATCATGCCTCGGTACGTGGCGGAAGGCTACGAAGGGCGTGTCGCGCTTCACTTCTTGACCTTCGCCGCGATGATTTCCGTCAGCAAATCGGGCGTATTGCCGTCGCGCACCAGGTGAGGGTAGCGCTGCCCGCCGTGGTAATCGACGCGGTAAGTCTTGTAATACTCGCCGTCTTTGATGAGCAGTTCGATCGGCGCGATATCGGTCACCGCCCGGTCGATTGCGTCCCGCAATTCCGTGGCGCTGAACTGGCGGCTATTCACCGCGATCAGCTTGGTGGAGGGCGAGATTCCGGCCTTTCCAGCCGGACCGGCGAAGGCGATGTCCGCGATCGTGCCGTCGTCCTTGACCTTCAACCCCACCGAGTAGGTGAGATCCGTTAGCTTTTCGGCATCCTCATTAGCTTTCCAGAAGTCCGAACGGTCGCCGTCGTAGACCAGTTTCCAGCCGGAGCGATCGATACCGCCGAGCGGCGCGTGGGCGCTGGTGGATTGCAGCCGCTCCTTCAGAAAGCCGGCCCAGTCGTAAGGCTCGACGGCGTTCAATGCCGCCACCACGTCCGCCAGGTCGTACGGCTTCAGGGCCGGCACGCCGCCCGGTCCGCCTGCGAAGGCGCGGCAGAAATCGTCGAGCGACTTCTTTCCCTTGCTGAGCCGTCGGATGGTGGTGTCCGCATCCAGCCAGATCAGCACGCCTTCGGGATAGAAGTCCACGCCCCGGCGGTAGTCGGCGTAATCGCTGCCGGCGTCGTAGAGGATCTGCGCCGCGATGGCGGTATCTTCCAGCGGACGCCACCGCCGGCCGAATTCATTATCGAGCGCGGCGGCGGTCTCCGCCAGCCGCTCGCGGTAATCTTCGGGCGTCCACAGCGCGCTGCGCGACGCCAGCACTTCGCCCAGGTATTCGGTGAGGCCTTCGTAGACCCACAGCAAGTCGCCCTTCATCGGAGTCGCGTAGCCGCCATCGTGATCGCCGGAGAGGAGACCGCTCGGCCGGCGGAATTTTCCGTTCCAGGAGTGCACGAATTCGTGCGAGAGCAGGTCGGCGGAGACCATCTGCGAATCGGGATCGATGAGCGTGCGCTCGTCGTAGCGGTCGTCGCTCGACTCGTGATGCTCCAGCCCGAAATGGGCCACGTGGTCGCTCAGGGTGTACAGGAAATGGTAGTCGCGGTAATGGCGTGTGCCGAACAGCGCGCCGGCTTCCTTTACCAGGTTGCGGTACTCGCCGACGATCTCGGGGCTCACTTCCAGGGCCCGGTCGCTGTCGGCCGCCAGGTTCAGGTAGTGCGCGATGCCGTTGTCGGCGCCCAGGTCGATGGTGCGGTAGTGCGCGCCCGCCGACAGCGGCGAATCGATCAGAGTGGTGAGCGACGACGGCTGGAATTCGATCTGGTTGCCGGATTCCCGGGCGATGGGCAGCGCGGTTCCATAGCGCCAGCCGCTGGGGACGCGCAGGGTGGCCTGGTATTGCAAATCGTCGGGCTGGCTTCCCTGAGGGTAGAGCAGCACCTGGTTCCAGTTCAGCACCGCTAACTCGCTGGTGGCAGAACTGCCCGAGCTGAAACCGCCGGACTCCGGCGGCGAGATGAAATCGAAGGCCACGTCGAGCGACGTCACGCCCGCGGGGACATCGAGGTGAAAGGCGAACATGTTCACGTCATCGCGCTTCCAGGCGATGGTATTGCCTCCGCCCTCGATTTTCAGACCGACGAGGTTCACCACCGGCCCTGTAGGACCATGCTCCCCGGGAATCCACTCGGGATATAGCAGGGTCATGGGGCCGGTTTTTGCCGGCATGGTCATTTGTACGTGAAAGAGACGGCGCGGGGCATCCGTAAGGTCCACCCGCAGCCGCACCTGAGTCTGGCCAAAGAGGGGAGCGCATACGGCAGTCAGGAGCGCGAGCATCGAGATTCGCATAACTTCGATTTTGACGCATTAGGGGGCGTCCGTGCTGCTCGGAATCCCTTCCACGTTGTGACTCTGGCCTTCGTCTAGGTGTTATGGGTAAGTCATGAGAAAACTCCTGTTCGCGCTGACCCTGAGCTCTGCCGCCTTCTCCCAAGCTCCGACCGTTCCACCGCCCATCCTGCAGATCACCTGTAAGCCCGGGAACGCCACCGGCCCGACGCGGCCGTATGGGGCCGCCAAGGCGGCTGTGGACGTGGTGGGCCTGTCCGCCGCGACGGGCCTGCCGCAGACCTGGATGGTGGAACTGCACGACACGTTTGCCAGCATCGAAGATCTCGACAAGGCCATCTCGGCGATCGCGCTGGAGCGGCTGCCAAGCGATTCCTTCGGACAACCGCAGCAGGAAGATCTGCTGGCTCCGCCGCGCACCATGATTGCGCTCTACGAGCATGACTGGAGCTACCGGCCCGACGAGGCTATCCGCCTGCTCCCCAAGGCCCGCTGGCTGCGCGTCACGATCCACCGCATTCGCACCGGTCTCGAAGGCGAATTCGAAGGACTGGTGCGCTTGCGCAACGGCCCGAACTGGGTTACCACGTCATCTCCGGCGCGCCCTCGGGCACGTACCTTCTGTTGTCTCCCCTGAATTCCCTGCGCCTCATGGATGAAGGCGTGCCCGACGTGCCGGCATATGCCGCTCCCGTGGGCGACGCGCGGGCCCAAGCCGCCCCCAAAGCCGCCGACATCGAACTCAGCCGCGAACACCTGCTCTTCCGCGTGGAACCGCGTCTCAGCTACGTTTCCGACGATTTCGCCGCCGGCGACCAGGCCTTCTGGCGCGGCAAGCCTTCCGGCCAATGAGCCCGCACCGGGCATCACGCCCCCGGCCCCGCGAGGCTTATAATGATGAATCAACATGGCCTCTGAACTCCTGATCCAGTGTCCCGACGGTCAAATGAAGACGGTCCCGCTCACGGGCGAGCGTCTATCCATCGGCCGGTCGAGCGCCGCCGACCTCTGTTTCCCGGAAGACGCCGGCCTTTCACGCCAGCACTTCGCTTTCGAATCCGAGGGCGATGCCTGGACCTTACAGGATCTCGGAAGCAAGAACGGCACCTTCGTCAACAATATTCCGCTCAAAGCCAAGCTCATCCTGAAGCCCGGCGACCGCGTCACTGCCGGCCACCTGGTGATCGTCTTCGATCCCGGCTCCGCAAATCCCGCTGCCGGCGTGGTGGTCTTCGAAGGCGGCGATTCCAGTTCGCCCACTACCTCGACCGTCGTCACCAGCCTGGAGGGCGCTCTTTCCAACCAGACGTTGGCCATCGAACGCGGCGGCGCCAAGGCGTCGGCGCCCATGCAGGCGCTGATTCGAGCCGGTCAGGAACTGTCCGAAAACCGGCCGCTGGCCGAACTCTTCCCGGTGATCCTGGATCTGGCGATCCAGGCCGTCAATGCGCAGCGCGGCGTGCTGCTCATTCTGGAAGGCGGCAACCTGGTACCCAAAGCTCACAAAGGCGAGGGATTCCGCATCAGCACCGGCGTCCGCGACCGCGTGCTCAAGGAGAAAAACTCCATCCTGGTGCGCGACGCGCAGATGGACGATGCCTTTAAGGGCCGCATGAGCATCGTGGAGCAGAAGGTCCATACCATGATGGCGGTGCCGCTCGAAACCAAAGAGCGCATCATCGGTCTGATCTATGTGGACTCGCCTTTCGTGCTGCGCGAGTTCACCAAAGACGACCTGAGCCTGCTGACCGTGATGGCTAACGTCATGGCGATCCGCATCGAAAACGCGCGCCTGGCCGAAATCGAGCAGAACGAGCGCATCATGCAGCGCGACCTCTCGCAGGCCGCCGAAATTCAGGGCCGCATGTTGCCCGACAAGGCTCCTCAGGTGCCGGGTGCCGACCTTGCCGGATTCAACGCCGCCTGCCGCACCGTGGGCGGCGACTACTACGATTTTTTCCCCTACCCGGACGGCCGGGTTGGGCTCGCTCTGGGCGACGTCTCCGGCAAAGGCATGCCCGCTTCCCTGATGATGATGGCGCTGCAGGCGCGCGTGCAGGTGTTGGCCGAGGACCCCGGCAACCTGGCCGCCTTCATGACCCGCCTGAATAAGGCGACCTGCGCCAAATGTCCCAGCAACCGTTTCATTACCTTCTTCTTCTGCGTACTGGACACTAAGACCGGAGAGCTGACTTTCGCCAATGCCGGCCACAATCCGCCCATCGTGATGCGCGCTTCGGGGGACGCGGAGATGTTGCAAGACGGCGGCCCGGTGCTGGGCATCCTGCCCGCCGCGCGCTACAGCGAGCAGCGCATCAGCCTGCAAAAGGGCGACATGCTGGTGCTCTACAGCGACGGCGTGACCGAAGCCAACGACGTAAACCAGAACGAGTACGACGAAGAGCGCTTCATCGAAGTGCTGAAGAAGCACCGCACTGAGCCGGCCGACGCAATCGTGCAAGCGGTGACGAATTCGCTCGCGGAGTTTGCCGCCGGCGCGCCGCAGGCCGACGACATCACTCTCGTGGTGGCGAAAGTTCTGTAGGGGGACCGGCGCGCTGGCTATAGCTGGTTTCTGTCTGGACAACCGCTCCCTGTACGGTCGCGGCTCTGAATCCGGTTCCGAGCCGCGACCGTAATGTAAGGGAGTGCCCATGGCGCGGCGCGCCACCAAAATTGATGAAAAGCCGGCCCGTGGCGAAGATGCGGCGAACGGGATTGGACGTGGAGGCCGGTTTTTCAACCGAGCGGGAGGAGTGGTTATTTCCTGACAGACCCTAAGAGGGACAACACCCTGACCTTCGAGCTCAGGGTGAACGACCACGAGGTGGTGACGTTCGAATTGCATATCGACGGAGACAAGCTGACCGGCCTGTTCGAAGGCAAGGATTCCGGCAGGGCGACGATCACGGGCACGCGGGCGACGTAGCGTTCCCGTGTTCACCAGTCCAACATCTTCCTTGCCTAGTCCCAGGTAAATTCCGTTTCCAAAAGCA
>Ga0182030_10016732_pt1 | contig 14243 bp, 8 predicted proteins | sample 812S3MmetaG_FD_121299 | JGI IMG/M metagenome (GOLD analysis project Ga0182030, IMG submission 121299) | Permafrost microbial communities from Stordalen Mire, Sweden - 812S3M metaG (Illumina Assembly) | ecosystem: Environmental > Terrestrial > Soil > Wetlands > Permafrost | place: Sweden...
ACGGCTCTGATCTACAGCACTTATCTCGGTGGGCCCGGGCTGGAAAGCGGAAACGCCATCGGCGTCGACGGGTCCGGCAACGCGGTAGTGGCCGGCGACACAACATCGACCAACCTCCCGGTAACGGCGGGCGTATCTCAGCAAAGATCCGGCGGTGGACAGGATGGATTTGTCGCAAAGTTCCCGCCGGCGGGCCTCCCGCTGACGGCCCTTACGTACCTCGGAGGCAACGCCCAGGACCACATCCAATGCATATTCGTAGGCAGCGGTGGAGGCATAACAGTAGGCGGATATACGTGGTCAACGAACTTCCCCACCGCAGCCGACGCTGCGCAGCCCAACACCAGCGGCGGTCAGGAGGGGTTCGTAAGCCGCTTCACTCCCCAACTGGTGTCCTATTGGAGTACTTACATCGGCGGATCCGGTGGATCGCAGGAAGTGACCGCGGTAAACCGTGACAGCGGCGGAAATCCGATCGCGGCGGGCGTGACCAGTTCACCCAACTTTCCGGTGACGCCTGGCGCCTTCCAGACCACGTTGCGCGGCGAGACCGATGGTTTTATCGCACGCTTCTCATTTTCCGGGCCCTTGCTTGAGGCCACGTATCTGGGCGGCGTGGTGAATGACTCCATTTCCGCCATGACCATGGATCCGTATGGGGATGTCTATGTCACCGGCGCCACTTCTTCCCCCGACTTTCCCGTTCAATGGCCGATCCAGGCAGTAAACGCCGGGGGCATCGATGCCTTCGTGGCCAAAATGAACCCGACGCTCTCCACCCTGATTTTCTCGACGTACCTCGGCGGGAGCGGAAGCGATCAGGCAAACGCGATCGCCGTTGACGCGGAGACTTCGATTATTGTGGCGGGGGAGACCAGTTCCGCGAACTACCCGGCCACTGGTAGTCTCCAGAACTTCATGGCTTCCCCGATCACCTCCTTCATCACGAAGATCAGGCCCAATTTCACGCTCGGGATCGCGTATCTGAATGCAAGTCAGATGGAATTCACTGCCGATCCGTGGCATGTCATGACCGACACGGCCTCCACGTTCTACGGCCTGTCGACCGATATCCCCGTGGTCGGCGACTGGACAGGTACGGGCGTGAAGCGCATCGGGGTTTTCCGCAATGGAACCTGGATTCTCGATATCAACGGCGACGGCATCCTCGACGCCGGGGACAAGACCGTTTTATTCGGGCAGGCAGGCGACATCCCGGTAGTGGGCGACTGGCGCGGCACTGGCCGCATCGCGCTGGGGCTCTATCGCCACGGAACTTTCATTCTCGATTTCAGCGGACACCTCTCCGGGGTGGCAACCGGCCTGAGCGATACAACCTACTCGAATTTCGGCCTCGCCACGGATATTCCGGTGGCTGCGGATTGGAGCGGTTCGGGTACCGCCAAGGTCGGAGTATTTCGCAACGGCGTCTGGCTGGTCGATTACAACGGGAGTGGCGCCGTCAGCCAGACCTACACATACGGTCAGGCGGGCGACATCCCCGTCGTAGGCGACTGGGACAGCTCCGAGAACCCGCCGAAGATTGGCGTCTACCGCTCTGGTCTGTGGATTCTGAACTACAGCGGCAATCATGTGTACGGCACGCCTGGAGTGACGGAACTCTCGCTCGGATTCGGCTTCGCCGGGGACACACCGCTGATCTTCTGAAAATCAGATTCGCAAATTCGGGCGTGCCATCAGATCATAGAACCATGACTGATCCGAAGAGCGTGGCCCTCATCACCGGTGCCGGCAAGGGCCTTGGCTTCGAAATGGCGCGGCAGCTCGGTCACGCGGGTGTTACCGTCGTGATCGCCGCCCGCGATTCCGCTCGTGGCGAAGCCGCTGCGGCCAGGCTTCGTGCCGAGAGTCTCGATGCACGCTTCCTGAAGCTGGACGTGCTGCTGCCCCAAGACCATCGCGCGGCCGCTGCATTCCTGGATCAAACGTTCGGCCGCCTCGATATCCTCATCAACAACGCAGGCGTCATGCCCGAAGGACTGAGCGGCAGTAAGGCCGGCGCCACGCCGCCGGATGTCCTCCGGGGTACTTTCGAGACTAACTTCTTCGCGCCGGTCGCCCTCACCCAGGCGCTGCTGCCCCTCATCCGCAAGAGCGCTGCCGGACGTATTGTAAACATGTCCAGCATCCTCGGCTCGCTTGCTCTCCACGCCGATCCCGCGAGTCCCATCTCCGATTTCAAAGCTCTGGCTTACGACTCTTCCAAAGCCGCGCTCAACTCATTCACCATTCACCTGGCCCACGAGCTCAAAGACACCAACATCAAAGTCAATTCCGCTCACCCGGGATGGGTGAAGACGGATATGGGCACCGATGCCGCCCCCATGGAGATTCCGGACGGCGCAAAAACCGGTGTCGCGCTGGCCCTGCTCGGTGATGACGGCCCCACCGGCGGGTATTTTCATCTCGGCAAGCCGATCCCCTGGTAGCTGCCATCTTGCGCAAAGCTGCTCTTTTCATTACTGCCGGGTTCTTCGTCACCGCGGGTGTTATGCATTCGGTCCGGCCTGACCCGTTTGTGAAGATCGTCCCGCCCTTCATCCCGCACCCGTTAGCCATGGTTTATCTGAGCGGCGCAGCGGAAATTGCCGGCGGCCTCGGCCTCCTCCTCCGCCCATTGCGCCGCGCCGCGGCCTGGGGACTGGTCGCCCTTCTGATTGCCGTCTTCCCGGCCAACATCTATATGGCCGTCGACCGCGTGCAGGTGACGGCCACTCCGGTCCCGGTCTCGCTCCTTTGGGTGCGTCTGCCCCTGCAGGTCGCCTTGATCTGGTGGGTGCTCTGGTGTTCGCGCAGCGGCGGCCAGCGGTCACAACGCACAGCACTTTAATTTCTCTCCCAGCCGGTTGAAAACATTCGCCCGCGGCTTCCTCATCTGCGGATATGGCGCAGACGGGGGCCCACACTGGAGCCGCAATGGACGCCTTCGAAGACCTTCCCCGCTTCAAACCGGGCGCCGCCGTGCGCACCATGAAATCCCGCGCCACTGTCACGGGCCGGAGCAAAGCTCACCCATGCTGCAACCACTCTGTTCATCCCGACCGCGCGTCCGAACTGCCCCGGGATGAACCGGGCGCTGTCCCGCCTGACGCGGCTCCGCAAGAAAAACAAAATTTCCAAACGAACCTGAGACCGGAAGAATACTGAGGGGCTTCCCCTGTTTGGCGCCCGCCTGTAAAGCCGCAAAGGCAGACAGGTTCCTATAATCGAACTATCCAAGTAATCAAAGGACTCCTGTGACCGGCAACGATATCCGTCAGCGTTTTCTCGACTTCTTCCATGCCCGCGGGCATCGTGTCGTGCGCAGCAGCTCCCTTCTGCCGGCCAACGACCCCACCCTGCTCTTCACCAACGCTGGCATGAATCAGTTCAAGGAGGTCTTCCAGGGTCTGGAAAAGCGCGACTACACCCGCGCCGCCACCTCCCAGAAGTGCGTCCGCGCCGGTGGCAAGCATAACGATCTGGAGAACGTCGGCTATACGCGGCGCCACCATACCTTTTTCGAGATGCTGGGCAACTTTTCCTTCGGCGACTACTTCAAAGCCGAAGCCATCGAGTTCGCCTGGGACCTCGTCACCAAAGACCTCGCCCTTCCGAAAGACCGCCTCTATGTGACCGTATTCCGCGAGGACGACGAAGCCGAACAGCTCTGGCAGAAGGTTGCGGGGGTCCCCAAAGATCGTATCTTCCGCCTCGGCGAAAAAGACAACTTCTGGCAGATGGGCGACACCGGCCCCTGCGGCCCGTGCTCAGAAATCTTCTATGACTTCGGCCCCGCCACAGGTGAAGGCACTTTTCCCGACCATCCCGGCGAGCGCTTCGTCGAAATCTGGAACCTCGTCTTCATGCAGTTCAATCGCGACGCCTCCGGTACGATGACTCCCCTGCCGCGGCCCTCTATCGACACCGGCATGGGCCTCGAACGCACCGCGGCCGTTCTGCAAGGCAAGATTTCGAACTACGATACCGACCTGATCCGCCCCATAATCGACCGCGCCGGCGAGTTGTGCGGAGTCGAATACGGCGCCGATCCGAGATCGGACACGGTTCTGCGGATCAACGCGGACCACGCCCGCGCCACCGCTTTCTTAATCCACGACGGCGTTCTCCCGTCGAATGAAGGCCGTGGCTACGTCCTGAGAAAGATCATGCGGCGCGCCATGCGTCACGCCCGTCTTATCGGCAGGACCGAGCCATATCTTTATGCGCTCACCGGCTTCGTGGCCGAACTTATGCGACCCGGCTACCCCGAGCTGATGGAATCGGTGCAGCGCGTCGCCCGCGTCGTCAAAGACGAGGAGCACCGCTACGCCACCACTTTCCTGGTCGCCGAAAAGGTTTTCTCCGACGAAATCGCGCGTCTCGCCAACGGAACTGTCCCCGGCGCGCTCTCTTTCAAGCTCTACGACACCTACGGCCTCGCCCTCGATGAGCAGGAAGATATGGCCCGCGAGCGCGGCGTCGCCATTGACCGCGCAGGCTTCGAGTCCGAGATGCGTCTCCAGCGCGAGCGCGCCCGCGCCAGCTGGAGAGGCGGGGAAAAAGGCGCCATCGCCCCGGCCTATCGCCAGCTGCTCGAACGCGGCCGCACGAAATTCCTTGGCTATGACCAGCTCGACTCCGTATCCACCGTGCGCGGCCTGCTGCAGAATCAGGAGCTCGCCGACGAACTACCGGCCGGAGTCGAAGGCGAACTCGTTCTCGATCAGACGCCGTTCTACGCCGAGACCGGCGGTCAGGTCGGCGACCGCGGATCTCTTTACAGCGCCCACTCCGGCGAAACCGTCGCCGTGGTCGAAGACACGCGCCCGGCCGTGCCCGGCCTGACGGTCCACAAAATCCGCACCATTTCATCCCTTCGGATCGGTGACGAACTGCGCGCCGAAGTCGGCCCCTCCGAGCGCTGGTCCACCATGCGTAATCACACCGCGACGCACCTGCTGCACGCGGCGTTGCGCCAGGTTCTTGGCCTGCACGTCAAGCAGGCGGGCAGCGTTGTCGAGCCGCCGCGTCTGCGTTTCGACTTCACCCACTACGCCGCGCTCGACCCCGCCGAAATTCTCGAGGTGGAGCGCCTCGTCAACCAGCAGATCCTGCGCAACACCCAGGTCACGACCAATATCATGCCGATCGATCAGGCCATCTCGACCGGCGCCATGGCCCTCTTCGGCGAGAAATACGGCGAAGAAGTGCGCGTAGTGTCCATCCCCGACTTCAGCAGGGAGCTCTGCGGCGGCACGCACGTCACGCGCACGGGCGACATCGGCGTCTTCAAGATCGTCTCCGAAAGCAGCATCTCCGCCGGAGTGCGCCGCATCGAGGCCATCACCGGCGAAGGCGCCGTCGCGCAATTCCAGGAATCGACCGAAGCTCTGCACCGCATCGCCGGCATGCTGCGGGTGGCTGAACCCGAACTTGTTGAACATGTCGATCGCCTCATCGCCGAAAAACGCGGCTTCGAGCGCCGCATCGACGATCTCAAGACGCGCCTTGCCCAGACCGCCGCGCGCGATCTCGAGTCGAAGGCCAAAGAAAAGAACGGCGTGAAATTTCTGGTTGCGCAGGTCGATTCGCTTGACCGCGCGCAGATGCGCACGCTCGCCGACACGCTGCGCAACAAGTGGAAAGCCGCGGTCATAGTACTGGCGTCCACCGAGGACGGCGCCGTCTCCATTGTCGCCGCTGTAACGAAAGATCTCACGCAGAAAGCCCACGCCGGCAAGCTGGTCGGCGCACTGGCCCAGGCCGTCGGCGGCAAAGGCGGCGGGCGTCCCGACATGGCCGAAGGCGGCGGCAAGGATCCGTCGGCGCTGCCTCTGGCGCTGGCGAGCCTGGCTGTCGAGGTGGAAAGCAAGCTGTGAGCCAGTCAGCGGATTTGCAGGCGATTGTTATAGGCGCGGGCCCCACAGGTCTCGCCTGCGGCATCGAACTGCAGCGTCGCGGCGTGCGCACCATGATCCTTGACAAAGGGTGCGTCGTCAATTCGCTCTACAACTACCCGACGCACATGACGTTCTTCACCACACCCGAGCTGCTGGAAATCGGCGACATCCCGATGACGAGCATGTACGAAAAGCCCACCCGAACCGAGGCGCTCAAGTACTATCGCCGCGTGGCCGAGTACTACAAACTCGACATCCACCAGTACGAGCGCGTGAACGCGATCGATGGCTCCGACGGCGAATTCACGGTTCCGACCACGGATCGTCACGGCGTCGACCACTGCTATCCCGCGAAGAAAATCGTGATCGCCAGCGGTTACTACGACGTGCCGAATCTACTCAATGTGCCCGGCGAGGATCTCTCCAAAGTGATCCACTACTACCGGGAAGCGCATCCCTACTACAACCAGGACGTGCTGGTGGTCGGCGCGAAGAACTCAGCCGCCATCGCCGCTCTGGAGCTCTACTGGACCGGGGCGCGCGTCACGCTGGTACACCGCGGCGGGGGTATACACCCGCATGTTAAGTACTGGATCAAACCAAATATCGAGAACCGAATTAAAAACGGCGAAATCAAAGCGTACTTTAATTCGCGGGTGCAGGAAATTGTTTCACGCACGGTGCGCATAACATCACCCGACGGCGAGCTTGAAATCGCCAACGATTTTGTATTTGCCATGACAGGGTATAGTCCCGATCTCACATTTCTCAACGCGAATGGAATCACTTTCGAAAAAGAATCGCAGAAACCTCACACAGATGCACTGACACTTGAAAGCAACCGGAAAGGTGTTTACCTCGCCGGTGTGATCGTGGCCGGCATGCACACGAATGAGATTTTCATTGAGAACGGGCGCTTCCACGGGCGCCAGATCGCTGACGCCATAGCGGGTCAGCTTTCGTAAATCTGCCGTACCATCCGCATTCGTACAAACAGGTACGGGAGTACTTGATCATTGGCGGTTTACGTGCACTCGTGAAACCGTGAGTTCTCCCGCTGAATCAAATTGGGCACCGACCCGGTTGGGTTGGAAAAAGGGGCTATATGTTGAATTCGCTTTTTGAAAGCATTTTTGGTTGTTCGCATAACCGGACAACTTTTCCACTCACCCCAGGCAATTCCCATCGGCCGGAGGGCGCACGGCGGGGGACCTACATCGTGTGTCTCGATTGCGGCAAAGAGTTCGATTATGACTGGAAGGAAATGCACATCGGTGCGCAGCTCGATTCACCATCGATCCATGCTCACCAGCCAGCCGCCCGCTGATAAGCGGGCCGCTCACCGATTTTCAAGCAGCCGGAACTTTTGAAGTTCGGCCAGGATGTCGCTGCCGAACGACTGCGCTTTTTTCTCGCCGATACCATTGACCGCGAGCAGTTGATCGATCGTGTCGGGTTCTCTCCGGCACAGGTCTGCCAGCGCGGCGTCGTTCAGGATCATAAATGCCGGTACGCCCCGGCGTCGTGCAAAGTCGCGTCGCCACACGCGCATATGCTGCAGCAAAGCGGGCTCGGGCGCTGCGGACGCCGGACGCGGCAGCGCCGAAACCGGCCGCGCCCGTTGTTGTATCGTCCAATCGAGCGGCTCTGCACAGACGTCGCACGCATCGCATCGCTCCCACTTCGGCGTCTCGCCGAAATGCAGACAGATCTGCCGATGCCGGCAGGCATCACTCTCGGCAAACTTCCGGATCGCATGATAAGAATCCCAGGCCCGCTGCCTCTCCGGCGCGTCGGCGATCTGATTGTTGAAGTACGCGAGTAGTCCCGCATCGCGAGTCTGCCAGAGAAGCACGCAGTCGGCTGGCGCACTGTCGCGGCCCGCGCGGCCGGCTTCCTGGTAATACTGCTCGATCGACTTCGGCAGTGCCAGGTGAATTACCGCGCGCACCGACGGCTTGTTGATGCCGAGCCCGAACGCGATCGTCCCTACGAGCACGCGCACCTCATCAGACATCCAGAGTTCCTGATTGCGCGATCGCTCCTCGTTCTCCATCTTGCCGTGATAAGGGATCGCTGCGATGCCGCTCTTCTGCAGGAACCGGACGGTCTCACCGACGCGCGCAATCGTCGGCGAATAAATAATGACGGTCGAATCGCGGTACGCCTCCATGCCTGCCAGCAGGATCTGCCCCTGTGTTTTGCTGTCGGTCAGTTTGACGTGATAGTTCAGGTTCGGCCGGTGAAAGCTGGCGATATACTTATGCGGATCACGCAGGCTGAGCTGCCGCAGGATGTCGTGCCGCACCTGGCGCGTCGCGCTGGCCGTGAACGCCGCGATGGGACACTCGGGAAACAGCTCACGCAGCCGGCGCAACTGCCGGTACTCCGGGCGAAACTCGTGTCCCCACTCGGAAATGCAATGCGCTTCATCGATCGCGAAGAAGGCCAGCGGCACGCGTCCGAGGAAATCGATGAATCCTTCGCGCAGCAGCCTCTCGGGTGAGACGTATAACAAGCGGTACTCGCCCTTCTCCGCGCGCCGCATCACCTGCTGCTGCGCGGGCCAGTCGATCTGACTGTTCAGCGCGGCGGCGGGAATGCCCATCTGTTCGAGCGCGGCCGCCTGATCCTGCATCAGCGCGATCAGCGGCGACACCACCACGGCCGTTCGCTCCGACACCACCGCCGGGAGCTGATAGCAGAGCGATTTGCCACCGCCGGTGGGCATGATCACCGCGCAGTCATGTCCGCCGATCAGGCTCTCGACGATGCGCTGCTGCAGAGGCCGGAACTCGCCATAGCCCCAGTAACGGCGCAGAACGCTTTTGAGATCGGCGAGCTTGAGGCTATCGGGCAATTTCCTGCAGAATGTTCCAGAATTCCGGGAACGACACCGATGCCGCTTCGGCATTTTCGATGGTGGATTCGCCGTCGCCGGCGAGCGCGGCGACCGCAAAGGCCATGGCGATGCGATGATCGCCGAACGAATCGAAATCTGCCGCGCGGAATTTCTGTTTCCCGGGTACGCGCATACCGTCGGGTGTCACTTCGACGTGGATGCCCATGCGCCCGAAGTTTTCCGCCACGGTTGCGATGCGGTCGGTCTCTTTGATGCGCAATTCCTGCGCGTCGCGAATCACGATGCCTTCTTCCGAAGCCGCGCCAAGCACGGCCAGCACCGGAATCTCGTCGATAAGGGACGCAGTCAGCTCCTTCTCAATGACACCGCCGCGCACCTGCGCATGCCGCACCTCGATATCGCCGATCAACTCTCCGTTCACCGATTCCAGGCGCTGCACTTTAACCGGCGCGCCGATCGACACCAGAAAATCGAGCAGCGCAGACCGCGTCGGATTCAGCCCCACATTCCGGATCACCAGTTGCGATCCCGGCACCAGCAGTCCGGCCACCAGAAAGAAAGCCGCGGACGACAGATCGCTCGGCACCACGACGTCGCGCCCCGCGAGCTTCGGTCGCCCCTCGATCGTGATGACGCGCTGCTTCACCTGTATCTCAGCGCCGAACTCGCGCAGGGCGATCTCCGTGTGATCGCGCGAGCGGATCGTCTCGCGCACCACCGTCTGCCCTTCCGCGAACATCCCCGCAAACAGCACGCACGTTTTCACCTGCGCGCTGGGCACCGGCAGCGCGTAGTCGATGGCATTGAGCTTCGTCCCGTGAATCAATAAAGGAGGAAGCTGGGCTCCGCCGGCATCGAGGCGTGCGTCAATCCGCGCTCCCATCTGGGCCAGCGGTTTAATGATTCGCCCCATCGGCCTGCGCGACAGTGACTCATCGCCGAAAATTCTGCTGTCGAACGGCTGCGCCGCAAGCAACCCCGACATCATGCGAATTGTCGATCCGGAGTTTCCGGCATCCAGATCGCCCGCCGGTTTTGTCCAGCCGTCGAGTCCGCGTCCGTGAATCGTGACCGTCGTACCCTGCTCCTCGACCCCGATTCCCAGTGCCTGCACGCATCCCAGCGTCGAATGACAGTCCGCGCCGGTGGAATAATTGGTGATCTTTGAAGGCCCCTCGGCGAGTGAGGAAATCATCGCATAACGGTGTGAAATCGACTTGTCACCAGGGAGCGTTACAAGCCCGGAGAGACGCCCCGCGGGGCGAACGGTCTGTCGCATGAAGCTCCATTGTAGACTTGAACGTTTAAGGAAAAAGGCAGCGCACAAATGCAGTTCGGAAAGCCTGGTTTGGCTTTTCCGGACTCTATGAAAAAACAATGTTCGTTGTGCTTGGGAAAACGAGGGTGATGGCGCATAATAACGGTTTGGCATTTCCCCCCTCGGATCGCCGGAATTACAGATAGACCTACATGGCTCAGATTTTCAGATCGACCGCAAACTCATATGCCCGGGTCAGCATCATTCTGGCTCTGGTGACTGTGGCAGCCGTGGGCGGCGCGCTTTTTGAGCTCATCGCCGATTCGAACTATGCGACCCGTAAGGGCGATGCGCGGGAACAGCCGATTCCTTTTAGCCACGCGCACCACGTGGGTTCGATGGGTATCGACTGCCGCTATTGCCACACTTCAGTCGAGAATACCGACTGGTCGCCGATCCCCGCGACGAAAATCTGTATGAACTGCCATTCGCAGATCTGGATCAACAGCCCGACGCTGCAACCGGTCCGCGACAGCTTCATCACCAACCAGTCGATCAAGTGGACCAAGGTCTACGACCTTCCCGATTACGTCTATTTCAATCACAGCATTCATGTCAAGAAGGGTGTGGGCTGCGAGACCTGCCACGGCCGGATCGATGAGCAGGGGCTGACCTGGCAGGAGCCCTCGCTCCAGATGCGCTGGTGCCTCGACTGCCACCGGAATCCGGAAAAGAACCTTCGTCCGAGGGATCAGATCACAACGATGGGCTATGTGCCGAAAGAGCCGCAGGAGCAACTCGGCGCGCGGCTCGTCAAGGAATACCACGTTCAGAAGCTGGACACGTGCTGGACTTGTCACCGATAGCGACCAATGAGTGAAACGAGCGGCGAACTATTAAATCTGACGTCCATCCGGGCGAAGCTTGAACAGGCCAAGGGCAACGGCTACTGGCGCAGTCTGGATGAGCTGACTTCGGTCGAAGGTTTCAAGGAATTCCTCCATCGCGAGTTTCCCCGCCAGGCGTCGGAGTGGATTGACGACGAAGGCCGCCGTAATTTCCTGAAGATCATGGGCGCGTCGCTCGCCCTTGCCGGTCTTTCCGCCTGCACGAAGCAGCCGACCGAGTACATCATGCCGTATGTGGATCCGCCCGAACAGGCGATCCCCGGCAAACCTCTCTTTTATGCGACGGCATTCCCGGTAAGCGGCATCGCGAACCCGGTCCTCATTGAGGCTCACGAATTCCGGCCCACTAAGGTGGAAGGGAATCCCGGGCACCCGGCCAGCATGGGCGCGACCGACGTCCCCACGCAGGCCTCGATCCTTGGTCTTTACGACCCCGACCGGCTGCAGACTCTGAATTTTATCGATGAAGCGCGGTCATACACGTCGTTTCTCGAAGCCTTCATCGGCATCCTCGCGAGGCAGCAGTCGAAACAGGGTTCCGGTATCCGCATCCTCACCGAAACTATTACTTCGCCCACGCTGTACGCCCAGATTCAGGACGCCTTGAAGCTATATCCGAGCGCGAAGTGGTATCAGTGGGAACCCACCGGACACGGCCGCCGCATGGGCGCCCAGTTGGCGTTCGGGCAGTTTCTGAACCCGGTTTACAAGTTCGATCAGGCCGATGTCGTGCTTTCGGTCGATGGCAACTTCCTCGGCAACGGCCCGGGCGGCGTACGCTATGCGCGCGACTTCGTTTCAAAGCGCCATCTGCGCGGCGGTAACACCACGCAGAGCCGCTACTATGCGGTGGAAACCACGCCGACTGCGACCGGCTGCAAGGCCGACCACCGGCAGGCGATCAAACCGTCCGAAGTAGCCGGATTCGTTCGTAGCCTCGCCGCAAGCCTGACCGGCGGAAGCGCCAGTGGTCCGCTGAGCAGTTCGAAGTTCTATGCCGCGCTGGTCAAGGACCTGCAGGCCGCGAAGGGCAAGTCGATCGTGATTGCGGGCGACGATCAGTCCCCCGAAGTACACGCGGTGGTTCATTACATCAATCAGGTTCTGGAGAACAACGGCAAGACCGTTGTGCTCACGCAGTCGCTCGAAGTGAAGCCCGCCGATCAGTGGGCCGATCTGCAGGCGCTGGTCAACGATCTGCATTCCGGACAGGTCGATCTGCTGATGATTCTTGGCGGCAACCCGGTCTACAGCGCGCCGCCGGAACTGAATCTGCGCGGCGCCATCCAGATGGCAAAGACTCGCGTTCAGCTCACCGAGGAAATCAACGAGACCTCCGAGGTGTGCCAATGGCAAATTCCGCAGGCCCACACCTACGAACACTGGAGTGATGCGCCCGCTTATGACGGAACGATCTCCATCTGCCAGCCGCTGATCGCGCCGCTGTACGGCGGCAAGTCGCTGTACGAAGTCTTCTCGGCATTCACCGAGACGCCGGAAAAGTCCAGCTATGAGAGTGTGCGCGATTACTGGCGCGAAAAACACGCCGGCGCCGATTTCGAAACCTGGTGGAAGCACTCCGTGCACGACGGTTTCGTGAAAGATTCGGCTCTGCCTGCGGTGAATGCGACCGCGAAGCTGGTGCCCGCCGCTTCGGCCTCCGCCGGCGGGGGCGGCTTCGAGCTTTCTTTCCACAGCGATCCTTTTATCCTCGACGGCCGCTACGTCAATAATGCCTGGCTGCAGGAACTGCCTCGGCCTGTTTCGCGCCTCACATGGGACAACGCCGTCATCCTGAGCGAAAAAACCGCGAAGGATCTCAACGTCACGGACGAAGACCGCGTCGCGATCGATTACAACGGGCATACCGTGTGGGGCGCGGTCTGGCGGATTCCCGGCCAGCCCGACGGATCCATCGGCCTCAGTCTGGGTTATGGCCGCACGCGTTCGGGACGCGCGGGCAACGGCGCGGGCTTCAGCGCGTATCCGCTGCGTCCGGCATCCAGTCCCTACTTTGTTACCGGCGCCAGCGTTCGCAAACTGGGCGAGAAGTTTAAACTCGCCGCCGTGCAGCACCATTTTGCGATGGAAGGCCGCCGTCCGGTGCACTCCGGCACGCTGGACGAATTTAACAAGGACCCGTACTTCTCTGAAAAGCAGAGTGAGCTTCCGCCCAAGGGCCTGACGATTTTCCCCGAAACTTTCAAGTACGAGGGCTACGCGTGGGGCATGGCGATAGACCTGACCTCCTGCGTCGGCTGCGGGACCTGCGTGGTGGCTTGTCAGGCGGAGAACAACATTGCGGTGGTGGGCAAGGAACAGGTCCTCAACACGCGCGAAATGCACTGGATCCGGATCGATCGCTATTACAAAGGCGAACCGGATGAGCCGGATATGTATTTCCAACCCGTCGCCTGCGTGCAGTGCGAAGACGCGCCTTGTGAGCTGGTATGCCCGGTGGCCGCCACCGAAACCGATGCCGAAGGCCTGAACAACATGGTCTACAATCGCTGCGTCGGCACCCGCTACTGCTCGAACAACTGTCCTTATAAGGTGCGGCGGTTTAACTTCCTGCTGTTCACCGACTGGGAGACGGAGAGCTACAAGCTGCAGCGCAATCCGGATGTCACGGTCCGCAGCCGCGGCGTGATGGAAAAGTGCTCTTACTGCGTGCAGCGCATCAACTACGCGAAGATCACGGCGGAGAAGCAGGACCGCAAAGTTTTCGACGGCGAGATCGTTCCGGCGTGCGCTGCGGCGTGCCCGTCGCAGGCAATCATGTTCGGCGATCTGAACGATCCGAAAAGCCGGGTTTCCGAGTGGAAGAAGCATTCATTGAATTACTCGCTGCTGGCCGAGCTCAACACGCGCCCGCGCACTACGTATCTGACCGAAATCCGCAACCCCAATCCGGAAGTCGGCAAATCGGAGAAGGAAAGCTAATATGGCGCAGCCGGTTGAACTGCCCTCGAAAATCGAAGTCGGGCCGGTAATCGACGAAGGCCACAGTCTCGCGTCCGTCTCGGACAAAGTCGCAGGCGTTGTTCTCAAGCGGAAGATCACCATCGGGTGGATATTCGGTCTGCTGGTGGCCTTCAGCGTGATGCAGGCGCTGCTGGCCGGGGCCACCTGGCTGATCGTCAAGGGCGTTGGCATCTGGGGCATCAACATCCCGATCGGCTGGGGATTTGCGATCGTCAACTTCGTCTGGTGGATCGGTATCGGTCACGCCGGAACCCTGATTTCGGCTATTCTTCTGCTGCTCAATCAGTCATGGCGCAACGCGATCAACCGGTTTGCGGAAGCCATGA
>Ga0182030_10016733_pt1 | contig 14243 bp, 16 predicted proteins | sample 812S3MmetaG_FD_121299 | JGI IMG/M metagenome (GOLD analysis project Ga0182030, IMG submission 121299) | Permafrost microbial communities from Stordalen Mire, Sweden - 812S3M metaG (Illumina Assembly) | ecosystem: Environmental > Terrestrial > Soil > Wetlands > Permafrost | place: Sweden...
CTAGAATACTTCATTGTCGGCCGAGCCTGACATCGGGCGCGGCAAGAGTCGCGTCCGAGCCGTCATCGGAGGAGGGCGCTTCCTGCGCGATACCCGGAAACCACCCCCAGCCAGCGCCCGCCGCGGTCGGCGGAGTGGCAGTCTGCCTTCTCGCCAAATGACCTGCCTACAAAGATCCGACTGCCCGTTGCAGTTGGTAGTCCGCGACGAGAACATCAAATGCAGCGTCGTCTCGGTTGGTCAGCGCGATGACCCGCAGCGTCTCAGCGTCGAGTACTTGATTATTGGTACCCAATCCGTTGCCATACAGTTCTCGGCCGATTCGAACATTTTCCTCTGACTGCGCAACCGCTGCGGAGGCTGCATGGACGCGAGCCGCGGCATCTTCCCGATTGAAAAAGGAGGTCTCGACATCGAGACGCACCGCTGACCGCAATTCGGAGAGTCGTTGCTCTGCAGCGTGGGCACGACTCTGTAATGCGTGCGTTCTGGCTTGCAATTGGCCGCTGTCGAACAAGCGCCATTGGAATCCGATCCCTACGGAGCCGAAATTCTGACGGTCGAGGATTTCGTTGTCGATATGGTTATATCCCGCCTGCAGGACCAATTGCGGCAATCCCTGCGCCCGCTCGGATCGCGCCGCTTGCTCGAGTCCCTCCTGTTGAGCTTTTAGCGCCTCGAGTTCCGGCCGTTGCTCCAACGCCTGAGCGATCAAATCCTCCAGTGAGTCCGCAGATATCGATGAAGGACTCGTCGCCGGCTCCTCGAGGTCCGGCGTTCGATCGAGCGGCTGGCCAACCCAGCGGTTGTAGGAGGCTACGGCCAATCGCATCGCATTGGCTGCTCGAAGCTTCTGCTGCGTGGCATTAGCGAGGGCGACGCGCGCGGCCAGCACGTCCGCTTGCGCCACGGCTTGTTTGTCGTACATCACCTGCACGTCATCCGCATGCGCTTGCAGGCTGGCGACGTTGGACTCCGCGACGTCCAATGTGCGGCGCGCTCGAAAGACCGCGATATAGGATTCGGCCACCGCGAGTTTCAAGTCCGCGGCGCTGCGTAACTCCAGGGCTTCGGCGCCACGCGCCCCGGCCCTCGCCGCGCCGATCGCTCCACCGATCTTGCCCGAGGTCCATAAGGGCACGGAGACATTGGCCCCGGCCGCGCCATAGCCGTTGTTACGCCAAAGAGGTGCTTGTAATTGGCCGCCGGGCGTCGCGATATCCAGCGTCGGTGCATGGTCGAATTGCGTATAGGAACCTGTCAGATCCAGCGCCGGCCAACGCTGCCGGATTGCGGCGGTCTTGTCGGCGTCGGCGGCTTCCCGATCGCTGCGTGCGGCGGCAACTGCGCCGTCAGATTGAAGCGCCATGGCCCACGCGTCCTTGAGGGACTCGGCACGCGCCGCGTGAGTGAGCCCCAATAGGGTCAACACCAGCGCCCCGGCGGAATAACGGCCGGCAGCCCAATCGATGCATGTTTGCTGGCTCATCTGAAGTTTCCACCCGGCATCAGGCGCGCTTCTTCAAGGACACGATTCCGATCAGCTTCAGCACGTAGGTTTCATAGATCGGCGTCAGTGAGCCCGTGCGCACCTTGCGTATGTGATATTTTTCGAACGCCACCTTCGCCAAATGAACCCATTTGCCCTTCTTGGACCAGGTGACGTTACGGGGCGGGATCTGCGGGAGCGCGACGAAGGCCGCGCCGGTGTCGCCAAAGTCCGCCAGGCAGATCGCATTCCAAGTAGCCTCGTGATCGGCCGATTGTCCGGCGATTTCGGCGGCGATATTGGCCGCGGTCGCCGAGACCATGGATTCAATCATGTATCCCGTCTTGGGCGCGCCCGTGGGCACGGGCGTGGCTTCGACCGGCGGAATGGCCACGCAGACACCGACGGAGAAAACGTTCTTGTACCTGGGGCTGCGCTGATGTTTGTCAATGAGTACGAACCCGCGCGGATTGCAAAGTCCCGGTACCGCGGCCACGGCGTCGACCCCCTTGAATGCCGGTATGACCGCGCTGTAGACAAACGGCAGCTTGTGCTCCTTTTTTGGCGTCCCGTCTTCGTTCAGTTCTTGAACAGTCATTTCGTTCGCGCTCACCGAGGTCATCTTCGCGTTGGTGATCCATTTGATGTGGCGTTCGCGGAGCTCGGACTCCATCAGGCCCTTGCTATCGCCGACGCCGCCCAAGCCCATGTGGCCGATGTAGGGCTCGCTCGTCACGTAGGTCATCGGGACACGGTCGCGGAGCTTGCGCTTGCGCAAGTCCGCATCGATCACCATGGCGGTTTCGTAGGCGGGGCCAAAACAGCTCGCGCCGGGGGCGGCGCCAATGATGATGGGGCCCGGATTCTTCAAAAATTCCTGGTATTTCGCCCAGGCCTGCACCGAATGGTCCTGGCTGCACACCGACTGCGTGAAGCCCTCCGGTCCCAGCCCGGGCACCTCTTCGAAGGCGAGTCGCGGACCCGTCGCGATGACAAGATAGTCGTAACCGAGCTCCTCGCCGTCGTCGAGCGTGAGCTTGGAGTTCTCGGCATCGATCTTGGTGACCGTATTGACGCGCCATTCGACGCCCTTGTCATCGAGCGGCTTCTGCATCTGGACCTGGGTTTCCTTCGCGGTTCTCCAGCCCACGGCAATCCAGGGATTCGAGGGGGTGAACTCGAAATGGGGCCGGGCACCGATCAGCGTGACACGGTGGTGTTTATCCAAGTGTTTGCGCAGGTCGAAGGCGGCGGGTATGCCGCCCAAACCTGCACCAATGACTATGACATGTGCCATGAGAACTCCCGGTTAATGGACGCCCTCGCGGGAGCGCCGTATGTAGCCAAAGTAGAGCAGTGGTATCAGCAGCAACGTGAGCGCGGTCGAGACCAGGATGCCGAAGATCAGCGAGATGGCGAGACCGTTGAATATGGGATCGTCGAGGATGAAGAACGCCCCGATCATGGCCGCGAGGCCTGTGAGGATGATCGGGCGCGCTCGGATGCTCGCGGCGCGGATCACGGCGTCGGCGAGCGGCTGTCCGGCGGCGATCTCCTGGTTGATGAAATCCACCAGCAAGATCGAATTGCGCACGATGATGCCGGCGAGGGCGATCATGCCGATCATGGAAGTCGCCGTGAAATTGGCGCCGAGCAGAGCGTGCCCCGGCATGACGCCAATGATGGTGAGGGGGATCGGCGCCATGATGATCAGCGGCACCGCGTAGGAGCGGAACTGGGCGACGACAAGAAGGTAAATGAACACCAAACCCACCGCGTAGGCGAGGCCCATGTCGCGGAACGTTTCGTAGGTGATCGTCCACTCCCCATCCCACTTGATGCTGAAGTCGCTCAAGGCGCCGGGAGGGCTGATGAATCGCTGTGTGAGCGCCTGACCGGCCGGCGGCGCCTTGTCGATCTGGGAGACCATGCTGAACATGCCGTACAGGGGACTATCCAGGCGGCCCGCCATATCGCCCGTGACGAAGACCACCGGCAACAGATCCTTGTGGTAGATGGTCGAGTCCCAGGGCGCCTCCGTGACGCTCACGACCTCGGATAGAGGCAGCAGCGTTCCGCTCCCCGATCGTACCGGGAGGGTGAGCGCCTGCTCGAGGCCTCGCTTGTCCGCCGAGCCCAATTCGAGCCGAACGGCGATCGGATCACGCTCTCGTCCGGAATGGATGAAGGTTGAATCCTCACCGCCGAGGGCGGTGGCGAGCGCGTCCACCACCTGCTGCTGGGAGACGCCGAGGAGTGCCGCTTTCGCGCGGTCGAGCGCCACGATGAACCGGTGTACGGGGGCGCTCAAAGTATCGTCGGTGTCGACGATGTCCTTCGTCGCTTCAAATAGCGCTCGCAAGGCGTGCCCGACCCTCTCTTGGCCGGCATAGGTCGGACCGTAAATTTCGGCGACGATGGGCGCTTGGACGGGGGGGCCCGGGGGCACCTCGACCACCTGCACCGACGCGGCGCCCAAGCGCTTTCCCTCGGCGGCGAGAGCGGGCCGAATCGCCCGCGCGATATCGTGGCTCTTGCGGCTGCGATCGCTCTTGTCGACCAGGTTCACCTGCAGGTCACCCTGGTTCGCATCGCCGCGCAGGAAGTACTGGCGCACCAGGCCGTTGAAATTGATCGGGGCCGCCGTGCCTGCATAGGCTTGATAATCGGTGACTTCCGGCACCTGGCGCACGATGGCGGCCAGTCCCGCAAGCACTTGCGCCGTGCCCTCGACTGGTGTGCCCTGCGGCATATTCACCACCACCTGGAACTCCGACTTGTTGTCGAAGGGCAGCATCTTCAAAACGACGAGCTGAAAGACCGCCAGCAACACCGCGACCACGATGGCACCCGCAGTGCCGAGATAAAGGCGATGGCGCCGTTTGCGGGCGTCGGTGCCGGCCAGGAAGGGGGTCATCAGGCGGACGAAGAACCGATGTAACCTGCCCTCCGTGTGCGCTTCGGCTTCCGCGTCATGCCTCTCGTTGGCAAACAGCTTGCGGCACATCCAGGGCGTGAAGATCAGCGCCATGGCGAGCGAAATCATCATGCCCATGCTCGCGTTGATCGGGATCGGTCCCATGTAGGGACCCATGAGGCCGGAGACGAAGGCCATCGGCAGCAACGCAGCGATCACGGTGAACGTCGCCAGGATGGTGGGCCCACCCACCTCGTCGACGGCCAGCGGGATAATGTCGGCGAGGCTGCCCTTATCCACCCTCAAGTGCCGGTGCACGTTCTCGACGATTACGATGGCGTCATCGACCAGGATGCCGATGGAGAAGATCAGCGCGAACAAAGAGACTCGATTGATCGTGAATCCCCAGGCCCACGACGCGAACAAAGTCGCCGCCAGGGTGACGATCACGGCAGTGCCCACGACGACTGCCTCGCGCTTACCCACCGCGAGCAACACGAGCAGCACGACTGACGTCGTCGCGAACAGCAGCTTCTCGATCAGTTTGGTCGCCTTGTCGTTCGCAGTCACCCCGTAGTTGCGGGTCACCGTGACTTCGACGCCGGCCGGGATCGTGATGCCTTTCAGCTGATCGACCCGATTGATGACCGCGGTGGCCACATCGATCGCATTGGTGCCGGGCTTCTTGGCGACGGCGAGCGTCACGGCGGCGGCTTGGGTCACCGGCGCGATGCCCCGTTCGGCGTCCGCCGCACCGGTCCCGAACCATGCATAGTGGGCCGGCGGGCCGGGTGTGTCGGTCACGGTCGCGACGTCGTCCAGGTAAATCGGTTTGCCGTCGTGCGCCGAGACGATGAGTCCCCCAACATCGTCTCGACTGGCGAGGAACTGTCCCGCCTGCACCGGCGAGACGAGATTTCCATTCACGACCCCATCCGCTTGTCGCACGAGATTGGCCGCCTGCAGTGCGGCTGTGAGGTCAGCCGCGGTGAGTCCGGCCGAGGTCAGCCGCCCGGGGTCCAGTTCCACCCGGACCAAGGGATCGTTGTCACCAACCGAATACACGTTGCGCGTACCGGGCACGCGCTTGATCTCGCTCATCGTCGCCCGCGCGACCTGACCGAGCTCGTGGGCGCCGAGCGCCGGATTGCGGCTCCACAAGGTGAGGGTGACGATGGGCACGTCATCGATACCCTTGGGCTTGATCAGCGGCTGTCCGATCCCGACGCCGGCGGGACGCCAGTCCTGGTTCGAGTAGACAGCGTTGTAGAGCCGGACGATGGCGTCATTGCGGTGAATACCGACTTCGTACTGGATGGTCAGGACCGAGAGCCCGGGACGCGAAACGGAATAGATGTGTTTGACGCCCGAAATCTCGCCCAGCACTTTTTCCATCGGGGTCGACACGAGATTCTCGACCTGCTCCGAGCTTGCGCCGGGGAACGGAATCATGATGTTCGCAAAGGTTACGTCGATCTGCGGCTCCTCCTCGCGGGGGGTCACGAGGACCGCGAAGATGCCCATCAACAGTGCCGTCAAGGCGAGCAGCGGCGTCAGCTGGTTCTCGAGAAAGAACCGCGCGAGCCGGCCGCTGAGCCCGAGCGGTTGCGTCACTTCGCAGCCTCCGCCGGCGCCAGGCGGGCACCCGCTGCGACCGGATCGAGGGCGATACGTTCACCGGGCGACAGCCCGGAAAGGATCTCGATCTTGTCGCCGAAGCGATGGCCGGGGCGTACATATCGAAGGGATGCCTCGCCTTTGGAGTCGAGGACGTAAATACCCGTCACTTCGCTGCGCTCGATGACAGCCGTCGCCGGCACCAGGAGGCGGTCGGTCTGGCCGATCACGAGGCCCACTTTCACGTACATGCCGGGGGCGAGGTCGAGGTCGCCGGGGGGCAGATCCAGGCGCGCACGAAAGGTGCTCGAGGGCGTCGCGGCTTCGGGGAAGATCGTGATCTTGGTCGCCTCGATCCGCCGGTCTCCCACGTAGACGGCGGCCTGCTTGAGCTTGCGTACCTGCATGACGACGCTTTGAGGAATCGCCGTGTTGACCCTTAGGTCGCGCAGCGACAAGCCGGTCATCAGCGGTGTCCCGGGGCTCACGGTCTCGCCCACCTCCACCAGCCGCTTCGTGACGACGCCGCCATAGGGCGCACGAATCTCGGTGTAGCCGACGCCTTCCCGGGCTGCCGTAATTGCGGCTTGCGCGGCGGCCAGGCGGCCGGCGGCCGCATCGCGGTTCGCCGTGGCTTGATCCAGCTGGGCTTTGGAGACGACCCGGCGCTCGAAGAGAGCGGCAATGCGCTGGTAGCTGGTCGCCGCTTCCTCATTGCGGGCCCGCGCTTCGGTGAGCGCCGCTTCCGCCCCTTCGAGCCCGGCACGCTGCTCCGTGCCCTTGAGTCGCACGATGACCGCGCCCGCCGGCACGACGTCATTGACGTCGTAGAGAATCTCCATGACGCGGCCGCTGGTTTGTGCCGACACCGTGGCTTGGTTGACCGCTTCGATGGTCCCGTCCACGTCCCTTTCGAGAGGAGTGTTGACCCGTTCGACGACCGCGCTCGCAAGGGGCGATGCGGCCGGGCGGGCGGGGGAAGGCGCGCTCTTGCCGCAGCCGGCAGCGCCCAGACACAGCACCGAGAGGCTGACCAGCAGCGATGCCCGATTCAGGAGTTGCGTGGACACGTGCAGAAGCTCAGGAAAATGCGTGACCGGGCTGTATCCCGAGTTTCTTCAGGACGATCGCCAGCGGGCAGAAGCCGGTGAACGATGATTGCAGCAGGTTGGCGCCGACGAAAGCAGTCAGCCAGAGCCAATTCAGGCTGACGAAATGGGCAAGGAGGAGGCTCACCAGCAACACAGTGCCCGCAAATCTCATCACCCAACGCTCGATGCTCATGACGATTCTCCCGCTTGGAACGCGACGGTGCGATTGATAAACATGTGGCGTGTTATATCAGAAAATGCTAAATTAGCAATCGTGGATATTAAATCGACATCAATGCGAGAATCCGCCGTATGACCGATGGAGTGAGGGCCTCAAGAAAACAACATCGACCCGTGCCGCCCATGGCTTCGATGCGCGACCACGCGACTGAGGCGGCCGCCTTCCTCAGGGCGCTCGCCAACGACCAGCGGCTCCTGGTGCTCTGCGCGCTTCTGGAGGGGTCCTTGTCCGTTGGAGACATCAATGAACGCGTGCCGCTGAGTCAGTCGGCGCTTTCGCAGCATTTGAGCGTTCTGCGCGATGCCGGGCTCGTCACCACGACCCGCCAAGCGCAAACGATTTATTACAGGCTCGCTCCCGGCCCGGCACTGCAAATCATGGAGGTGTTGTATGCAACCTTCTGTGCCCCGAGCGGGTCGGCAGCCCGTGCCAAGAAGGCCCGCTGTCAAAGGCGTGCCGGAAACACTGATGCTAAGCGCTAACCCGAGACCACGATTGCCATGATATTGGTGAGGACGCGCTCGAGGACGAGGACTGCGATGACCGTGATCAAGGCATAGGGAACGACCTCACTCGAGGACATCACGGGGAGATGTTCACCGTGGTTTCGAGCATGCGTTCGCCGTGCAGCGAGTTGGCGACCAGGCACACCTTCTCCGCCCGCTCGAGAAGCTCCCTGGCCTTGCCGTGGTCCACCGTGGAGTCGACCGTGAGTACGGCACGGGTGAGGTAGCAGGTGAAGCGCGTGACCGCGTCGATCCGTTCCAGAGTGCCCTCGACATGTGCCTCGAGACTGAGCCACTCCAAACGCGCGGCACGAGACACCCCGCGGAATGTGAGGATGAAGCAGTCCGCAATCGAGGCAACCAAGAGGGTTTCCGGTGACCAGAGGCCACCGGGTCCGTCGAACTCCGGCGGCGGCCCGCTCGCCAGGGTGGGTAGATCGGCGGAAGTTACCTGCAGGGTTCCGGCGCCGGTTCCGTGTGCTCCGGCACTGTACACATGGGGATAGGCTTTCATGGGTATTCCCGGGATATGGACTTACGAGACCGATATCACGGGCAGGCCGGCGGCCTTCCATGCCGTTATGCCACCGCTCATGTGCGCGGCGTGCTTCTGTCCCCCATCCAGGCGCTGTTCCGCAGCTCGAAGGGAACGCTTGCCGCTGCCGCAGTGAAATACGATTCGCCGATCTCCATCGTCCGGCAGCATGGCCGCATCGAAGGTCGATAGCGGGAACAGAAGCGCGCCGGGGATGCGCTCCGACGCGAACTCGGCCGGCTCACGCACATCGATGAGCACGATGCGGTTTGCCTGCAGAAGGCGCGAGACCTCCGTGGGGTCGAGGGTTTCAATGGTCGATTTCGAGTGGGTCACGGCTTGCTCCTCCTGCGTGTCGGCCGCCGCGCGGGCGGCGCGATAGGTTTACAGAACAGTCGATACATCAAGACGGCCAAGGCCTTGGCCTCGGGCGCCAATAATCGATAGAGCATGGAACGACCCTCGCGGCGTCGTCCGATCAATTCGTGAGCCTCGAGGATGGCGGCCTGCTGCGATAGCGCGGGCGCGGACAGATGTGACTGGCGCGCCAACTCGCTCGCGGATAGCTCGCGCTCGATCAAGGCGCAGATGATTCTCAGGCGCCCCGGGTGTGCGATGGTCTTCAAAAACGCGGCCGCGCGTTCGGCGGACTCGTCCTGTGGGTCGAGCAGAGGCCTCATGGAAGATGCTCGTTTTTTCGGGGAGCCGGCCATCACGGAATGTTGGAGCGGTCGGCCGGACGATCCGCGGCGTGTTTGTCGGCGTCCAGTTCAAACCACATCGCATTCAGGATGGCGAATGCACAGGCGAGGCCAAGACCCAATATCCAGCTGAAATACCACATGACGTTCCTTAGTAACTGGTCTCACGGTGGGCTTCGATGTACGCGCTGGTGACCGGGCCACGCATGACTCGATAGACCCAGGCGGTATAGGCTAAAATTAGCGGTAGAAAAATGATGGTGGCAATCAGCATGATCCCGAGAGTGCGGCAGCTGCTCGAGGCGTCCCAGACGGTCAAACTGCTTTGCGGGTCCGAGGAAGAGGGCAGCAGGAACGGAAACAAGCTCGCCCCCATCGTTCCGATGACCCCGGCAATTCCAAGGGCGCTCGCCACGAACACGGTCAGCCGCTGGCGCGTGCCGGCCATGGCGGCGACCACAAGCGGCGCGAGGAGACCGATGGCGGGCACGAGTCGCGTCGCCGGCCAGCGCGCATAGTTGGCGAACCAGGCACCGCTCTGTGCGATGGCGGTCTTGGCAAGGGGGTCGGACTGTCCGCCGGGCGCCGCGCCTGCCGTGATGGCGAAACCAAAGTGGCCGAACCAAAGCCAGACTCCTGCGGCCGAAAACAGCAGTATCCAGGCAAGGGCGGCGAAACGCGAAATGGTGCGGGCACGCTGCGCGACGATCCCATCGGTCTTGACCGCAAGATAGACCGCGCCGTGAGTCACCAACATGGCCACGCTGACGAGCCCGCAGAGCAATGCAAACGGATTCAACAAGTAGAACAGACCAAAGGTGTAGGTTGCACGCAGCTCGGAATCGAAACTGAAGGGCACGCCTTCGAGAAGATTGCCCATCGCAACGCCAAAGACGAGGGAGGGCACCAGACCCCCCACGAACAACGCCCAATCCCAATTGGCCCGCCAGCGGGCGCCGGGCATCTTGCTCCGAAATTTAAAGCCCACGGGCCTCAAAATGAGTGCGGCAAGCACCAGCATCATTGCCAGATAAAATCCGGAGAAACTCGCGGCATAGAGCGCCGGCCACGCCGCGAAGATGGCGCCGCCGCCCAGGATCAGCCACACCTGATTACCTTCCCAGACCGGGCCAATCGTGTTGATGACGACGCGCCGCTCGGTATCGCTTCGGCCGATGAAGGGAAGCAGCATTCCGGAGCCGAGGTCGAAGCCATCCATGATGGCAAAACCCATCAGCAGGATGCCGAGCAGCAGCCACCAAATGACCTTCAAGGTTTGAAAATCGAACATGATGGCTCCTAATGCCGCAAAGCGGCAGCGGGTTTGAGGCCGACGGCGGCATCCGCGGAAAAATCATCGGACGGAGAGTCCGCTCCGGGTCCGAGCTTCACGTATTTTTTCAACAGGTGTACGTCGATCACCGCGAGCACCGTGTAAAACAGGATGAATCCCGCGAGGCTGATGGCGACGCTCGATACCGGGATCGGCGATACCGCCAGGAATGTCGGCAGTACCCCCTCGATGGACCAGGGTTGCCGCCCATGCTCGGCCACGAACCAGCCCATTTCCGCGGCAATCCACGGCAAGGGAAGAGTCCACAGAGCGACCTTGAGGAAGGTCCGGCTCTGCGCCACCCGGCGTCGGGCGGCGAGGTAAAACCCGATCGCAAACAAGCCGATGAAGAAGAAGCCCAAACCGACCATCACCCGAAACGACCAAAAGATCGGAGCGACCGACGGCACGGTGTCCCAGGCAGCCTGATCGATCTGCGCCCTGGTGGCTTGCGACGGATCATCCACATACTTGCGCAGCAACAAAGCGTAGCCAAGATCCTCGGCATGCTCTTTCAGCGCTTGCCGAGCCGCGAGGTCATCGGGGTGCTGCCGTAGCGTCCGTAAGGCCGTTGCCGCGGGGATGCCATTGCTGATCCGCTCTTTGGCGTGCTCGACCAGCTCGAAGATTCCCGGAACTTCGGTATCCGTCGAGCGCGTCGCCATCAACCCCAACACCCAGGGAATTTCAACCCGGGCATGGGTCTCGTGGGTTGCCATGTCCGGCAGCCCGAATATCGTGAAAGCGGCTGGCGCGGGCTCGGTATGCCATTCGCTCTCGATTGCCGCGAGCTTCATCTTCTGGTGCTCGGTGACTGTATAGCCACTCTCGTCCCCAAGCACCACCACCGACAGGGCCGCTGCCAGTCCGAAGCTCAGGGCGACGGTAGCCGAGCGTTTGGCAAACTCGATATGACGACCTTTGAGCAGGTACCAGGCGCTCACCGCCAGCACGAAGATGGCGCCCGTGACGTATCCGGCGCTTACCGTATGCACGAATTTGGACTGGGCCACGGGATTGAAAATCACCTCGCGGATGGAATCGAGTTCCATTCGCATCGTCGTTGAGTTGAAGTGAGCGCCCGTCGGATTCTGCATCCACGCATTGGCGATCAATATCCATAGCGCCGACAGATTGCTCCCGATGGCGACCAACCAGGTGACGATCAGGTGTTGTCTTCGGCTGAGCCGATCCCAGCCAAAGAAGAACAGGCCAATAAATGTTCCTTCGAGAAAGAACGCCATCAATCCTTCGATGGCGAGCGGCACGCCAAAGATGTCGCCCACATAGTGTGAGTAATAGGCCCAGTTCGTACCGAACTGAAACTCCATCGTGATGCCGGTGGCCACACCCATTGCGAAATTGATGCCGAAGAGGATTCCCCAGAAGCGCGTCATGTCGCGCCAAATCGTGCGGCCGGTCATGACGAAGACGCTTTCCATGATCGCCACGAGAATCGACAAACCGAGTGTCAGCGGCACGAAAAGGAAGTGGTACATCGCCGTGACGGCAAACTGAAGGCGTGACAAATCAACCAAATGGGTGGGATTCATGGAATATCCTTGGCCGGTTGCGTGCCGACTACGGCATTAGCGGTTTGCGCAGCATCCGAGGTCGGACGATGAGCGGGGCTGAAAAAAAAGGCATAGAGCGCGAACAGGAGCGTCGCCTTCAGCGCGAGCGCAGCAAGAATATCCCGCGCGGCGTTCGGCTCGTGCGGAACCACCCGGGCGGACAATTGACGGAAGGCCATGGCAGCTCGAAGTTACTGTGAGGCGCGCACAGTACGTATACTTGCAAAATTTCGCAAGTATGCAATAACAATGATCAGCCGCACGCGGCTAAGTAAATGTACGTAGATGGTGAGATATTCCCCTCGCGCGCCGCGCCAGGGGTGCGACAGCGTACAGAACGAATGGCCGCATTATGATCAACTGCAAGTCCCGGAACCCGAAGGAGAGGACCATGGTGTGCTAGCCCGCCATGGGGCGCCAAGGTTCTTATGCGTGTAAGCAATCCCAGGGGTATGCAATGAAAATGATAATCGGCGTTCTGGCGGCGGCTTGGTTGTTGACTGGTTGCGCGAGTAGCGTCACTCACGACGACAGCCCCGGAGCCAACAATCGGGATGCGCGTACGGGCTTGTGCGACGATGCGACACCACCTCCCTGCGGTGGTGTTAGAGACTAGTCACCTATCGCGAGCGACAAACGAGACGCCGATGGCGCAGCTGTGCGCCGTGCGAACATTGTCTAGGGCGCCCAGCTGCCCCATGTAAATCTGGACTCGGAAGAGCAGGAGTAGCAGGGAGCTTGCAACGGCTGCGGCGCGTACAGACCATTGGCTACCGCCATCGGATCGGGATCCGCCGAGGCGTCGAAGTGCGAGAACACTCGCAATCCAAAATTGGGGGTGTACATGTCGGATACGTAATCGCGGCCGGCGCATGCACTAAGGAGACCGACGGACACCAAAGAGGCGCCTTGGATGCAACGGCGAAAGGAGCGCATGACACCTTCCAAAAAAAACACGCGAACGACACCGCGAGTGCGAGTCACCGTAGCATCCTTCACCCAGTGGATCAAGAAATGCTCGCGCTCATCACCAAACACGTGACATTCAAACTGTTGTAAATAATATAAAGTGATGCGACCGCAGCAATCCTCCGCACCTGGAAGGTGACAAGGTACCCTCATGGTTCTTACCGACCGCCTGATCAGCGAGCTGCGTTCACAATATCCCAGTTTGCCCGATCTGCCGGGCGCGACCTTCCGCGACGACCTGCAGTCCGGTGCGACGCTGCTAAATGCGGCAGCGGGCGATGTTCTGTTCGACGAAGGCATGTCGTGTCAGGGTTTCCCGCTCGTGCTCAAGGGGGAGATATGCGTGTCGAGGTGCTCCGCCGACGGCGCCCGCACGATGGAGCTGTATCGGGTCGCGCCGGGCGAGATCTGCGTCGTGTCGGCCGCGGGTCTTCTGGCCGGCAAGGAGTTGACCGCGCGGGGTGCCGCGGCGGCGTCCAGCGAGCTTCTACTCCTGTCACCGGAGCTGTTCGGCCGATGGACGGGACATGCAGAGTTCAGGCGGTTCGTGTTCGGCCTGTTCGCCGAGCGTTTGGCGGACTTGATGAATCTGATCGACGCCATCGCCTTCCAACGCCTGGATCGGCGCCTGGCGCAGCATCTGTTGGGCCATGGCCAGGTGCTTCGCACCACCCATCAGGCATTGGCCGACGAGCTCGGCACGGTGCGCGAGATCGTGACGCGGCTCCTGAACCGGTTCGAGGCGGCCGGCTACGTGGGACTGGGGCGCGAGCGCGTCGAGGTGATCGACGCGCCGGGGCTGCGCGCGGTGGCGAGCGGAGACAGCTTCTCCCCTTGAGCAAAGTCGCTGCGGGGATCTCTGTGTAACTCAGGTCACTGACCGACCCCGGGCAACCGCGTAAGTTTCTCATTGGAATCACAAGGAGTGAAGCAAATGATTATCAATGTCGGAACTTTGGATCGGACGCTTAGAATTGTCGGCGGCATCGTGTTGATTGCATTGGCTGCGTTCGGCAAGATCGGCGCCTGGGGATACATCGGAATCGTGCCGCTGGTCACCGGGATGTTTCGATTCTGTCCCGCTTATCGGCTGATCGGGTTGAGCACCTGCCCGATGTCCGCGGGGAAGCCGTAGGGCGGGAGGGAGGAAGCCGTCCGATCATGGGGGCGCTGCGCCGTCCATCCGCTTGAACACCATGGGAGGCAGGCGCAGCACGATGCGCAGGGTGGTCCCCTGGCCCGGCACGCTGTCGATGTTCAACTGGGCGCC
>Ga0182030_10016734_pt1 | contig 14242 bp, 12 predicted proteins | sample 812S3MmetaG_FD_121299 | JGI IMG/M metagenome (GOLD analysis project Ga0182030, IMG submission 121299) | Permafrost microbial communities from Stordalen Mire, Sweden - 812S3M metaG (Illumina Assembly) | ecosystem: Environmental > Terrestrial > Soil > Wetlands > Permafrost | place: Sweden...
GGCGAAGGCCTCGGCGATGCCATCGGCCCAGACCGGAGCGCTGACGCGGCGCAGCCACATGCATTCCAGGTCGTTCCATTCCGGCTGCGGCGGCAGGGCGAGCAGGTGCCTTCCGTCGTATGGGCCGAGCCGATAGGGGCGGTCGTCGTTGGGCCAATCGGTGGTGTAGGTGAAGCCGGCTTGGGCGAGCAGGGCAGGGGTGTGCGCCGATTCGTTGAAGTCCTGGCCGCACCAGCCGACCGGTGTTGCCCCGGTCGCCGCCGCCACGGCGTCGCGCGCCTCGACGATGAACGCGCGCTCCTCGGCTTCGGTCATGCGGCTGGTGATGCGGCGGGTGGCGTGGCTGCCATGCGCCATGAAGCAGGCGTTGCGGCGCATCAGTTCGTCCACCAGCTCGGGATAGCGTTGCGCCGCCGCCGATCCGAGCGCCACGCTGGGGGTCAGGCCGAACCGGTCGAGCACGGCGAGCACGCGGAAGATGCCGACGCGGGCGCCGTATTCGCGATGGCTCCAGGTCAGCCAGTCGGGGAAGAACTTTCCCAGCGGCGAGACGATGCGGGGATCGGGAGTGGCGTTGCCCGGCGGGGGTGCCAATTCCCAATAGTCCAGCGTCAGGGTCACGGTCAGCGCGATGCGCGCACCATCCGGCCAGGCGAAATGCGGCGCGTCCGGCAGGCTGCGGAAGGGGTAGTGCGCGTGGTCCATGCCGGGCGAGCGGACCTCGTCGGTGGGTGGCGTGTTCGCGGGGACGTGGTCAGCCATTGGCTGCCTCCCGCGCCGCGAGATGGGCCTCGATCGCCGGCAGATGCTGGGCGTTGTACCAGTCGGCGATTTCGGACGCGGTGGTGACCCAGACGCCGGGATGCGAGAAGATGTATTCCAGTGCCTGGCGGAACACGCGGATGCGGTGCGGCTGGCCGACCCAATAGGGGTGCAGGGCGATGCACATCACCCGGCCCTGTTCGGCGCCTTCCTCATAGACGGTGTCGAAATAGTCGCGGATCTGGCGGACGAAATCGCCGACTTCCTCGCCGCGACGGTGCAGGATGACGTCGTTGAGGTCGATCGAGTAGGGGATCGACAGCAGTTTGCCGGTCTTCACCCGCAGCGGGAACGGCTGGTCGTCGTGATACAGGTCGGCGGTGTAGTCGTAGCCACATTCCGCCGCGAGATCGAAGGTGCGGAGCGTGTTGGTGATCGCCGGGCTGAACCAGCCGCGTTGCTCTCGGCCGGTGAGGGCGCGGTGGATCGCGCGGGATTCGAGCATCGCCGCGCGTTCCTCGTCTGCGGTGAAATCCCAGTGGTAGCGGGTGTTATAGATGCCGTGCGACATGTACTCCCAACCGCGCGTTTCCATCGCTTCGAGGATGGCGGGGTAGTGCTGGATGACCGTCATGTTGAGGCTGACAGTGCAGCGGATGCCGAACGCGTCGGTGAGGTCGAACAGGCGCCACAGACCGACGCGATTGCCGTAGTCGCGCGCGGCGTAGCCCAGCACGTCCGGGTGCGGCGAGCGTGGCCACGGATCGCGGGTGCGGACGTATTTCGGCAGGTATTCGTAGTGCTCGATGTTCGGCACGATCCACAGGGCGACGCGAGCGCCGTTCGGCCAGCGCAAGGGCGGGCGGTGGAGGATCGGCGAATAGGGGACGAGCGCGGGTTCCATGGGTTCGGTGTGTACACCGGTCCCGGGTTTGGCGGGAGGGGCTGCGCGCGGGTGGGCGGCCTTTAGGCAGGCGATGCCGGTCCCTTGCAGTCCGGCTTCGGGGATGCGCCTATTTGCCGGGGAGCCTCTATGTAATTGTACCCGGGGTGGTCGGGACGGTCATGGCGAGCAGCTTGGATCCACGGCTTCAGTCGGCACTAGAGGGCATCGTCGCACTGGTGGACCCTGAGGCCGTACTCCTGTTCGGTAGCCGCGCGCGCGGTGACTGTGACGACGCAAGCGATTGGGACCTGTTCGTTGTGCTGCCTGACGATGCGGCGCCCGGAATCGCCCGGCCATCGAAATTGCGTCAGGCGGCAAGTACGTCGAAGCTGCCGATCCACGCAGTGGCTTGCCGTCGGGGCGTGTTCGAGGCCAAGCGTGACGATCCTAACAGTCTGAGCCACGATGTTGCGCGCGATGGGGTTGTGCTCTACCGGCGCCCGGCATGAGTGACGCTGCCAACTGGATCAATGCCGCCGATGGTGATCTGGACGCTGCTCGGCGTTGCCTCGTCGATCCCCCGAATGTCGCTGCGGCTGCCCAGAGCACTTCCACCCTGACCGGAATCATCCCGACCCTGTCATTGCGAGGCGCTCGCGCCGACGCAATCTCTTGCCTGACGAGCGTACCCCGGCTCGTCGGGCAGGAGATTGCTTCGTCGCTTCGCGCCTCGCAATGACAGGTTTGGCTGGGCGTTTCCACTCACGGTGAAAAAGCTCTAGACCAGTACCGAGCTTTCGGGCGACGCAGCAGACTACTGCTTGTTCGCCGGATAGTACGGCAGCGGGTGGCGCGGCAGCGGCGGGCAGGGTTTCGGCTCGTCCGGCGTCCCGCAGTTTTCCTGGTTGGTCGCTGCGCCGCCAGGAGGCGGTCCGGGATGGCCGGCGTAGGGGGGCGGCGGCGGTGCACCCGGCGGGGCGTAGCCTGGCGGCGCCGGTTGGGCGCTCGCAGGTGAGAAGGGCAACCAGGCTGCGAACAGCGAGAATGTCACGATAAGAAGCAGGCGCATGCGATCCTCCTGATCTTTTGATTGGCTGATCCTAGTCCGGCCCGATGAGCAATCGTGATCAACTCACAGACAGGTCGGGCGAGCGAGTTCGGCCGAGGCTAACCGATCCTGGCGGCGGCGGCCATGGTGTGACCAGGCCGTGGTCTCGCGCCTCTCCGGCAGGGCTGAATCGCGCCGATCCTGAATATCAGAACCAACGCTCTGCCAGATGGATTGCCTCGTCGCGCCGGAGAGTCAGATCGCCCGGTTCGCGCGCGCCAGCACCGCCTCGAACAGCACCTGGCAGCCGGCTTCGGCTTCCTCGGGCTGGATGCTCTCCGCTTCGTTGTGCGACAGGCCGTCCTTGCACGGGGTGAAGATCATCGCCGTCGGCACGTGCCGCGCGACATAGACCGCGTCGTGCCCGGCACCCGAGACGATCTCGCGCGCCGAATAGCCGAGCCTGGCCGCGCCCTGCCGCACCAGATCGACACAGACCGGATCGAACGGCTGCGCGGGGATTTTGAACAGCGTGGTCAGCCGCAACGCCACGCCGCAGTCACGCGCCAGCGCTTCGGCCGCGGGGGGAAACTCCGCATCCAGCCGATCGACTTCGGCATCCGACGGATGGCGGAACTCGACGGAGAAGCGCACCTCGCCCGGCACCACGTTGCGGCTGTTCGGCAGCACCACGAGCTGGCCTACCGTGCCGCGTCCGTCCTCGCCGCGGGCGCGCATCATGCGATCCACCAGGTCGATGATCCGCGCGGCGGCGACCAGCGCGTCCTTGCGCGTCGAGGGCGGAGTCGTGCCGGCATGCGAATCCTGGCCGAGCGTCACCGCGTCATACCAAACCTGCGCCTGCGCGCCGGTCACGATCCCGATCCGCTTCGCCTCGCGTTCGAGGATCGGTCCCTGCTCGATATGAAGTTCGAAATACGCATCGGCCGGGAAGGCCGCGGCCGGTTGCTCGCCATGATAGCCGATGCCGTCCAGCGCGGACCGCACGGTCACACCGTCCAGGTCGGTCAGCGCATAGACCTTGTCCAACGGATAGACGCCGGACCACACACCGGAGCCCATCAGCGAATGGCCGAAGCGGCTGCCTTCCTCGTCGGTCCAGTTCACCAGTTCGACCGGTGCCTCGGTGACGATGCCGAGGTCGTTCAGGCTGCGCATCACCTCCAGCCCCGCCAGCACGCCCAGCGCGCCGTCGAATTTTCCACCGCTCGGCTGGCTGTCGAGGTGGCTGCCGAACAGCACGGGCAGGCGGTTCGGATCGCGGCCCGGACGGCGGGCGAACATGTTGCCGATGGCATCGACACGGACCGTCAGTCCGGCGGCCTCGCACTCGGCGCGGAAGCGGTCGCGGCCGCGCTTGTCCACGTCGGTCAGCGTCAGTCGCCGCACGCCGCCCTTCGGCGTGGCACCGATCTCCGCCATCGACATCAGCAGGTCCCACAGCCGCTTGCCGTCGATACGCTGGTTGGTCTGTGTGGGAGACATGGGCGGGCTTCCTGTTATCCGGGAGGCAGAGTGCCTACGGACGGGCAGGGGTCAAGGCTGCAGCGTCTCGCTGTCACGCCAATGAACTATTGTCTCGCAGGAATGACCGTGAGCAAGCGAGGCACGTCGCGTTCCATCTGCCATACGCTGCTGATGCTTGGATCGCGTCCGTCGGGCGTTTGGAAGTTGCAAGCGACGGTGTAGCGAATTCCCCATTCGGTTGCGACGTGCCGCACGACGCTGTTGGTGCGGCCGTGGCGAAGCAGCGACGTCCGCAGCAAATCCCAGCCTGTGGTGGTGAACCCGTAGGCCACGAAGAATTTCGACTTCGGTCCGCCACTGGGGTGATCAGGTTTCAGCAGGTAGTCGCGCACGCGACGCAGTTCGACAATGGCACGCTCCGCGTTCGGCAACCGCTCCGATGCGCCGGCGGCCATGCAACAGATCTCAATGAATGCGTTCGATCTGGTCGCCGCGAAGTGTCACGACCTCGGGGCCGCCTGGCAGATCCGCGATCTCGACGCCATAGGCCACGCCGCGGTCGTACACGGCGACAACGGTGCCCTGTGTATGCCGTGGAATCCGGTAGCCCTCGGCCTGCACGGCACGCCGCGTCCGCACCATCCCGAATTCCGGAATGGGCGTTGCGGGCGCTGTTTGACGTTCGGCCGGAGCGCGACGGGGTAATGTGCTCATGGCCGCCATCATACCGTGGAACGGGGCGGCGATGAAGCTCCGTGTGGCAAAGCGCATGTTCAGCCTGCCGAGCGCGCGGTAACGCCGACGATCCCACGGAGGCTGCTATCGGTCTGCGTACCGGCGGCTGTTTAGAGCGTTGTCACCGTGAGCAGAATCGCCTGGCCAAACGTGTCGTTGCGCGGCGCGAAGCGCCGAAGCAATCTCCTGCCTGACGAACTGAGGTACGCTCGTCAGGCAGGGGATTGCTTCGGCGCTCGCGCCTCGCAATGACAGGGCGGGATGATTCCGGTCAGCGTGGACATGCTCTGGGCGTTGCCACCCTCAGCGCCCCTTGAACGCCGGCTTGCGCCGCTCCCGCCAGGCTTGGTGGCTCTCGGCCTTGTCCTCGGTCATCTCCAGCATGGCAAACCGATACAAATCCGCCAGCGCGGCATCCGACTGCGGAATGTTCATGCCGTAGTTCAGCGACTCCTTGGTCAGCCGCGCGGCCAAGGGAGGCAGTGACGCGATGTGTTCGGCCACCGCCATCGCCCGCGACATCAGTTCCGCATGCGGCACCAGCCATTGTGCCAGGCCGATGCGGAACGCTTCCTCCGCCGTCAGCGGAAAACCGAACGCGGCGCGCATCGCCAGCCCCTTGCCGACCCAGCGCGCCAGCCGGACCGCACCGCCCTGCGCTGGAATGATCCCGAGCCCCGACTGCGGCAGCCGCCACTCCGCGCGGTCCGACGCCACGATCAGGTCGCAGCAATAGGTCACGATGCAGCCGATCCCCACCGCGTAGCCGTTCACCGCGGCGATCACCGGCTTGGCGAAATCCGCCAGCAGGTTGATCGGATGAGCCCGCCGCCGCTGCGGCAGATCCTCGATGAACGCACCCACCGAGTTCATTGTATGGGTCCGAGGGTTCTTCAGGTCGGCCCCGGCGCTGAACGCCCCGCCGGCGTCGTCGCCGGTCAGGATGGCGCAGCGGATCTCGGGGGCCGCCTCCAGTTCCGGCAGCCGCTCGCGCAGGCCAGTCTGGAATTCCTCGCACCAGGCGTTGCGTGCCTCCGGGCGGCTGAGCGTCAGGATGGCGATCGGGCCGCGTCGCTCCAGCAACAGTGGCATCGTGCGTTTCCTCCTTGAACCGAGACAGCTTGCCCGATGCGCCGCTTCCTGCAAGTTTGCGCCGCATGACGCCCCCCGCCTTGCACCGAATGCTCGCCTGCCTGCTTCTGGCCGGCTGCGCCCTTGTGGACCAGAAGACCTTTGCGCCGGCGCCGGAGGCGAAGGCCGAGGCGCCCGCGCCGCCCACCGCGCCGGTGCGGCTGGATCAGCGCGCGCCGCTGGTCACCGTCGATTTCAGCGGTCCCCCGCCGCAATACGAGGAACTGCTGCGCTACGCCGTGCGCGCCGCCGAAATGCGCGATCGCGACGTGCAGTACGACGTCGTCGCCATGGTGGCGAATGCCACCGACCTGGCAGCAGGCCAGCGCGACGCGGCCGCGGTGATGCGGTCGATCCTGCTGACCGGCGTGCCGGCGTCACGCGTCCATCTCGGGCTGCGCGCCGACCCGACGCTGTCGGGCCGCGAGGTCCGTGTTTACGTCCGCTGATACGGCGGCGCGCGGTCTGATCGGCACGCGGACGGAAGGAATTCTGCTGCTGTTGCTGACCGCCTGCAGTTGGGGCCTGACCTGGCCGCAGGCGAAGTTCCTGCTCTCCGAGATGCCGCCGTTCACCATGCGGTCCGTCACCACCGTCGGCGGGGCCGTGTTCGCCTTCGCCGTGGCCGCGCTGCGCCGCGAGGAACTGCGTCCGCCGCGGAGCCAATGGGGCTGGCTGACCATCTTCGCGATGCTGAATTTCGGCGGGTTCATGGTGTTCAGCACCCTGGCACTGGCCTGGCTGAACGCGTCGGAGGCGGTGATCGTCACCTACACCCTGCCGATCTGGGCCGGCGTGCTGGCCTGGCCGCTGCTGGGCGAGCGCCTGACCTTGCGCCGCGCCGCCGCCATGGTGCTGGGCCTGGCGGGCGTCGCGTTGCTGGTCGGGGTCGGCTCGGTGCAGGCGCGCTGGAGCAAGCTGCCGGGCGTCGGCTGCGGGCTGCTCGCGGCAGCGATCTTCGGGCTGGGCACGGTGGTCTCCAAGCGGCACAGGCTGGCGCTGCCGCCGGTCACCAGCGTGGCGTGGCAGGCGGCGATCGGCGCCATTCCGGTGCTGATCCTGGCGCTGTGGGAGCGGCCGGATTGGAGCGCGGTGACGCCGGTGGCCTGGCTGTGCTGCCTCTACATCATGGTCATGCCGTTGACCGTCGCGTATCTGGCGTGGTTCCGCGCGCTGCGGTTCGTTCCGGCTTCGACGGCGGCAACCATGGTGCTGATCTCGCCGCTGGTTGGCGTGTTCGGCTCGGCGCTGCTGCTGGGCGATCCGATGGGGCCGCGCCAGTTGCTGGCCATGGCGGTGACGTTGACCGGCGTGGGCCTGGCCGCGCGGGGCTGAGCGGAAACTGTCAGTGCGTGTTGACCACCGGCCGGCCTGCCCACCCGCCCAGAATGAACCACCCGAAATTGCCTGGGACGTGATACTCTCACCCCCCTTGTCGGCTTCGGCTGCGAGGCGGACCAAGGTTGGGGGACGCTTTCATCCGTTGCTTGCTGGTAACTCTGCACAGGGGTTTTGACGGGCTGAGAAAGCAATTCTCAAGCAGAATGGCTCCGCCCTGTAACTTTCCGGCCGCGCAATATGTTCCCTTGGAGTAGCCGCTTGGGCTCGATTCCAGCGGTGGCCGCCGCGGCCCCCCTGCCGCCGCGATGGGTGGTCTGCCGGCCTGCGGGGCGCATTCGGTGGCGGGTCGCTTTGCGCCCATTCAAGCCATGACAGCGTGTTTCACCGATACCAGGAACCGGTCAGACAGATGATCGTATCAAGGACAGATGCGGGGGGACCGGGAACCATGGTCCAGGGACATATAGGTATTTTCCGAGCCTCGCATCGCGGTTCCGGCATCCGATATCAGGTCTGTCGAGATGGATAGCCCGAGCGTTACCGCTGACGCGGCAGCGGCTTAAGCAAGTTCCCGCAAGCCGGGTGGCGGTTCAGGACTGGCCAGCCAGCCTGAAGCCGGTTCCGCCCGGATAGCAGCAGAGGCGGCATCGGGGACGATATCTAATGGAGTAGCGCAATGTACATCGGTGGTGGTCTGGTCGGACTTTTGGTACTCGTGGTGATTGTGGTTCTCGTGATGCGGATCCTATAAACGGACTTCCGTTCGCGTTGGTTCAAGCAAACCGATCCGTGGCTGCGCTTTGCAACGCTGCCGATCTGGTAGCGGCCAGGTCAGGCGACCGGCAGACCATCGGCTTCGCGCGCAACCTCGTCGTTCCCGGTGCACCCGGGACCGAAGAAACCATCCATCCAGCGTTAGCCCCGCGATCGCGGTACTTTCGCTTGGCGGTGATTGCCCAAGGTCGTCCGCGTCAGACGATCTTTCTGCTGTCAGCGAGGCCCTTGCCCATGAGTAGGCCGAGTTCGCCGGGGCGATCACTATACTCTCGCATCGTGCGGTAGGGCACGGCGGTGATTTCGGCGATGACGTTCAACTTCTTGGCGGCGTCGAGCGCGCTGAACTTTCCGGCATTGGGTCTGCGCTCGAACAAGGCCGCGACCGCCTGGAGTGTGCGCTCGGGCACGATGCCCAGCACCCGCACGTGCTCTGGCGTGATATCGCCCGGAATCAGGGTGCGGCTCGGCGTCACGTAGGCCGCCGACCTGGCCGTCTGCCGCTTGTCCTTTGGCTTGGCTCCGGACGCGTCCGCGCCGGCCGGCGGCGCCGCGGTCAGGTCACTCGCCCGAAAATCCACCTCGACCCCGTTGTCCTGGGCGATGTAAACCCGGTCCCCGTCGCACTCCAGCACCTTGCCGCTGCGCTGGCCATCGCGGTGCCAGACCCTCTGACCCACCGAAAACATGCTGTCTTCCCCTTCAGAGATGCGCGCAAACGGCCGCAACCACAGCCTATATGGCATCACCGGTTTCTCCAGGCGAGGCGGGTTCAGTGTTGCACCCACTCCCCATCCTTGTGTCCACCCACAAGACCCCGGATTCGACTTCGTCGCTGTGGACGAGCGCACCCGCTGAAGGCGAGATGCCAGGCCGGCTGGTGAGCGCCCGGGCAGTCGTTCCCGACGCTCAAGGCACATCCGAGAACCGGACATTCGTTCAGGTTAAGCAGATCCGGATGGATCCGACCTGCCCAGTAGGGCCACCTGCCCAGTAGGGCCGACGCGGTCACCCCACGACCCACCGGCGGTGGCTCCAGCGGAAGAATACAGGAGATCGGCCGTGCCCGGCGTCGGGCGAGGGGCGTAGGCGGGAAACGTCGGTTCCCGAGCAGCTAGCGTCTCGCCAAGTCCGCGAGCCGCGCGGAAGGCGCGTCAAGCCGAAAGCGCCGCTTGACCGGAAGGATCACGTGACACATGCTTCCAGAAGCGACCCGGATATTGGCGCCACGCTCGACGGCTAAGAATCGGAGCACGTAGACAGCATCATCGGAATCCGCACGGAGAGAGAAGACATGCGCGCAGCAGTGAATCTTTTCAATCTTGTGAAGGTAGCCGCAATTGCTTGTGTTCGCATGCAGATCGCGGCGGCAACCTTGGTATCGGACGCAATATTAACCTTCCCATAATTATTGCCATACAGGCCCTCTCGGAAAACCCGTTGAGGCCGCTGATTTTGTGGGCGGGTTGATGGCAATAATTATGCGAAGGTTAATAACAATAACGACATCCAAGATATGCGGTCGGAAATTCATGGTCCGGCTTGGTACGCTTTTGTTCTGCGCCTCAGCCCTGGCAGCGATATGGCCTCAATCCTCTATCGCAGAAACCACTGACCGCCGACTCAAGAAGATCCGGCATGTCTTCATTGTCGTCCTCGAGAACAAAGGCTTAAGCTATACGTTTGGACCAGGATCACCCGCGCCCTACCTCGCGCACCAGCTCACGCACGATGGCGCGCTTCTCAAAAACTATTACGCGATCGGCCATTTTAGTCTCGACAACTACATTGCGATTGTAAGTGGGCAGGCACCAAATCCGGAGACCCAAGGTGATTGCGAGAAGTACACGGAATTCCAAGGCGAGCCAGTGCTAGTAAAGGGCCAGGCGATCGGACACGGATGTGAATATCCCTCAACTGTCAAGACGATCGCCGATCAGCTGAGCGCAGTCAACTTGAGTTGGAAGGGCTACATGGAGGACATGGGAAACGACACAGACCGTGAGGGCCAATGTGGCCGACCGAAGCTCGGCGAGAAATTGGAGGACAAGACGCAAGAGCCCCAAGGAGCGCAGGAGCTCCAAGGAACGCTGCCGAGCAAGCGACGCGACGAATACGCAGCGCGGCACAACCCCTTTGTTTATTTTCATTCGCTGCTCGACGAGCCGGGACCGCCATGTGCGAACCATGTCGTCAATCTCGACGCGCTGAAGAAGGACATCCAATCCACGGACACGACGCCGAATTTTGCGTTCATCGTCCCGAACCTTTGTCACGATGGTCATGACGACCCGTGCGTCAATGGTGAGGCGCCGGGCGGACTCGTGTCGGCCGATACGTTTCTACAACAATGGGTGCCTCTCATCCTCAACAGCCCACTCTTTATGGGAGACAGCGCTGACGGTCTGCTGGTCATCACCTTCGACGAATCGGATGTCGATCTCCCCAAGGACGCCCACAAGGTCATCGGAGACACGCGCTCTTGTTGTGGGGAGCCGCGTGGGCCGAACATCCAGGCCAACAGTACTGTGTTTAGCGATGAGGAGAGCTATCGCGCTAAGGATGCTGGTCCCGGCGTCGCTGGTCCCGGCGGAGGACGCATCGGCGCTGTGCTCATCTCGCCGTTCATTGAGGGAGGAACCGTCTCGTGCGAGCCTTACAATCACTATTCGCTGCTCAAGACCGTCGAGACGATCTTTGGACTTCGTACTTACCTCGGCTACGCCAACCAGCAGGGATTGAGGGCCTTTGGCGCAGATGTGTTTTCGGGTCACGAAAAATGCAAAGACTGAACGGAATAGATCCTTCGACTCGACGCTGAAGGAACGGCAGCTTCCCGCGATGTCTCTTTCCAAAGCCGACCATCCGCTCCCGCCCAGCACCGACATAGCGTCGCCCGGGCCGAACCGTCCGCTCCGGGTCGCCACTCGCTGTCCCCGCCGAACCTCCACCCCAGTACAGTGCAGTCCGGAGTATCTCGTCGTCCAACCGGTCAACCCCCCGGTGCAGAAACACCAGGCCCGAACACCCGCAGCAATCTCCCGCCCGACGAACCGCCAGCAGTGCGTTACGCAGGGGACTGCTTCAGCCCTACGCGGCCCCGCAACCACGGCGAACCTGCATCACCGCAGCTCAAATCCCAAATTCCGCAGCGCTTCGCGCATCCGGTCGCACCCCCGCAACGCCGCCGCATCCTTCACCCGGTTGATGCATTGCTGCGTCCAATCCACCGCCCGCATCCCCTGCTCCTGCTGAAACCCGCGCATCACCGCGTTGTAGTCCTCCACCGCATCGTGCACCGCCGCCGCGTTATACGTCTCCCGATGCAGCACCACCCGCTGTGACAGCCTGGGCTTCACGTCCGTCGCCTTCGCCGGATCGGGCCAGCCGATCGACATCCCGAACACCGCGAAGGCATGCGGCGGCAGCTTCAGCGCCGCCGCCACCTGCTCCGGCAAATTGCGCATCGCCCCGATGCACACCCCGCCCAGCCCGAGCGACTCCGCCGCGATCAGCGCGCTCTGTGCCGCCAGCGCCGCGTCCACCACGCCGACGATGAACTCCTCCAGATACTGCGTGCCTTCCACCGTCTGCTGCCGCTCCGCCGCGATCGCATCGATGCGTGCCAGGTCGGCCAGCCACACCAGCAGCAGCGGGGCATCGCGGATGAACTGCTGGTCGCCGGCCAGCGTTGCGAGGCGTGCCTTGTGCGCCGGGTCCTCGATCGCCACCACGCTCCAGAGTTGCAGGTTGGACGAGGTCGAGGCCGACTGCGCTGCGGCAATCAGCAGTTCCAGCGTGCCGGACGGCAGTGCGTCGGGCAGGAAGCCGCGCACCGAGCGATGATTGATGATGGTCTCCAGTACGTCGTTCCACTGCGCCGGCGCGTCCAGCGTCCCATCGCGGTTACGGCGGCTCAGCAGTGCGTGCGGGGCATCCTGCGGCATCATGGCGATCGACACGAGGTTCTCCGGACTGGGGATTTGTTGCCGGATCATCCCCGACACGTCGTTTGACCGCAACTCGCCTGTGCCCGGTGGCAGTGGCGTCGTCCGGCCGTTCGTCACGGCGGTGCGGAGACGGATACCCCCCGTGTCATGGCCGGCCCTCGGGTCAAGCGCCCGAGGACAGGCTCCGGCCGGCTACCCACGACTTTCTTCAGTGCGAGCAGCATAGACGTGGGTGGCCGGCCGGAGCCTGTCCTCGGGCGCTTGACCCGAGGTCCGGCCATGACACAGAAGAACCGTCACTCCGCCGGAGGTCTTGTCCTGACGCCTCTGGGGCCTGACCCGGCCACCTACGCAACAATCGTGCGGCGCCGACAGCGTGGCCCGATCATCGTGCGCAGATGACCGGGCCAAGCCCGGCCATGACAGGAACCGCGATCAAATCATGCGATGGAAATCTTCCGAGGCTGCGTCTCCTTCGCCTTCGGCAGAGTCAAGGTCAGCACGCCGTCGTCGAGTCGCGCATCTCATTGCTCTTATGCTTACCGCCAAGCATAGCAGAAGCGGCGCCGGGTAGAAAGCGCCGCGTACTGCTCTCGACTCCGTGATTGCTTGGCGATAAGCAAGGGAGATGGCGGACGCTCCGGACATCATCCAGAAGGTCTCAGACACCTTGGGCGCTAAAGGCGTCGGGAACAGATGCCCTATGTGCGGCCAAGTCAAATGGATGATCCAGGACGACGTTCCCTTATGCCAGAGTAGATGTCACCGACCCGACTCTGTTTGAACATCGTATTTTCAGCGGAATCATTCCGACTTATTGGCTATATTGCGGAAATTGCGGCTTCGTGGCGCAATTCATGAAATCGGTCGCAGACAACGAGGGTGACCCTCGTCCAGAGGAGCCTCCGGTATGAGTGGCCGACGAGGGCATCTGAGCCTCGTTGCTGGGCGTCGCGAGCCGGTTCTTGCGCCCGGTGGAAGCGGTCCCCATGATCCTGACATGGAAGCTCGGCTGGTAAGACTGGAGGCAGATTTTCAGGCCATGCGCGCCGATCTGAGCGCGACACGGGCGGATACTGCCTACATTCGCGGCCGCCTCGAAAGTCTTCCTAGTACGTGGTCGATGATTACGGCCATCATCGCGGGCAACCTAAGCCTGGGCGCTCTCCTGATCGGAGCCGCTAAGCTATTGGGCCACTAAGCTAGCTTCACGCGCGAGCATCTCTCGGCGGGCGTCTAATTCTTGGGATTTTCAAAACGACGCACTACCTGGCCGACAATTCAATTGACAAATCTTTCTAACACTGTTATAAGCGATGACATGCAGCACGAAGCGAACGCCTCCCCCTGTCCTGCCTCTCCCCCGGATCCCCAACCGGACCGTCCCGGGCAGACTGCGCCGGCACGGACCATCCCCGCGCGCATCGCCGCGCTGCTGCACACCGTCCGCATCCTGCTCGGCTACGGCCGCCATCTCGCCGAGACGGCGCCGCAGCGCGCCGGCAGCACCGACTTCAATGCCGTCGCCGCGTGCTTCGGCACCGGGCGGCTGCATACGATCATGGCGCATCTGCAACGCGGCCTGCTGCGCGCCATGGCGCTGGAGCGCGTACTGCTCGCGCGCGCGGCGCGGGGCCGGGATATCGGCTTCGTCGCACCCAGCGAGCGCGCGATCGCGACAGCCTTCCAGGCGGCCGCGCCAGCAGATCTGCCGGCCGGAGCTGCCAATCAGCCAGCCGTTCCGCCAGCCGAACCACCGGCCGCGGCGCAGGTCGCGCGGAAGGCGGCGCGGCCGTCTCGCCCGGCCGGCTGGAACGACCCGGAACTGTATCTGCCGACGCTCGAAGAACTCGTGGCGCAGGTGCGCCGCCGGCCGCTCGGCCGCACGCTGGTCGAGATCTGTCTCGACCTGGCGGTGGTGCCCGGCTTCTGCACCGGTGCGTTCTGGAACGAGCTGTTCGACAGCATCCGCCTGCATGGCGGCAGCGTCGCCACCCTGATGCAGGAGAAGCTGCGCCGCGAGGAGGCATTCTCCAAGGAGCAGGACAGGACGATCGGGAGCAATTGGGATTGGCAGGAGATGGGACGCGAGGCGCTCCGCCGCGTGCTGGGGTGCTTCATCGGCGA
>Ga0182030_10016737_pt1 | contig 14239 bp, 19 predicted proteins | sample 812S3MmetaG_FD_121299 | JGI IMG/M metagenome (GOLD analysis project Ga0182030, IMG submission 121299) | Permafrost microbial communities from Stordalen Mire, Sweden - 812S3M metaG (Illumina Assembly) | ecosystem: Environmental > Terrestrial > Soil > Wetlands > Permafrost | place: Sweden...
GTAGGCGGGCCAGACCAAACGCCGTCGGCCCTCATCTGCTGATTGAGACCGAACCCGGGGGACGCGGCTCCAGGATCCATAGCTGAATTTATGCGCAACTGGGCAGTCTGACCATTTCCATTTCCATTTGAGTCAGCGACGGTTCCAATGAACGATGATGGCGGCGGCCCACTCATGTCAGCGCCGGCTAAAAGACTGGAGTTCAGGTGAGACGCCGACGGATCGCCATTGGAAAGCGAGGTCGGAGTCGTCGTAGAACCGGACGTCGTGGTGGGTCCGTCGGTCGTCGTCTGAAAGGTGATTGGCGTCGTTTGCCCAGCGGATAGGACAAATGCTCCATCGGCCGTCGAAGACGCGATTGCTGGAGGCTGACCGTCCTCCTTTAGATGGTCGTCTGACGTGCGCTTTGCCGGCGAGGCTGCAGGGGATGCTCCTTTTGTTGCCTGAGCGTCTTGAGTGCCCTCGCGCATCAGCGCGGCGAATCGTTCAGCAAGGCCCGACGTGCTGCGGGAGTCGCCTGTCTGCCCTGCAGTTGGCCCAGTTGCGAGCTCCTGGTTGCTTGTCAGCGAGAATATCGTGGATGCGTTCATGAACGTGCCCTCACTACACGGGCCGCGAGCTCGTCGAAGCCCCGCTGTTCCTGTGTACGTTGTTCTTCTTGATTGGCCTCTCGGATGCGGTCACGCCAGAGTTCCATAGTTCGTTTCTTGCGGGACGCGTCGAGCACAGACGCCTGTGCTTTTCGCTGACCATCGAGCGCGACCGCAAGGTTGCGTGCCGCGGCGTCTGCATGGACTCGGAGCGTCTGAAGACGCAGTGCTTGATTCTGAAGATCTGTTGCTGTTGCGACTCCTGTGCCGAACGTCTGGGCCGCGAGCTCCCACTCTCGCTCGTGTGCTTCCACGGTCGCCCGCGCATTGTCGACGAGCTGTTCCGCGGCAGCGGCAGCGGTCTGTGCGGTCTTGAGACCACGCTCCGCAAGTTCGAGGAGACGCTCCGCTCGTCTTATTCTCTGCACTATCGCTTGTCTCCGGACAATGCGGCGCGGAGAAGGTCGCATGCAGTAGAGCATGGGATACGCACGTCCGGCTTTTGGCGAATGAGAGCTTCAACTCGCGGGGAAGTCACTCGCGCCGCATCGATACGCGGATCACTGCCTGGAACATATGCGCCAATTTGGATGAGATCTGAGGCTTCGTCGTACGTCGCGAGCGCATCGCGTGCTCTCGTGGCGTGTTCGATATGTTCTGGTGTTGCGATATCTGTAGCGACTCGAGAAACGCTTCGGAGTACGTCTATAGATGGAAAGATTCCCCGGTCGGCGAGACGACGCGAGAGCACGATGTGACCGTCAAGGATGCCGCGGACTGCGTCCGCGATGGGGTCGCTCAGGTCGTCTCCTTCGACAAGTACAGTGTAAACAGCTGTGATCGACCCCGCTCCGGCGTCATTGCCAGCACGTTCCAGGAGTGCAGGAAGCGACGAAAACACAGTGGGGGTGTAGCCCTTCGTAAGCGGTGGTTCGCCGGCCGCGAGCGAGGCTTCACGAAGTGCCATCGCGTACCGCGTCACGGAGTCCATCAGGAGTAGAACCGACTTCCCCTTGGAGCGAAAGTATTCGGCAATTGCGGTAGTCCGAAGTGCCCCGCGCGCGCGCACGAGAGGAGGCATGTCGCTCGTGGCGGCAATGACGACTGATCGCTTGAGTCCCTGCTCTCCCAAGGCGGACCGAACGAAGTCTCCGACCTCACGTCCGCGCTCACCGATAAGGCCCACCACGATGACGTCCGCATCGCTATGCCTGCAGAGCATGCCGAGCAGTGTGCTTTTCCCCACACCCGTTCCGGCAAACAGTCCTATTCGTTGTCCCCGGCCGAGAGGCAGCAGAGCATCGATTGCGCACACGCCCGTAGCGATTTGCCGGTCAATCGGTTGGCGGCCAAATGGTGACGGAGGCTTTGCACTGAGAGGCGTCGTCTCCGTGAGCTCAAGTGCTGGGCCATCATCGAGCGGCAATCCGAATGCGTCCAACACTCGACCGAGAAGCGCATCTCCGACTGCCACCGCATTGGATTCCGGACTCAGTCGAACTCGTGAATCCGGGACGATCCCCGCCGTTGGGCCGAGAGGTGCGGCCAACAGACGCCCCTCACGAAAACCAACCACCTCGAGACCGAGCCGTACGCTCGAATTTCGAAGTTCCAATTGTCCACCAATGGGCGCGGTCAGCCCCTCGATCTCAACGAGAATGCCGATAACGTCGCGTACTCGACCCTCAGGCGACGGACCAGGTGCCGAGCGTACGCGTGAGATATGCTCAGTCAGGTCAATTCGGTCCGAATGTCCCGTGCTCATGATGTCGGGACTGCCAGTGCGTCCGCGACCGCTGCCAACCGCGCTGCAGCGCCGGTTGCTACTGTTCCTTCGGGGGTTCGTATCTCGACACTCCCGGGTGCAAGCTGCGGATCTGTCTGCCGCTTATGTTCCGTGCCTACATTGCGCCATGCATCCGATGGAACCGTCTTCGCTACATCTCGAGCGACGGCGATGACCACGTGATCTTCGACCGCTAGCTGTTCAAGAGCCTCTTTTGCCCACGCGACAACGAGATTAGGGTCGGATTCAAGCTCTCGCGCAACGACGCGATCTGCAATCGCCAGGGCAAGACGAACAAGCTCCCCTTCGCTTTCCTCGATGATCTGTCGCCGAATTTGGGGTATTGATGATCGAAGATCGGCAATCTGCGCTCGAAGTGAGGCGTTTTCCTCGGCAAGCTGGGCAGCGGCCATGGAGGCTGCGATTTCCAACGCGGGAGGGGGAGGGGGTTCGAGCGACCGGAGCACCGCGTTGGAACCAGATGGTGCGGGTTGCTGCTGTCCAACGAATTCGGAAACCTGGGAAGCGGTGCCTTCCTGTTCGTTTGGGATGGGAACTGCTGGAGCCGGAATTCCGGAGGATCTGGATTGAGGTCTCCAACTGGTCAGACTCAGTCGAGTTCTGTCAGGCGGATGTGTGGACATCCTGCGCGCAAGCCAAGATGGTCTGCCGCTCGTATTCGGGGGATCTTGAGATGGGTGATCCATGACAAATGCGCTAGGGAGTGCTTTGCTCATTCTCCATCACGTCCTAGGTCTACGCGACCCTCCGATTCGAGCCGCAGCGCGGCTTCGACGATTTCGCGACGTGCGGCTTCGACCTCCGATTTCTTGACGCGCCCGAGGACTTCCAAGTCGTCCTTTATGAGTTCGGCAGCGCGTGAGGACAGGCCAGCGAACACCGCATCGGCGAGCTCGGGAGAAGCGCCCTTGAGCGCCAAAGTCAGTCGCTCGCCTGGAAGTTCGCGCAATAGCTCCCTCATCGATTTCGGATCCAAGCGACGAAGGTCGTCAAATGTAAACATTGCTTGCCGCACGTCCATCGCAAGGGCGCCGTCGTCAGATTCGATGGCCGCGAGAATTGCCGACGAGGTGTCCTTTCCGGCAGCATTGAGGAGCTCCGCGGCCTTAGCGATCCCGTCGACACTCACGAGAGTCGAAGCGTCCGACGTGGGGAGTTCGTTGGCAAGAGCCTGCGCGATGTCCTCCAGTACCTTGGCGGGGATCTCTGTCATCGCACTGACGTGTCGTATGACAGTCGTTTGGCGCTCGGAATCCATTGCACCAAGAATTCTGGCCGCGTGCGCTGGTTCCATCCGAGCCAGTACGGCGGCGACTAGCTGTGGAGGCTCGCGCTGAAGAAGTGAGGCGACCGCGTCAGATGGCGCCCCCTCAAGGCGCGCGAGCGGACTGGTGACGCCATCCTCAAATATCTCACGCGCGCGCTGTTCTCCGAGCGCACCTGCAGACAGCTTTCGGAGGTATGGCAAACCCCCTCGTGGCACGGCTACGGCGCTGGCGGACCGCTGAATGAAGTCGTGAAATGTGTCGTCTAGAGCACCAGCGGGAACTTCACGCATTGTCGACGCAACTGCTCTTAGCTTGCGAAGTTCGACCTCCCCAAGCTCGCGCACGACATTGGCGGCAATCTGTTCGTCTAGCGACAAGAGAAAGAGAACTGCCTTTTCCGCGTTGGTGGTCACGAACAATTGCTCCAGCAAATGCGATGCCGCCGCAACAGACGACTCAAGCAGGTCGGCGTGCTGCGTTAGGACTTGGTCGTGCTATCTTTTTCGGAGGTAGCCGTTCCAAGCCAAAAGCGGAGCACGAGTGCCGCTGTAGCCGGATCCTGAGCAGCACGAGCATGCGCCCGTGTGCGAAGGTCGCCAGAATCAAGAGCCGGCGTCTGAGTGGAAGATGTCGCCAACAGCGGCTCCGATATTCCAGGTGCCAGCTGCCTTACGGAGTCGGCAAGTTGTTGCGCTCGCGAGCGCCGGGCTCGCACTCCCACCACTGCGAGAGCAACGATTGCGATGGCGACGACACCGGTGGCTGCGGGAACCCAACGACGCAATGCTCTGACGTTGAGCGAGGAGGAAGACTCACTGGTCGCCGCGACTGGCAGCGTTTCGGGTAAAATGATGGAAAACGGAATCGATTCGAGAGCGATGACATCCCCGCGAGACTCCACAATACCGGAGGCACTGCGAACTAGAGCAGTAAGCTTGTCGAGTTCCGAGGCAGGTCTCGGAACGATTCCATTTTCGGACTTTACCCCGTCGAGCACCACGGCCACGTTGAGATGCCTAATCGCGCCGGCACCGATAACGCGCTTTTCCGAAACGTGGTCCACTTCGTAGTTTCTTGTGTGGGACTCGCGTACGGCCGAATTGGCACTCAGAGCTGAGGCTGCGGCATACGGTGTCGCCGTGGTTGACGCAGAGGGCGTTGCGGATGATGCCGTTGGCGTTAGGTTGCCGCTCTTTGAAGCGCCGCCGGGGACATTGCTTTCCGCCCCGGGAATCCCTGCGACTGAATTCTCACTATTACCGCCCCCATGCTCAGTAGACTGCTCTTCACTGCGTAATACTGCCTTCGATGGATCGAAATGTTCCTCCAGGCGCTCGACGCGGGCTGGATCGATGTCGGCCGTCACGTGGACGTCAGCGTGTCCGGCGCCTACGACTCGTTCCAGCATGCTCCGCACACGGTCCTCCAACGCTGACTCATATGAGCGGGTAGCCGTACGTGCGTCCTCGTCCCCGGCGTAGGATGTCCCGTCTCCAACCTCGTTGACCTTGTGGGGACGATGAAGCATGACCCCTTCCGTCGTGACGACGGAAATATGATCTGGATCGAGTCCGGGTACGGCAGATGCGACCAGGTGGACAACACTGGCGACTTCTGACGACCCAAGCGTTCGACTAGAACGCAGACGCAAAATGACCGAAGCAGACGCGGGCTCGCCACGCGATACGAAAACAGACTTCTCAGGAAGCACAATGTGTACACGTGAGGAGGCAACCGCACCCAAACTGTCGATAGTGCGCGTGAGTTCGCCTTCGAGAGCACGCTTGAAAAGGACACGCTGTTCAAAATCGGTTGCGCCAAGACGCATCTTGTCAAAACTCTCGAATCCGACTCCCCCACCTCGCGGAAGCCCTGCACTCGCGAGCTCGAGTCGGAGCTCACGCGCCTTGGAATCGGGAACCTCGATTGTAGAACCATCGTTGTCGATCCTGTACGCGATCTTCTGTTCCTTGAGCTTTGCTGCGATTGCGGCCGCGTCGTCCTTATCTAGTTGCGTGAACAGCGGCGCATACGACTCATTGACCTGTTGAAAGCCAATGAAAGCGGTAAGGAGAGCCGCCGCGATCGACGTTCCGATGATCATGACGCGGGCGGGCCGCGTCAGCCCAGTCCATATGACCTTCGCCCTGGCGACAGCGCCGAAGAACGAAGCTAGCGGTCCGGAAGGTGGGGTGGCGTCAGACACTTGTCCTCCACAACTCCTGGAATGCGTCGAGTAGCTTGTTACGCACGGTACCGACCAGCCGCACCGAGAACTCGGCTTCCTTCACGGAGATCATAGTTCCGTGAATATCGTCGATGGCTCCGCTCGCGAGCGCTTCTGCCTTCTTCGACGATGCGATATCTGCGCGGCTGGCGTCAGCCACCATGCCACCAAGGACGGATTCGAACGAAACCGCAGGCGAACTCGCAACGGGCGTATTTAGGCCCCCGGCGTCAATCGGCGTAAGCGCGGTCAACTCTACTGGGGTAATGATCATGTTAGGTACCGATCTTCAAGGCTGAGCGTGCCATCGCTTTGAGCGACTCGATCGATGTAACGCCCGCCTCGTACGCCCGAGAAGCTGTCATGAGATTGACCATCTCGGTCACCACATTGACGTTTGGATACTGTACGTATCCCTGCGCGTTGGCGTCAGGATGGCCGGGGTCGTAGGCCAACTCGCCTGGTGTCGTATCAGGTTTAACTCCTGTAAGGCTAACCTCACGAATATTGCGAAGAACCGGGTCAAAGGAACCCGGCGCGACGGCTCGCGCTTGGAATACCGGATCCAAACGCTGATACGGCAATCCGTTGGCGCCACGGGTCGTGCGGGCGTTGGCCAAGTTGCTCGCAATGACATTCATGCGTCCGCGCTCGGCTGACAGGCCCGAGGCAGCAACCTCCATGGCGCTGAAGACGCCGCTTACAGAATAGGGGCCGCTCATCCGCCCCTCCCGTCATTTGCGGCCCACACGAGGCCAGAAAGCTCGTTCTGGGTCAGGGATGCAATCGCATCGTATCTCATCTGATTCGCGGCAATTTTCACGGCCTCGCGGTCGAGGCTCACGGCGTTGCCATCGCTGCTGGTCCCCTGTACGCTGGCGTCTTCTACGACATGCCATGGAGAAGCCGTAGCCGAGGTCGTGGCCATCGCAATGTGCCCAGGTTGAGTCGTGGCCATAGCGGCCTGCAGCGTGCCTTCGAATGCGCCCGTGCGCTCGAGATCCAGAGGGCGAAACCCTGGCGTATCCACATGTGCAAGGTTTGCCGTCAACAAATTGTGACGGGCAAGGTGGTAATCCAAGCCGCCACGTAGGTGTTCGACGCCGTCAAGAATTGACATTGCGCTGCTCCCAGCGGTTCATGCAATCACGACTCGTGCCACCTAACGATAGAGTTGGCGTGACCGTTGCTCTGAATTGGATCCACCAGTCGTTTTGAGGATTCAATCCGAAACGTAAGGGCCGAACCAAAGGAGAACTCGTGATCAAGCTGACGCGCCTCAATAATAAAGTGGTTGTGATCAACCCTGACCACATCGGTTGGGTGGACGCGGCACCTGACACCACGCTTTTTCTCATCGGCGGCGAAAAGATCATCGTTCGAGAGTCTCTGGACGAGCTCGTGGCACTGGTCGTCGAGTTCAGAAGGCTCGTACGAGTTCATGAAGGAACGACGCGGCGGCCCGGCACGTGCGAAGGTGACCCACCACGGGTCTCCAGCATACCCGCAGCGCGTCGATGGAGTGATCCCCCAGGGAGTATTCGGTCACGTGGAGAGCCGTAATGGAACTCGGTCCAATCATAGGCATCGCGATCGCTATGATCGCCATTTTCGGCGGGAATGTGCTCGAAGGAGGCCATATCACAGCCCTCATTGGAGGTCCCGCTGCGATGATTGTGTTCGGAGGAACGATAGGGGCGGTCGTCGTTCAGTATCCGACCTCGCTTATATTCGCTGCACTGAGCGCGGCGCGTGGAACCTTCCAAAAGTCGAAGACCGACTCCGCCAAGCTCGTCGACGAAATCGTGGACTACGCGAATCGAGCCAGACGTGACGGCATACTCGCTTTAGAGAAAGCCGCGCCGACGTCCTCTCACCCATTTCTCGCGAAGGCGTTGATGATGGCTATCGATGGTTCTGACTCAACGACGCTCCGTCAAACGATGGAGATCGCGATCGGAAAACACGAAGAGCACGGTGAGGATTGCGGAAAGATATTTGAGTCCGCAGGCGGATACTCGCCGACTGTTGGCATCATAGGTGCGGTGCTCGGACTGATTCACGTCATGAGCAATCTCAGCGATATCGCCGCTGTAGGACATGGCATTGCAGGGGCATTCGTCGCAACCATCTATGGCGTAGCCGGCGCCAATATCATATTTCTCCCTATCGGCGGTCGCATCAAGCTCGGAGCCCGCGAAGAAGTGCAACAGATGGAGATGATGTTGACGGGTGTGCTTGCGATTCAGGAGGGAATGAATCCCAAGCTAGTTCGGGAGCGTCTCAGTGAGTTCGTACATAGTAGTGGAGACGCAAAAAAGGCGCATGGCAATGCCATGAATGAAGCGCGAGCAAGCTGAAAGATGCGAAAGAAGAAGCATGCAGCACACGAAAACCATGAACGCTGGCTTGTGAGCTATGCGGACTTCATGACGCTGCTGTTTGCGTTCTTTGTCGTCATGTTTGCCGTGTCCCAGGTGGACACAAAAAAAATGGGACGATTCACGGAAGCGTTTTCAAAGGCTGTTGGAATAGATGTGTTCCCGCTCAATGGTGAAAGCTTGCTTGCCGGTGGGGCAACGATGAATGAGGACGGTTCTAACTATCCCGTTCGCGAGAAAGATAAGGATATAGAGGATCTGCGAAAGGCGCTCGGAACCAAAGGCAGCGAGCTCCAAGGAATGCAAATTATGGAATCTGGGGGCGGACTCGTACTTCGTCTGCCGGAAAACGTAGTTTTCGATAGTGGCGACGCGCGCGTCAAAGTCGGAGCTGCATCCATGCTCAAGACCGTTGCTCCCGAGCTCATTCATCGATCCGTGGAAGTGCGGATCGAGGGCCACACGGACAACAGGCCCATCAGCACCGGCAGATTTCATTCAAACTGGGATCTGTCGACCGCACGCGCTATATCGGTGATGCAGATCTTTTTAGACGAGGGATTGTCTCCGGAGCACGTCGCTGTTTCGGGTTACGGAGAGTTTCGGCCCGTCGCTGATAACAGTACCGACGAGGGAAGACGTCAAAATAGGCGGGTGGATCTTGTGATTCGCGCTTTGAAGTCGGACGAAGAGCAGTCACGCAAAGCTCCGGAAATCGCTTCTGCAACTGCAGCTCGCCCGGAGAACTCAGAGACGTCCAATGCTCCTCTCGCAACTCACCATGAAGGCGAGCAGGTCCACAGATGATGCATTTGCGCATCCTATCGTTGTCGGCCGCTCTGAGCGTTGTGCTCACGAGTGCGGCACCCACGGCAGTAGCTCAGAAATACCTTTTGGGTGCGTCGGCGTCGGGTTCATCGGGAATAGAGGGAGGCGGCCCTCTCGGCACCGTAGCTCAGACGCGGACTCGCGTGCGACTAGGCGGCGATGTGCGAGTAGATGAAAGTCCTGAGGATGCTGTGCTCGTGGGTCTCGATGCCGAGATTGCGGCGTCGAGTGGAATCGGCGCGGACCTGCGATACGGTCGGATCCTGAGCGATCGATTCTTAGTCAACGTGGGTGTGTTGGGCATTGTGGCGCCATATTCGCTCTATGGCGCTGTGGGTGCCATTGAATACCGTATCCCACTGTCGAAGCGAGTGCAGATCACGCTGAGCCCGGAAGGGGACTTTTTCTTTTTAGGTTCCGACTTGCCCGATGGCACCATCATCTGGCAAGTGCGATTCAACGGAGGCCTGCGTGCGGATCTGTAGGATGTGTGCGGGATGGCTCGCCTGCGGGCTCGTGGTTGTCACGGGTCTCGCGAACGCGTGCGGCCCCGGATGGACCGCGGGTCCCTGTCTTCGGTACTCGGACTGTGCGACAGGCTACACTTGCGCCGATGGATTGTGTCAGCCACTGCCGGAACCGCTACCGGAAGGGGGGAACGAGGCTGGCGATGCGGCGAGCGCTCCGGTTGGCAATGACGCGTCAAAGTCTACAGACAGCGCTGCCACCAAAGACACGGGTCACGATGGCTCGGATGCCAAGGTTGCGAGTCACGACTCGTCGGCCGGCTGACGCTCTGTCAGACGCGTGACTCCGGTCATGCACGCCGCGGACTCGGCGCAGGGTATGAACGAGTATCATCGGAGTGGCATCGAATTCGCAACAACGACAATTCATGTTCCGAGCGTTGAATGTTGCTGCGACAGGCATGGCGGCCCAAGAGACTCAGCTCGACACCATCGCGAACAATCTCGCGAACGCGAACACCACAGGCTACAAGACGCAGCGTGTCGAGTTCGAAGACATGCTTTACCAGAACGCTCGCGCGCCGGGTCCGAACGCCTCGGGAAACGTCACCCCCACCGCCGTACAGGTTGGAACCGGGGTGCGCATCTTGGCGACGGCTCGCACATTCACGCAAGGCACACTGCAGCAAACCGGTAATCAACTGGATATTGCGATCGAGGGGCAGGGGTTTCTGCCGGTCACGCAGGCTTCGGGAGAGGTAGCCTATACCCGCGCGGGGTCACTTAAGTTAGATGCGCAGGGACGTTTGGCCACGAGCGACGGCCTTCTTCTGTCGCCGCCAATCTCAATCCCCACGACTGCGACGAGCGTTACGATCGCCGCCGACGGGACTGTAAGCGTCGTGCAGCAAGGAAGCACCGCATCGACTTCGGCCGGGCAAATTCAGCTTGCGTCGTTTCCTAATCCGAATGGACTCACTTCCATCGGCCACAATCTTTTCATCCCGTCGTCGGCGAGTGGAGACGCGACGACCGGCGCGCCAGCAACGAATGGGCTGGGTACCATACAACAAGGATCCATCGAGGCCTCAAACGTAGATGTGGTCAACGAGATGGTTGCCATGATCCAAGCGCAACGCTCGTATGAGATCAATTCTAAAGTCATTTCGGCCGCGGACGAGATGCTCCGCGATGCGACGCAAAACCAATGACGACCAAGCGCCCGTTCCAATGGTTTCTGGTCGCGAGTGTGGCCACCTGGGCTTCCGTCGCGATCGCTGCGCCTCCTCGGGAGGTGCTGATTACGAGTCCAAGAATTCGTGTTGGCGATTTGCTTGCGAATGCGGGCGACGCCGCGGCTGCCGTCGACGTCGGGCCATCGCCCGCGGCGGGCGCATCCAAGCTCGTGACGCGGGCAGACATGTTGTCCGCACTGGAAGCCAATCGAGTGACTGCGCTGCGTCCCCTCCCAGAGTCGGTGCGCGTAGTGAGAAAAGTGCGACACCTCACCTCTTCCGATTTCGACGTGCTTGCACGTCAGGCCATTCTGACACGCCCGCTAGGCAAGGGTGTTTCGCTCTTGAGCGTGCACGTAGATCATCTGGTGGACGTTGCAGATGGTTGGACGCGCGTGGACATGGACATTCCTCGTGCTCCGAAGAAGATGGGAACGTTCCGGACGACCGCCATAGCCTCGTTCTACGCCGAAAGCGAGATCGTTGCTCGTATCGTGGTGCCCCTGGAACTGACGGTGACAGCCGAAGGGGCATCGTACGACGTGCTGCGAAATTCGCCTGTCGGACTTGTGTTGCGTCGCGGCTGCGTCGAAGTCCGAACGACTGGATTCGCCGGTGTTGACGCGGACGTCGGAGATCGCCTTCCCGTGCAGATTCGGCCGTCCGGACGCGTCCTGCGGTCGCGTCTCGTGAGCAAGGACGAAGCCGTCGTACTCGAGGATGGAGAATGAAAGGGCGTCGTCTGCAATGGATAGTCGCGAGTTGCGCCCTCTACTGCGCGGCGTGCGGCCCGTCTCACATTCAGCCGTTTACACCGCGTCAGCGTGTATACGCGGCAGGTGGATATGCGCAAAAAGCGGAGTCGGCCCGGCCTGCCAAGGGCTCGCTATTCAGCGAAGCGACCCCAGGGTTTCTAGAGGACACACGCGCTGTTCGCGTTGGCGATACCGTAGTAGTTCATATCAATGAGAACGCCAACGCGCAGGATGGGGCGAACACGACTCTAAGCAGGAATAGCAGCGCAAGCGCCGGGATCACGGCGGCACTCGGCATAGTCCCTGCTCTCAAACGGGCCTATCCCGACTTGGATCCGACTCAGCTCCTTGCGTTTGCTAGCCAAGCCGGATTCACGGGATCGGGAACGACACAACGCTCCGGGCAGCTGACTGGAGATATTGCGGTGCGCGTCGTGCGTGAGATGCCGAACGGTGATCTGTTTGTCGAGGGAACCAAGGTCGTTCTCATCAACAACGAGGAGTATCACCTGTACATATCGGGATTGGTGCGCCCGACGGACATCGCGCAAGACAACTCCATCGCGTCCACGGTGATCGCAGATGCGCAGATCGAATTCACTGGGCGTGGCGACGTAGCCGACCAGAACCGAAAGGGCTGGCTCGCTCGCCTGCTCGACTCGCTGAACCCGCTGTGAGGCGCTTTAAATATGAATAGGTCTCTCATCATTCTACTCACACTGGCGACGCTGCTGGCTTGGCCAATCGAGGCGAGGGCAGAGCGGCTGCGCGATATGAGTGAGATCGCGGGCGTGCGGGACAACCAGCTCGTCGGGTTCGGGCTTGTCACGGGTCTCGGGGGTACGGGAGATGACACTTCGGTACCGTTTGCTCAGCAGGCTGTGCTGTCGATGTTGAGACGCCTCGGAGTGCAGGTCGATTCTACTCAGATTCGGCTTCGCAACGTGGCGGCAGTCACGGTGACCGCGACGTTGCCCCCTTTCGCCAAGGCGGGTTCGAAGATCGACGTGACGGTTTCTTCGATTGGAAATGCGCGTAGCCTCTCGGGGGGCGTTCTCATTCAGACCGTTCTCAAGGGGGCCGATCAGCGACCCTACGCGGTCGCACAGGGTGGGCTACTCGTGGGTGGATTTCAGGCGAAAGGGTCGAGCGGAAGCAGCGTTCAGAGCGGGTCCACGACGACAGCAAGAATCCCATCGGGAGCGCTAGTCGAGCGCGAGATTCAAATTCCAATTGTTGCCGGGGGTGTCATTCGTCTTGAATTGCGAGCTCCCGGGTTCACGATTGCGTCTCGGGTGGTGGAGGCCGTCAATGAAAAGTTCACCGATTCGGCCAGCGCAGTCGACGGCGGCGCCGTGGACATACATCTGCCGCCGGAGTACGAGAAACGGGTTGTCGACTTCATTGCTGAGATTGAGAACATCGAGGTTGTACCGCTGCATCGAGCGCGAGTCGTCATCAATGAACGGACGGGCACAATTGTCGCAGGAGGAGACGTTCGTCTATCCGCCGCGGCGATTGTTCACGGTAGCCTTACAATTGTTGTGAAGGAGACACCCACCCCTTCGCAACCGGCGACTCCTTTCGGGTTGGGAACGACCGTCGTTACACCCAAAACGGACATCGATGCCAATGAAACGAAACGAACCATGAAGTACGTTCCGGCAGCACCCACGCTCTCCGATGTCGCCACGACACTGGGAACATTGGGGTTGACGCCACGGGAGTTGGCAAGCGTCCTGCAAGCACTTCGGGAAGCGGGAGCGCTCGAAGCGGAGGTCGTAGTAGAATGAGCTCTCCAATTGCATCGGTGCTGTCATCAAGTGCTGCCATGTCGGAGGGCACGTCAGATGCGCGCGGCGAGAAACTTAAGAAAGCCGCCATGGAGTTTGAATCGCTTCTAGTGAAGCAGATGCTTCAACAGTCCAAGATTGCTGGTGACGAAAAGGCGAATGGGTATAGTGATATGGCCGTCGACGCGATGACGTCGGCTGTCGAAAAGGGAGGCGGGCTAGGCCTTGCTCGCCGTATCGAAGAGGCGATCGGTCACCAAGGGTCAGCGATGCCCCATCTGACGCAACCACTGCCAAAAGCCTAAAGGTCTTGCTGGCTACGCCGTTCTGCTTTGGCGTAGGGTCACTGTTCATCCGAGGTACCCACGATGCGTATCGATAACTACAGCAAATTTAACGAGCCGATGGTTCAGTCCACGCAGTCCGCCAAGAAGGGGGCTGCAGCGCAGGGGACGACCGGTGGAAATCCCGCTCCGGCAGCGAAGGCGTCGGGCGAGACCGTCACGGTGTCGGCGCAGGCGCAGGCTCTGTCCCGCGAAGCGAGCCAGATCGATGAAGCCAAGGTCGAGAAACTTCGAAGCGCCATTCAATCTGGAACGTTCAAGGCCAACTATCAGGCCATCGCGAAACAAATAGTCGACGGAGAATAGTAGTTTATGCCAAAGGACCCAATCGCGGAGCTCGAAGAGCTTCTCGTGGACGAGCGTGACGCGATACGCAAGCTCGACAGTGCGCGCGTACTCGAGTGCGCGTCTCGCAAAGAGCTGCTTGTTGCGGCTCTGCGAGGTCCAGATGGGTCCGTGCCGGCTGACAGGTTGGCGCGTCTCCGAGAACTTGTGCCGGCGTTGAAACATAACGGAATTCTGCTCGCGCATGCGCGCGACATAC
>Ga0182030_10016739_pt1 | contig 14239 bp, 8 predicted proteins | sample 812S3MmetaG_FD_121299 | JGI IMG/M metagenome (GOLD analysis project Ga0182030, IMG submission 121299) | Permafrost microbial communities from Stordalen Mire, Sweden - 812S3M metaG (Illumina Assembly) | ecosystem: Environmental > Terrestrial > Soil > Wetlands > Permafrost | place: Sweden...
CAATTTAAGCTGCAGTATCACCGGGCAACCCAAGCCCTGGAGTCGGCGCGGGACCGCGCGGAAGCCGAGCATCGCCGCTACCCGGAAGATAAGGCTTTGCGCAGCATCTGGCTGGAAGCACGCCGCAGAACTGCATTTGTATCGGAAACAGAGGGAAACATTGGACCTTCCAGCGACAGCCTTCTCTTGTTAACCCGTTCGGTCGAGGAATATCGGAAGCTGTTGAACGAATATACTTCCCCGGAAGAGCGCAGGGACTGGGCGACTACGCAGGACAATCTGGGCATTGCGCTACAGCATCAAGGCACGCGGACCGTCGGGGAGCAGGCGGCAGGGCTGCTTGAGCAGGCGGTGCGATCCTACCGGGCGGCGCTGCAGATTCGGACCAGGGCGGAGTTGCCGCAGGAATGGGCGAGGACGCAGAACGATCTGGGGAATGCGTTAGAGCTCCAGGCCGAGCAGAGCAGCAGGGAGCGGGCCATGGAGTTGCTTGCGCAGGCCGTGCAAGCCTACCGGGTGGCGCTGGAAATTCGGACCAAGGCAGGCTCGCCGCGGGGCTGGGCAACAACACAAAACAGTCTGGGTATCGCATTAGAGGCTCAAGGCGATCGGAACAGCGGCGAGCGGGCAAGGCAGCAGTTTGCCCAGGCCGTGCGGGCCTTCCGGGCGGCGCTGCAGATTCGCACCAGGCCGGACTTGCCGCACGACTGGGCAACGACCCAGAACAATCTTGGCTACGCGCTGTTTGATCAAGCAAGGCGGGGCAGCGAGGAGCAGGCCACGGAGTTGCTGGCGCAGGCGGTGCAGGCCCACCGGGCGGCACTGGAAGTCTTTACCAAGGCGGACTTGCCGAAGTACTGGGCAATGACCCAGAACAATCTTGGCAACGCGCTGCGGGTGCAGGGCGAGCGGAGCAACCGGGAGCAGGCGGCGGAGTTATTTACGCAGGCGGTGCAGGCCCACCGGGCGGCACTGGAAGTCTTTACCAAGGCGGACTTGCCGAAGACCTGGGCAGCCACCCAGTTCATGCTTGGCAACGCGCTGGTCGGTCAGGGGCGGAGGAGCAAGGGGGAGCCAGCAGCGGAATCGTTTTCCCAGGCCGTGCAGGCCTATCGGGCGGCGCTGGAAGTTCGCACCAAGGCGGACTTGCCACAGGGCTGGGCCTGGACGCAGAACAATCTTGGCAGCGCGTTTGAGAGTCAAGGCGAGCGAAGCAGCGGGGAGCAGGCGGCGCAGTTGTTTACGCAGGCGGTGCAGGCCCACTGGGCGGCACTGGAAGTCTTTACCAAGGTGGACTTTCCGAAGAACTGGGCGAGCCTACAGAACAATCTTGGCAACGCGCTGCGGGTGCAGGGCGAGCGGAGCAACGGGGAGCAGGCGGCGGAGTTATTTACGCAGGCGGTGCAGGCCCACCGGGCGGCACTGGAAGTCTACACCAAGGCAGACTTACCGCAGGCCTGGGCGACCACCCAGGCCGATCTAGGTAACGCGCTGGCCGATCAGGGGACGCTAAGCACCGGAAAGCCGGCAGCGGAGTTGTTTGCGCAGGCCGTGCAAGCCTGCCAGGAGGCGCTAGAAATCTTTACAAAGGCGGAGGATCCGAAGCGCTGGGCACTGACGCAGAAGAACCTGGGTTACGCATTCTATTTTCAAGGCGATTATTCCGCGGCGGTCAACGCCTTCGAGGCGAGCCTGGAAGTTTTCCCAGACGATATCCAACTCCTTCACAGCGCGGTCTTCGTTTACTACACCAAGTTGTTCCGCTATGACCGTGCTTATGAGCTGACCGGGCGCTTGCTCAAGCTGGATCCATCGCCGGTTGCCCGGCTGAGCATGGCGGTGGAAGATCTCACGGCAACTCGCTTCGAAGAATGCGTCCAGCAGGCGTCGAGGATCGAGGATGCTGCCTTCCAGGCGCCCGTGTTGACTTCGGTATTAATCCGCGATGCCACGAAGCTGGCGTGCCAGTGGGGAGCGGGACAAAAGAGCGCCGCGCGGCAGACCGAAAACACGCTTGTATCGAAAGCGCCGGGGCTGCAAAAAGGGGCTTGGGAGTTTGCCGGCACCTGCCACTTCCTGGCCTCTGCCCCTGCCTTCGAAACGGGCCGCGCATCCTGGATTGCCTTGTTTGAAAGCCTGGAAAGCGGCGATGGCGCAGCGATGGCCGGGGCGTTGCATCAGCTTGAGGAGGTTATGAAGCGCTGACATGCCTTGGACACGCTACGACGTTTTTCTAAGCTACTCTCGCAGCGACACCGAGCGCGTGCAGCCGCTGCTCAACGAGTTGCGCCGCTACGGGTACCGCGTCTTCTTCGACGTGCAATCCATCGACCCCGGCCAACGGTGGAAGAAGCGACTGGAGCGCTCCATCCGCGCCTCGCGTAAGCTCGTGTTGTGCTGGTCGGAACAGGCGCGCGGCTCCGATTACATCACCTTCGAGTATTCCCGCGCTGAAGCCCTCCACAAACCCGTCTTTCCCTGGCTCTTGGACGGGACACCTTTGCCGGCGATGCTGGAGTTGCAGGGCATCAACGATCCCGACGGCGCAAAGGTTGCCGCCGCGCTACGGCCCTACCTCGGCTGGCCGCTTGCCCGCAGGCGCACGGTTCATATACTGGGGGCCTTAGTGATGGCGATCGCTTTGGTTTTTGGCGTCTGGCGCGGCACTCATCCGCCACCGCCGCCGCCTTGGGAGTTCCAGGGCGAGGTGATCGACCGCCAGACCCAGATACCAATCGCCGGCGTTGAAGTGGATGTGGAGACCGATCAGGGCGGCAAGCAGATTGCCCGAACCGATGCTCAGGGAAAGTACGTGGTGCGCTTACCGCAGCCGCAACCGAAAACGGTTACGGTTCTGTTTCGCAAGGACGGTTATGAGGCCGAGCACCCGATCAATGTGCTGACTGGCCAGCCATTCAATATGGATATGGCGAAGCTGAAGTAGCGCTGTGGAGACGACTGTGGAAACGGCTCAAAGTTGACAATCTCTTTTCAGCACTCGTATACCGCCCACGGCAATGTAGCTGCGATCCAGCTAGCCAGCGCCGCAAACTCGGTACTTACCGCGGAACTTCGCGCGCCGAACCATGTTAGCATCACCCCCCGTCAGTCTCGGGAAGCAGACGGCCTACTATTATTCTCACGGCCTCAACTCCTCCTGTAAAAGAAAACTATTAAGGCAGTACCACTCGTGGCAGATGATCGGTGTAAGATGCTTGGTGGTCCAGGTGGATGTTGGCAACGGATTTTGACCGGCAAAGAGCGCGCCATCGGGAGAGGACGGACAACCGCGGATATTTCCAAGCATCCACGCGCGGCGACTCTGCAAGAACGGACTCGGTAAATCGGAAAAGTTGATTTTTGCACAACTATGTCCTCACACCAGAGTGATTCGAACTCAGCCATCCGGCTCCCTGCGGTACTCGCGATCGGATTTACCGGGCACAGAAGCCTTCCGGATGAGCCGAAATGCCGGAAGCTGATCTGCGACTATCTGCGGGAACATAAAGCAGCGGCATCGGGAATCGTTTATGGAGTTTCGTCCGCGGCGGCAGGCGGCGATCTGTTGTTTGCCGAAAGTTGCATTCAATTGGGAATCCCGCTCCGGGTATTGTTACCGCTCCCCCAGGAATACTTCCGCAAGGACTTTGACACAGCTACCTGGTTACGCGCCGAGCAGGTGTTGAGCAAGGCCGTCTCGGTCGAGGTCACGTGCGATCATCGGCTTCGCGAGGAGGGGTACTACGAATGCGGCATTGAGACGGTACAGCAAAGCCAGCTCATGATTGCGCTGTGGGACGGGGAGCCATCGCGGGGAATGGGTGGAACCCAGGAGATTGTATCGTTCGCTAGAAAAATGGGTAAACCGATCATCTGGTTTCATAGCACGACGGGAACAATGCAGGTCTTCAATGAGCCGGTTTTACAAGAACTCCAGCAGTTGCAGGATCCGGAGCTTGATTTCTTGAACGCTTTGCCGGACGCGGGTGTGATGCTTTCGACGGAATCGTCCACGGAACTGGCAATGGCATGGCTCCAGAAGATCGATAGGAATGCAAGCCGGTTGGCGCCGCAGGTTCGAAGTCTGTCTTTCATACCGATTGTGTACACGGCCGCCGCGGCGTTTTTCAGTGGGGCCGGGTTGGCGTTGCCTCACCCCGAAACATGGCTGGCAATAGGAACCATACTTGGAATTACCGCCGCTGCACTTCCAGTTGCGCTGAGGCTAAGTCAGCGGCAAACACGTTGGGCGCGAACCCGAACGGCAACGGAAGTATGCCGTTCGGTTCTGACTCTATGGGGTGCGCCGGTTGCCGAAGAGGTGATTGAGCCGGAGATCGTTCCCGAACTCACCGGCATGCTAATGTCTCTAAACCTGCTGAAAGCATTGGATGGTTCCCGCGGCAGGGTTTCGATCGATGAATTCAAAGAATGCTATCGCAAGGAGCGCGTCTCTCACCAGTTGGAGTATTTCTCGCGGCACGCCATGCAGTCTGCCCATGATGTACGAAGATACCGTGTCGCGAGTTGGATTTGTACGGGTGTGGCGACCCTCATAACCGCGTGGTTGATCGTAAGTAGAGCGGAATTCAAGAGCGCGCCGTTATTTCTTGGGCAGAGATGGCTTACCGTCGCCGTGTCGGCCCTGTTTCAACTTGCAACGATCGCGGGGGCGCTGCTGATCGTACACGATTGTGAAAGGCGGCAGCGGCGCTACCGGGAGTTACACGACTGGCTGAAGCAATGGGACACGGAACTCGATGCCCTGCGGACGTGGCCTGCCGTGCTCAAGGTTGCCGGTAGAATTGAGCGGGCTCTGCTGGCTGAATTGCTGGAGTGGAAATCTCTTGCTCGAAACCTGAAAATGCCGAGGAAGTGACAACATGAAACGGATTCTTTCGTTGGAGGGCGGTGGAATTCGGGGGGTTTTCAGTCTGGAGATTCTCCTCCGTATACAGGAGTTGCTTCGCGCTCAGTATGACTCACGGGACTTGGTGCTCGCCGACCATTTTGATTTTTTTGCGGGCACAAGCACTGGCGCAATTATTGCCACCTCACTGTGCTGGGGACTGGCCGTCGAAGAGATTCTTGACATGTACGTGAGGTGCGGCAAGACGATGTTTCAACCTGTGCCCTGGTACCGGCCAATTGAGAAATTTCTAGTTTCGCGCTATCAGGCCAAACCTCTTTCAGAGTTTCTTCAGCGCATTTTCTCGGAAGACGGCGATGGCCAGGTGCCGGCCCTGCTCGACAGCGCGCGTTTGAGAAAACTTCTGCTGGTAGTGGTTCGCAACCAAACGACCGGCTCGGCGTGGCCGATTACCAATAATTCGAAGGCCCGATTCAACGATCCAGCCATGCCGGATTCCAACCTGAAGATTCCTCTTTGGAAAGTGGTCAGGGCAAGCACGGCTGCGCCGGTTTACTTTGACCCTGAAGTAATACAACTGGGAGGCCGGTCCTCCATTTTTGTGGATGGCGGCATTACGCCTTATAACAATCCAGCTCTGATCGCCGTGCTGACAGCCGTGTTGCCGTGCTATCGGCTGAACTGGACTCCGGGGCCGGAAAACATCCGGCTAATATCCCTGGGAACCATGCGGTTTCCCTCCACTCTGCCAAAGAAAATCCGAAAACCGTGGTTGGCGCAAAATTTGTCTCTCATCCCATTGGCTTTGATACAGGGAATTGCGTGGGAGCAAGATTATCTATGCCGATGCATGGGTGAATGTCTTTACGGTGACCAACTCGATTCAGAGATCGGCGACCTAGTCGGCGTGCAGCTTCCAGAGCCACGTTGGTTCAGCTATGTCCGGTACAACGAGTCTTACAATACCGAAACCGTGGCACAGTTGCTGCAGACGGCTCCGCGGCTATCGAAGATCGATGCAGTGCAGGCGATTCCTCTCCTGAGGCAAATCGGTCAGGCTTATGCTAAGGAACACGTGAAAATGGAACATTTGATTTGATCGGTAAAAAGCAGCAGAAAATGGCCGGGCGCGCAACCTGGACGCAGCTAGGAACCGCCTCAATTACGGGGCCAAGCTTCGTTGGCCCATGCCTGGTAAAGTGGAAGCACAAATGCTGCGCTGACGATGGCCGTTTCAGGACAAATGCCATCCGGTGGAGTCATGACGGTCACCGTAGGGGCGGCAGCCGGACACGAAGCAGACGTGGTGAACATCCATATGAAACTGGCTTCTAGCGTATTGCCGTAAGTGTCAGCCGCATCGTTGGTAATCGTGGCGGTGAACTTGGTGTTTGGAGCAAGACTAGCCGAAGGTGTAAAGGTGGCAGTATCAGTCGCCGATGCGTAGGTGACTTGCCCAACAATGCTCCTGCCACTTGATCCGGTAACTGTGAACGCGTCCGGTCGGGTCGAGGACTGGCGCGGTGTTCCGAAGGTTTAGCCTACGTGGCATGGGACGATGTTGCAATAGTGCTCGACGTTTACCCATTTGAGTGCAGTTTTGAAGCCAACACCAGCGATCCGCTTTTTACTTTTGTCGTCCGTAGGTCGATGAAAATCGATACAGACATCTATGACAATGGTCAAGGCTAGACCAAGTTGCTTCCATCATTTGCATGGCCCATGCACTGGCACAGGGCACCACGCGCTTATCCACATTCGCTATTGTGTCGTCCTGGACGCGCGAACCACTCGATAAAAAGTCGCCTTTGATACCTTCAGGTAAAGAGCGATTTCAGAAACAGTCATCCCCTCCCACTTCAGTCGGACAATCTCGCCGGGGTCACAGTCCACGCGTGGTCGGCCTCCAACACGCCCTTGAGCCCGCGCCCGCTGGAGCCCCGCAACTGTGCGCTCGCTAAGCCGGACGCGCTCCTGTTTTGCGACCACGGCGAGGATAGAAATCACGGCGTCACGGAACATGCCGCAGGAATCGAGGTACTGCTCGGTGAAACTGCGGTAGCCGACGCCATATTGCGTGAGCCGCTGCAAGTGCGTGAGCGTTTCAAGCACTCCCTCACGTGAAAAGCGGTCGAGGCTCCAGAACAGCACCAGGGCAAACTCCCGGCGCGATGCCGCTTTGAACAGAGATTTGAATTGTTCGCGGTCGCCATTCTTGCCAGTGGCGACGTCGACGTATTCCCGTTTGACGTGCCAACCCTGACTGGCTGCAAACGCTCGGAGCTGGCCGAGTTGGTTCTGGTTGTCCTGCTTGTCGGTCGAGACGCGGCAATAGATTGCGATGTCCACGACAGCTTTCTACCGGCAGATAGGGCAGAAAGGGTCACAAAAGAGACCGTTTTAGAGACGCACTGGGCGCGAAGTCGCGCGTGAGTGAAGAGTTCGGCAATGCCGCTGATCCAATACCATGCCCTTCAGAACTCGCACACACGAGCACTTCAATAGATTGCAATCTTGATTCACGGATAGCGGTCTGCCAAAATCGAGCAGTAGACTGAGAACAGAGCAGCTTTCATCCATTTGCGAGTGTGACGATGAGCATTCTTGTCTTTAATGCTGGATCGACCAGTCTGAAATTCGGGTTGTTCGATTCCGAGGCGCTTACGACTTTGGTTTCAGGCGTAATCGACTGGGCTGACGGCAACCGGCGCGGCGCAAAATTCACGCTGAGTTGCAGCCATCAGCAACAGGTGCAATCGATAGTCGATGTGGTCGATGACCGCGCGGCCGCCACATGCGCCATTCGCGTGTTGCTCGAGGAGCACAACATCAACGTTGTCGGGCACAGGGTGGTGCACGGAGGCGCGAATTCCCAAAGCTCCGTGCGGATCGACGACAACGTGAAGGCGACCATTACTGCCTTCGACGGGGTTGCGCCGCTGCACAATCCCCCGGCGTTGCAGGCGATACTAGCCTCCGAAGCTGCTCTACCGGGCGTGCCGCAGGTCGCGGTTTTCGATACAGGGTTCTTCGCCGCGTTGCCGGAGCGCGCGTACCTGTTTCCATTGCCGTACGAATGGTATGAGAAGTGGGGCATACGGCGTTTCGGATTTCACGGAATCAGCAACGCCTACTGCGCCAGCCGTGCCGCAGAGATGTTGGGCCGTGGATTGTCCGAATTGCGCATCGTCACCTGTCATCTCGGAGGCGGCTGCTCGGTAACGGCTGTGCGGGGCGGAGTGCCTGTTGCTACCACGATGGGAATGACGCCGCTGGCGGGAATCATGATGGCAACCCGGTCGGGCTCCATTGATCCGGGCATACTGATTCACCTGCAGCGTCGCTGTGGACTCACCGTCAAAGATATTGACGAGGCGTTGACTTATCGCTCCGGGTTATTGGGTCTCTCTGGTGTATCGGCAGACATGGCCGCGATTGAAGCGGCTGCTGCCGAAGGCAATATCCGGGCGCGGTTGGCCTTTGAAATCTTCGCCGATAGTGTGCGCTCGGCCATTGGCGCGTCGGTCGTCAGCATGGGAGGAATCGATGCGCTGGTGTTTACCGACCGCATCGGAGAAGGCTCTGCGGCCCTCCGAAGCGCTGCATGCGAAGGACTCGAATGTGTTGGGCTCCGATTGGACGCAGAGCGGAATGCACTTTGCCGGCCCGATGCCGATGTGGCTGCGCCAGACTCGCCGGCAAAGCTCCTTGTCATCCATACACTGGAAGAATTGATGATCGCCCGCGAGGCCCGTCGAGTGGCTGGCATCTGAGTCGCCGCTTCGGAAGAGCAGGCCCTGAGCACATCAGGCCTACGGATTAGTATCGAGAAGCGCCGTAGCATTCGTCCATCAGCGGATCCACGCTGCCGGATCACAAAGTGCGGCCCGAACGGGTCACAAAAACGGACGATTTTGACGACCCAAGTGTGCGCTCCTAAACGATAGAAGTCGGCGGGGCGGAACGCGCCTTTTTGGGTCCCCTTTTTGAGACGGCCCTGCCGAATGAAACCAATTCTTGGGGCCCGGAACCGCGCGGTATGCCTGAAGCGGAACAGAACGTTGTACCGGTGCCACCAACTTCCCGCCCTCAGCCGTTCCCTCTGCCCGGACACGTCACGCGCCAACAGGTCGGCTGTAGGGCGAGTGTAGGCCTTCTATTCCTGAACCCGGGTTCCGCTTTCCGGGGGCAGGGGCTTGGGAGCCGGAGTTCTCCATAGATTCCAGTTGCAGTGACCCAAATCTGTGTCTGTGAAGTAAATTCCGAGGCGGCCGGGGTGACACTTGGCAGGTAATTAGTATTTCTTCCTCAGGCCCGGGGGACCGGCCGAGAACATACCGAAATGAGCGTTGAACCTATCTCCTGAAACAGGTGCAGAAAACGGCGATCTTTCGCCTTACTTCGGAGTTCTTCGGTGAGATCATCGCTCTTCGTTGCAGCTTTTGCAACTTCCTCGGAACCCTCAACCTCTGCGCTGCTCGCCTTCAAGTTATCGATTCTGCTTCCCGCATCAAGTCGAAGAACGGAGTTCTCTTTTGCTGCACGCATTCAGCCGCGTAGAGGTACATAGCCGCCGACCATGTCTGCCAATCCCGGCCGCTGGGCTTACCGGTTTGCGCGTGAATCCATTCGTTGAATCCCCACTCCGCCGCGTTTTCATGCCATGGCTTGACCAACTCTGTCAGCGCCAGCAATTTGCTCTCCGCCAGATCCATCTGCCCTGCTGCTACGCACGCCGCGACATAGAAGCCACAGATAAAAGGCCACACCCCCCCGTTGTGATAGTCTCCAGGCCGGTTATAGCGCTCGTAGCGTGGCAGCCAATCCGCATGATGGGGCAATATGTATGGGAACAAACAGGGCGGCAAATCCACGACAAGCTCTCCGTGACTCCGCATAGCCTCGCACTCTGCTTCGATCCAAGTGATCAGATTTGATGCCCATTGAAGCGAAGCAACTCCGGTCAGAATCGCCAGGCTGTTGCCAAGCAGATCGAAGCGGTCGCTGGTCATGACTTTGTACGAATACAGTGCGTAGTAGGGAGCGGATGGCTCCACAAGAGCCTCCTGCTCATAGCTGCTCTTCTCCTCGCAACTGACCTCAAGACGGTTCATCAATCCGCGCAACTGATCGGCGGAGTCGTTTTCGCCATATAGACGAAGATAGGCATAGACAAACATATTCACGTACAACCCATACCCCATCACATACTGCTCATCGCGCCAGTCGCTGGTGGGTAACTGGGAGACCATCACCCTGTCATCGGGACTCTGGTACTGCATCCACCGCAGAGCCTTCTCTGCTGCCTCAAGAAGAAACTCCGGCTGATTCGTCGATATTCTGAAAAGAGCCAGCCCAAAGAGGAAGAGAGGCGTCGAATCGCTGGAGCCGCGGTTGTCTGGGTCGTGTGCAAGGGATGGGATATGGCCATGCGGCGTCTGATTGTTTGCAAGCGCTACCAGTGTGCGCTCGAGAGCGTCCACTAGCTGCTCGTTGCCAGTTGCCAGAAAGCCGAGAGCAGAAATCATCAGATCCCGCGTGTAAGGTTCCGGGTATCCCCACCCAGCGGTTCGAGGAAGTTCTTGAAACGGCCCGCGTGCGTTATGCAGCAGGATGTTGAGTGCCGCCTCTTTAGCCCGCTCGATAGAGTTTCGTATCTTATCGTCGAAAGACATAAACGCCTCGTTGGCGTGCTGGGTTGAGGAGACGAGCACACGCGCCTCATAGCTTGCTACTGGATACCCAATCGGTCGGAAACTATCTCTACGAATTGCCGGGCAACCTGGCGATAGTCGAATAACTTGACCACGCGTTTCCGACCCGCTTCGCCCATATGCTGCCGCAGCGCGCTGTCTTTCATAAGTCGCAGAAGGTACTTGGCGATGTCGGGCACGCTGGCCCGGTACTCCGCTGTGCGCGGGTTTGGAAACACGATACGATGGCTACTTTCGTATTCGTGGCCTTCCCCGAATCGCCCCTCAGTGATCTTCCTCTCCTCGGCCACTCTCGCCAGAAATGCCGTCTCACCGTCGACCATTGTGTCCCGAAATGCCATTGCATCGATGGCAATCACCGGTCTTTCGCAAGCGTTCGCCTCTACCTGAATCATTCCAAAACCCTCTAGCCGCGACGGTGCAGCGTAGATATCGCAGGCGGCCAACAAATAGGGCATGAAATTCTGCGAGACAACATTTGTAGAGTAGATGACCTTCTTGCCGATGCCCAGATCCGCCGCCAATTTGAGGTCGATCATGTTCTGTTTTACTGTACGGGGTTGAGGCCAAACCTTGCAGACATATCTCCAGTCAGGTGCCTCGGCATCAATCAGCGCCAACGCCTGCATGACCTCCTGGGCACCTTTGGACGCCCCGTCACCACCGACGGTCAGGATCATCAACTGGTCATCCGATATATCCAAAGCCTCGCGGATCGCTTGGACCTTGAAGTCACCGCGGCTGTGCGGTGCGTAGCGGTCCGTGCCGCAACCCACAGGAAGCACAACAATGTTGTCTCCCCTGACGCCATCTCTGACATACACCTCCTTCACCCAGCTGGAGGTGACCAGAATTAGTGGTAGAGCGTTCAGCACATCACGGTGTTCCGCGATATAACCATCGGCTACGAGCCAGGGCACGGCCTTCACCCCAAACTTCTGCGGGTGCAGGACCAGGTTTGGAAGGTGGCCCCAGAACCCCACGCCGACCACGACGTCCGGCTTGAACCAGCGATAGTACCATTCCTTTTCCAGAGACGATTCCAAATGTACTGGGTGGACGTCCACACCCATCTCGCGGAGTCCCCTACACAACAGTTCGCCCTGCAGTGCCAAGCCGGAAGCCGGTGCGGGATATTCAGTCAGCACAAGTACTTTCACTATTGTTGCTCCCATAATGCCGTTCGCTTTACCGCTGCTTGCGCCGAGTCAAAACACCAGAATCCTTCTTCTCGTGGTGTGCTCCGCGTTTCCCAACTGTCGGCTCCATACCCGTAAACATCCGTAATCAGCCGACATTTCTCGATCCAGATTTTTTCTGCCAACACGTCCCGCCGATCTGCATCCTCACGAACCCGAGGTAAGTATGACTTTCCTCCATCTTCGTACGCAAAAAGCCATAGCCGATTTGTGTCGATACTGCCCGATTGCCAAAGCTCAACGACACTCTGACAGCATTCCTCATGACGGCGGTGACGTGTGTACTCACCCTTTGGGCCATGGGTGATAATCAGGTTGTAGCTTCCCGCAGGCATTAACTGCACGATGGTTTGCTGAACCTGCTCGATTGGCAGCGGCACCTGATCGGTGCCGTCATCCAGATCCGCCATCTCACCCTCTGCACTCAATGCCTGCAAGACCTGGCGGAACTTTGGAGCTCGGTCTGAGTCCGTTGCTCTGCATAAAGTTACGATTCGCCAAAGAAACTCCGGATGGGCCAGTATGTAGCCTCCGCACCAGAGAGTCTCGTCGTCCGGATGGGCGACGACAACAGCAGCCATAGGTCGAGTGTCTGAAGTCAATTGATTGTGCGGGGCGGCGGTCATTTGTTTTCCACGGAAAGCGTCAGCGTGCCGATTATCGTTGTATTCGCGCATTGAGTTACACCTCGATTGTGAAGCCTTGCTCTTGAGCGACTGACAGTCTGACCTCTTGACGTCCTCCCCTCCCTGAAGGAAGGACGTCAACAATCCGAACTCCAGCCAGCGCGGGATGCTCGTGGTGTCTGCATAGATAGGGCGAGAGAAGCAGAAAGTCCCCGGATGTTCATAGCAGTACCTCTCCATTTGCCGATAAATCTTCCCTTGTTCCGAGACCCCTCGGTTCAGGTTTCGGTTTTGAGAGAAGACGTTCACATCGAGTGCGCCTCCGATTGAATGTGCGTTGAAAAGTCCTTTGTCTCTGTTGGAACCATCAAGTTCCTCGGCCACTTCCAGCCAGCCGTCCGGAAATGAACCACGCCGACGTCTGCGCATTGGAGTTGATGTGCCGAGAACGCCGATGACCCGGTCTCGCACTCTCTGGTCAAAGGCGACCTCGCCTAGTTCCTCCAGCCCGGAATACGAGTCGCAGTAGTATTCAAATGTCCCGCGCTCAATCCGGACGATGTTCGCGGCGTGCGTGGCCGTGGCCGTGTACACCCGTTGCCACTTAATCGGGAGGTGCTTACGCAGATATACGATCAGCGCCGGAGTGGTGGGCGCTTTGGCAGACCTGCGCAGCCGGACATAGCCGATCACGAGCCGGGGTGGAAGTATCTGAGTCAACGTTTTCGTACCTCATCCATCACGCTTTCAAACTTGCGAGGAGCCCGGAATACCGATGCTGGGTCTTGTCATTGCGAACCGCAATGCCCAGGCCTTTCTTCTGCCCGACGAGCACCAGCAGCCTCTTGCCCCGCGTAATCCCTGTATAAATTAGGTTCCGTTGCCACAGCATGAAGTGCTGCATCGCCACCGGAATCACCACGGCGGGAAACTCTGAACCCTGCGATTTGTGAATGCTAATCGCGTAAGCCAATGAGACCTCGTCCAGCTCGCCAAAGTCGTACCTCAACGGTCGGTCATCTAAACGGATGGTAACTTCCTGCTCGACGGCATCAATCTTTTCGACGATTCCAATGTCACCGTTGAATACGTCCTTGTCGTAGTTGTTCTCGGTCTGGATGACCTTGTCGCCCCGCTGGAACCGCCATCCGAACCGCTCAACCGCCGCTTCTCCAGACCGGGGAGGGTTCAGCACCTTCTGCAAAGACAAGTTCAGTTCCCGCACGCCCAGTGACCCACGGTTCATGGGACATAGAATCTGCACATCGCGAATCGCGTCAAGATGGACTCGTTCTGGGATGCGGTTCTGCACTACCTTGACGAGGGTCTCGGCAATGCCCTCTGGGTCTTGCCGCTCAACAAAATGGAAGTCTGAGGTCGCGTCTGTTCCCCGCAACTCTGGCATCTCCCCTTGGCGTATGCGGTGCGCGTTACTGATGATGTGGCTACCCGCCGCTTGCCGGAATACTTCGATGAGCCGCACCACCGGGACAATGCCACTCTCGATCAAGTTCTGAAGCACCACACCCGGCCCCACTGACGGAAGCTGATCGACATCGCCGACCAGAATCAGCCCAGCGCGGGTTGGAAGAGCCTTGACGAGCGAGTGCATCAACGGCACGTCCACCATGGAAGTTTCATCGATGACCAGAAGGCCGCATTCGAGTCGGTTGGATTCATCTCTACTGAACCGACCCGTGCCGGGGTTCACTTCCAGCAATCGGTGAATGGTCCTGAGCTGGTTGTAAGACTCCGACCACGTAGAAGTGACTGAGATCAGCAGCACTGCTTCCATGAACTTCAGCGACCTATGTAGGCGGCTCACGATGC
>Ga0182030_10016740_pt1 | contig 14239 bp, 13 predicted proteins | sample 812S3MmetaG_FD_121299 | JGI IMG/M metagenome (GOLD analysis project Ga0182030, IMG submission 121299) | Permafrost microbial communities from Stordalen Mire, Sweden - 812S3M metaG (Illumina Assembly) | ecosystem: Environmental > Terrestrial > Soil > Wetlands > Permafrost | place: Sweden...
CGAGGTGGAAGCGCTGCTCGGCTCGGCCAAGGCCTCCGTGACCCGGATGCTCGACGAGAACCGCAACGTGGTCGAGGCCCTCCGCGATGCCCTCCTCGATCGTCAGGAGTTGATCGGTGACGACATCCTCGAGGTGATCAGGAGCTCCCAGGCCCGGACCTCCTCCGAGTCCGGACCCGTCGGGGATCCCGCCATCGCCGGCAGGCAGATCGCCCTCAACGCTCCCCCGAAGGACTGAGACCCGCCCGGCCGCAGGATCCGGCTCAGCGGGGTCCGGCGCAGCTGTGTCCGGCTCAGCAGTGCTCAGCTCAGCTGGGCTCAGCTCAGCTGTGCTCGGCGCAATTACTGCAGCGGCCGCGGAATACCACCTCGAGGGAGTCGACGGTCATCCCGTAGCGCTGGGCCCGCGGAAGGGACAGACCTTCGACGCCGAGGGGCTGGACGTCGAAGGTCAGCCCGCATCCCTCACAGAGCAGATGGTGGTGCCCCGGTCCCACCTTGGGGTCGTAGCGGGTCGTGCCGTCAGCCAGCCGGAGCTCGCTGATCTCCCCCATGGATGCCAGTTCGTTGAGCGTGTTGTATACCGTGGCCAGGCTGACCTCGGGAACCTCGCGACGGGCCGCGGCATGCACCTTTTCCGCACTGAGGTGGACATGCTCGCCGGCCAAGGCCCCGACCACAGCCCGCCGCTGGGGAGTGATGCGCCATCCCCGAGCCTGGAGCCGTTCGGCCAGCGGGACGTCCGTCGTCTCAGCCACGGTGCTCCTTAATACCCTGGGCGATCCGCTCACCGAACTCGGGATCGGCCGACCGGAAGTGGGCGACGCTCCGCTCGACGATCCCCTCCCCTTCCGGACCCGGTGACACCGCCGCCAGTCCACCGGCGATGTTCTCCACCAGACGGGCCTGGGCGTCGGCCGGCTGCAGCCGGTAGAGATCACCGGCCTGGGTGAAATCGTCGGTCTCCCTGCGCTCCCAGTCGTAAGTACCCGTCTGGCCGTACAGCTTGAGCGGGGCGGCGTAGGGGGCACCGGTCTCGACCGGTCCCCCGAAGCTGTTGGGCTCGTAGTTCTTCGACCGGCCCCCGTTCTCGTGAGCGGTCATCAGTCCGTCCCGACCGTAGTTGCGGGCCTCGGTGGCATGAGGGGCATTGACCGGGAGCTGGGTGTGGTTGATGCCCAGCCGGTACCGGTGGGCGTCGCCGTAGGCGAAGAGTCGACCTTGCAGCATCTTGTCGGGCGACGGTCCAACACCGGGAACGAAGTTGCCCGGGTCGAAGCCGGCCTGCTCCACGTCGGCGAAGTAGTTGTCGGCATTGCGGTCAAGGGTGAGCCGACCCACCTCGATCAGGGGATACTGCTTCTGTGACCACACCTTGGTGAGGTCGAACGGGTTGACCGGGGAGGCCTCGGCCTGTTCGGGGGTCATGATCTGGACACTGAGCGTCCACGAAGGGAACTCCCCGGCCTCGATGGATCCGATCAGGTCGAGTTGATGACTGTCCGGGTTCAACCCGGCCAACTCGGCAGCTTCGGACGAGTTCAGGCAGCGGATGCCCTGATCCGTCTTGAAGTGGTACTTGACCCACACGGCCTGGCCACCGGCGTTCACCCACTGGTAGGTGTGCGAACCGAATCCGTCCATGTGCCGGTATGAGGCCGGAATGCCGCGATCGCCGAACAGCCAGGTGAACATGTGGGTGGCCTCGGGCGAGTGGGAGAAGAAGTCCCACACGTTGTCCGGCTCCTGGTGGTTGGTGAAGGGGTCGGGCTTCTGTGAGTGAATGAAGTCGGGGAACTTGAGCGGGTCGCGGATGAAGAAGATCGGGGTGTTGTTTCCCGTGAGGTCATAGTTCCCGTCCTCGGTGTAGAACTTCACAGCGAAGCCCCGGGGGTCCCGAACGGCGTCCGCCGACCCCCGGGCGCCAGCCACCGTCGAGAACCGGACGAAGGTCTCGGTGCGCTTACCGACCTCGCTCAGGAATCGGGCCCGGGTCCATCCGGTGACATCGGCCGTGACCTCGAAGGTGCCGTAAGCGGCCGAGCCGTTGGCGTGGACCACGCGCTCGGGGATCCGCTCACGGTTGAACCGGGCCAGCTTCTCCAGAAGGTACTGGTCCTGGAGGAGCACCGGGCCCTCCGGTCCGGCGGTCTGGCTGCGCTGGTTGTCGACGACCGGTGCGCCGGACTCGGTGGTCAAGGTGGGCTTTGCCATGGTGGCTCCTCCTGCTCGGACTGACGGCGGGCTCCGTTGGCGGAGCCATGATAAAGAACAGTTTCAATATTAGAACGATTCTAATAACAAGTCAAATGGCGCACCGTTTGAGTCCGTGCGGCACTCTCCAAAGTCGATGCGGCACCATCCAAAGTCAGTGCGGCACTCTCCAAGTCAGTGCGGCACTCTCCAAGTCAGTGCGGCACTCTCCAAGTCCGTGCGGCACTCCCGGCTTCGGAGGTGGGAGTACACCGTCTCAGGAGACGGCCAGACCCTGTTTGAGGCCCTGGGGTAGGGCAGACCCTCTTTGTGGTGTGGGCACACCCTCGTTCTGAGGTCAGGGACCATCTGATGGTGCCGTACCGGAAGGAGCGATCCGACCTGGGCCTTCGGCGGGGCTCCCAAGCTGCCGATAGGAGGGAGCGGACCATGTTTGTCAGGAGCCCATGCAACTCGTGCATCACCCGAACGGCGCTCCTCCCGAGAGCCCTGAATCCGGAACCCTCGAGCCGGCGTCCAGTAAGCCGACCAGTGAGCCGTCCGGGGACGCGGAGCGTGACTCACCTGTCGGAGGCCGGGGCCCTCCCCGTCGGCGCGGCCGCCTGTTCCCGCTGAGCATTCGGACCTGGCTGGCCCTGGTCATGCTGATCCCGCTGGCGGTGGCGCTCGGATTGGCCTCGACGGTGGTTTTGAGCCAGCTGTCGACGCGGCGCCACGCCGAGAGCACCCACCATGCTTCGTCGACCCTCGACTCGCTGCTACAGGACCGGGTGGCTGTCTACGACGAGTACGTTCCCTCCGAAGCGCTGGTGTCGGCTCACGGGTATGGAGTCTCGGGAGCAAAGCTCAACAAGTATCTGGGGATCAACGTTCAGGCCACCCTGGTCACCGCCCGACAGGAGATCGACCGCCTGCCGGCGTTCGGGCCGGGTGGGGTCTTTGCCGCCGACCTCATCACCCTCGTGGCCCTGCGGCGCCAGATCGACCAGTACCAGGTATCGGCTCTCGAGGTGCAGACCGCATTCAGCCGGATCGCCTCGCAGATCGACGCCCGGTGGCTCAACACCTTCGACACCATGACCGTCTCCGGCGACGCTTCCAACTCGGTTGCCACCAAAAGCCGGGAGGCCTCCCTCCTCTCGTCGTTCACCGCCTTCACCTCCGGGCTCGACGAAGAGAGCCTCCAGAGTGGTGGGTCGCTCGAGACCCTGCTCACGACGGGGTCGACGGCTCCGGCCCAGGTCCGCAGCCTCATCGTCGCCAATCAGGAGTTCGAAGCGGCGGTGCAGGACTTTCCGGGCGCCTTGGGACCCCTGGCTTCAGCGTCGTGGAAGGCCCTGACCGCCAATCCACTCGACCGCACCTTCGTCGGAGAGGTGGCCACGGCCGTCAACACCGGTCTGACCCAAGGCCCGGCGCCGGACGGAAGCACCGCGTCCCTCATCCTGATCGGACGGTCTGAGGTCTCGTGGGCCAGCTCGCTGACCGGCCTGGTGCTGGCCAGTTCAGCCGATCTCCGGACGGCCACCAACCTTCAGGCTCAGGCCGCCACCCAGGCCCTGATACTGGCCATCGTCTTCATGCTGGCCCTGGTGTTGGCCACGGTGGCGGCGCTGCTGACCTTCAGCCGGGCGGTCCGTCGACCCCTGGCGCACTTTGTGGCCGCGGTCACCTCGGTGCAACAAGGTGAGCTCGAACTGCCCAGGCTCGACGAGTCCGGCCCCAGGGAGTTCTCCCTGGCGGCAGGAGCCTTCAATGAGATGTCCTCCACCCTGCACGCCGTACAGGAACAGGCCATCGCCCTGTCCGAAGGGGACCTCGACGACCCCGCGCTGGAGCGCCTGCTTCCTGGACGGACCGGAGCGGCCCTCCAGGCTTCCCTCAACAAACTCCAACAGTCGGTCCGCAGCAGTGAGGCACAGCGGGAGTTGCTCCGGGAGTTGGCCACTCGCGACTCGCTCACCGGTCTCCTCAACCGCGGTGCGGCCCTCGAGTCGCTCGCCCTGTCCCTGGCCGCGGTCCGTCGCCCTCAGAGCGACTTGGCGCTGGGACTGTTCTTCATCGACCTCGACGACCTGAAACAGATCAATGACCGATACGGCCATGAGGCGGGCGACACCGCCATCGTGGCGGTGGCCGACGCCCTCCGGAGCATCACCCGGGGCGGAGACGTGGTAGCCCGATTCGGCGGCGACGAGTTCATCGTGGGGTCGGTGGGACTCCGTGGGTCGAGTGCTCCCGAGCGGCTGGGCCGAAGGATGGTGGAACGGGTGGCCAACTCGACGATCGATCTTCACGGAACGCCGCTCATCATCGGGTGCAGTGTCGGCGCCGCCCTCTCCGAGCCCGGGGACACCAGCGTCGACGCCCTCATCGAACGGGCGGACCGTGCCCTGTATCTGGCCAAAGCGGCCGGTCGGGGCCAGACGCGCTGGTACGGCTCGGACTGACCGGACCCCTCGGACTGACCGGACCCCTCGGACTCCTCGGACTGACCGGACTCCTCGGACTGACCGGACCCAACGAACCACCAGCGCATGCCGGTCGGACCGGAGTCAGGAGATCAGAGCCGGAGTCAGGAGACCGGACCCAGGTCAGGAGATCAGAGCCGGAGTCAGGAGACCCGGGCCCAGGTCAGGAGATCCGGGCTGGGGGCAGGAGGGCCTCGGCCGGTCGCTGCTGGCCCCCGGGACCCGGTCGGGCCCGCACCGACCGGGCGTCGAGGGGCTCACCGCACGACGAGCAGGTGGCCACGACGTTGGTCTGGTGACCACAGGCCCGATGTTCGATCTCCACCGGGGCCCCATCATCGGCTTCCCATCGATCGCCCCACTGGCGCATGGCCGTCAAGACCAACCAGAGGTCTCGACCCTTGTCGGTCAGGCGGTAGTCGTAACGCACCGGGTGCTCCTGGTAAGGCACCTTGGTGAGGACGCCCCGCCCGACCAGATGGTCCAGTCGGTCTGACAGGATGTTCCGGGAGATCCCCAACCGCTCCTGGAAGTCGTCGAACCGGGTGATCCCGAGGAAGCTGTCCCTCACGATCAGCATGGTCCACCACTCGCCCACCACCTCCAGGGTCTGGGCCACCGAGCAGTTCATCTCCTCGAAGCTCTTGCGACGCATGCCTACAGTGTACTGGGTTGCATATTGCAATGCACTAGCCCGGGCGGACCGGCCCGTGGTGACCGGCCGGCGGTTGCCAGCCCGTGGTTACCAGAGGGCGTTCCAGTCCTCGGGGGCCAGCCGACCGACCGGCTCCTGGTCGGGCTGGCGCGGGACCCGGAAGGCCTCGGTGTCGATCCAGGTCGGCCGGTCGAATCCGGCCTGCTTCCAGTGCCGGAGCGCCACCGACTTCCAGTCGCGGCTCTTGGCACCCCCCTCGGAGTACCCGGGGCGGACCAACAGGTGGACGGTGGAGCCCGCTATCACCACGCACCGGCGTGACTTCCCTTCGGACCCCTCCGGGTCGGCGGCGTCGAACGGTACCCAGGCGAAGACCACCGCGCCGGCCAGTGGATCAAGCCGATCGAACTCCTCCTCTTGCAGCGGGGTGAGGATGGCCCGGCGATGCACCCGGGGCACCACGTCGCTGGCCGGCCGCCGCTCCGCTGCGGCACCGGACGCCGACGGGCCGGTCTGACGCTCCTTCTTTCGCTCCCGGCGCAGCTGCTCCCCGGCCTTGCGGGCCGCCTCGGCCTTCTTACGGCGCTCCTCGGCTTCGCGCACCTTCTTCTCCCGCCGGGCCTGGCGCTGTTCGGGGGTGGCACCCGATCGGGTGGCCACCGGCGGTCGTGGGGAGGCCACGCCGACTTCGAACGCGGCCCAGTCGGCCAGGGCGTACGGGCCGTCACCGGCCAGAAGCTCGAAGCACAGATCGGAGGCCGGCATGTCCCCGTCGGCCACGGATGCCAGCATCACCAACACGGTGGCCTCCGAAAACGACCCGCGCACGTCGTCGAGGGCCTCCAACAGCTGTGCCTGGGTGGGGTCGTCCGAATGGTCGCCGAGCACTTCGATGGTCCGGGCCAGGCAGTCGTCGGAAACCGCCGCGGCCAGGTATGGCAGAGCGGCGCGGTACTGGGGCCGGTCCACCACGGTCGCCGGGTCGCGGTGCTTGCGCAGGGCCTTGAGGGCGTTGACCACCGCGGTGGGGGCGGCAAACCGGGCATCGGCGGTCAGAGACAGGGCCGACTTCAACTCCTCTGGGCCTACCCGGGCCAGAGCCGCCCGCACCATGGCCACTCGGGCGCTGTCGGTGATGCCGGACTCCATCTGCGGTCCTTTCGGTTGGTACTGGTGGTGGTGTCGGGGGTCAGGCGATGGGCCGGCCACCCCCCGGGGTCGTTCTCCTCCCGGGGTCGTTCTGCCCTGGGGTCGTTCCGACTCCGGGTTCAACCCGGTCATCATCGCAGAGAGCAGACGGCGTCCGGTCGCCGGGATGTCGTCCTGCGGCGCGGTCCGCCAACGTACCGCCCCTCCCGGAGCAGATCAGCCCCGGAGTGGTGCGGGTCCTCCGAAGTGGTCGTGGAGCACGGTTCGTGCCGCGTACACGCCACACATCCCGTGGACACCGCCGCCGGGGGCGGTCGACGCCGAGCACAGATAGACGACCTCCAGTGGCGTCCGGTACGGGTTCCACTGCAGGGTGGGGCGGAACACCGTCTGCGTCAGGCTGGATGCCCCACCGGCGATGTCGCCGCCGACGTAGTTGGGATTCTTCTGTTCCTCCTGGGCCGCGGTCAGGGTCGAACGGGCCACGATCAGGTCGGAGAAACCCGGGGCGAACCGTTCGATCTGGGCCTCGATAGCCGAGGTCATGTCCACGGTGGAGCCCGAGGGCACATGGCAGTACCCCCACAGGGCCTGCTGGCCCGCCGGGGCCCGGGAGGGGTCGGCCACACCGGCCTGGACGATGATGCAGTAGGGGCGCTCCGGATGGCGCCCGGCATTGACCTCGGTCTCGCTGGCCTCCACCTCGGCGAAGGTCCCCCCCAGGTGCACGGTGCCGGCCCGACGACAGACCTCGGCGCTCCACGGGACCGGTCCGGACAGGGCCCAGTCCACCTTGCACACCCCGGGCCCGTACCGGAATCGACGGAGGGATCGGCGGTAACGGTCGGGCAGGACGTCCCCGGCCAGGTCCACCAGACCCTTGGGTGACGTGTCGAGGAGCACCGCGGTGGACCGGGGGAGCTCCGACAGCGATCCGACCCACTGCCCGGTGGTCACCGTCCCACCCAGCCGCTCCAGCTCCGCGGTCATTGCGGTGGTGATGGCCGAGCTGCCCCCGGCCACCACCGGCCAGCCCACCGAGTGGGCGGTCATGGCCAACAGGGTGCCGAACGCCGTGGTGAGCGGGGCGGTCAGCGACATGGAGTGGGCCCCGACCCCGGCCAGCAGGGCCTTGGCCTCCTCGTGGTGGAACCGCTTCACCGACAGATTCAGGGGCACGAGGCCGGGGAGCCCGAACCGGGCCAGGGCCACCGGGTGGCTGGGAATGGACCGGAGAGGCCCCAGCACGTCGTCGGCGATGGACTGGCTGTTGCGGACCAACGGTTCCATCAACCGTCGGTAGGTGGCTCCGTCCTCGCCCAGAGCGGCCGCCGTCTCCTCCAGCGACCGGTAGGCCGCCACCGCCCGACCACCGTCGAGCGGCTGGGCGAACGGGACCGGCGGCTGACAAAGGGATTGGCGCAGACCGTCGAAGGCCGGTTGGAGGAAGAACGGGGACACCAGGGCCATGGGATGGACCGCCGAGCACACGTCATGGCGGAAACCGGGCAGGGTGAGCTCTTCGGTCCGGCACCCTCCCCCGGGCTGATCGGCACCCTCGACCACGGTCACCGACAACCCCGCAGTGGCCAGCGTCACTGCCGCCGCCAGTCCGTTGGGTCCTGATCCCACCACCACCGCGTCCACGGAGCTCACGGCCGGGCCGGGCCTGGGGACGACGGTTTCACCACCGCAGTTCTACCGTCGGGACCTGCGGCGACGCCACTCCTCAGCGTCAGGCCCCAACGCCGGGATCGCAACCACAGGGCCCGGCCCCGCTCCGGTCCGGGTCCCCTCCGGGGCATTCGGTTCCGGGGCATTCGGTTCCGGGGCATTCGGTTCCGGGGCATTCGGTTCCGGGGCATTCGGCGACCGCACAGAATTGTCTCGGGGCCATCTTGTCGGCTGCAGACGTCAAGATACGGCCCGTCCGGGCCGAAGTACCTGTTGGATCTGTCAGGTCAAAGGGACGGAAGTGCCCCGAAGCGGCCTGAGCCGAGGAACCATCACCCCAGCGACGGGCCGCCGGGGAGAGGATATGGAAGAGGGAGGCTCAACCCGGTGTTGTAGGAGCCAGATAGATGATCAATGGCCGGTAACGGGAGAATGGCCGGTAACCGGACGGGGTGAAGGGATTGGAACAGATGAACGAAGAACAGACGGACAGCCAGCAAACAGAGATCCAAGAGGGCGTCGAAAACGCCGGGCACGCCGCAGACACCGTGCAGGTGGGGCGCACCCCGGGTGACGTACTCCGCACCCTTCCCTCGGAGGCCCAGAGCCGGGGCACCCGGTTCGTGTCAGCCCAGGCCATGCAGGCCAAGCTGTTCTCGGTGTACGACGCCGCAGCAGCCGCGGAGGACGCCCTGGCCCTGGTACAAGAGCAGTTGTCGCTCACGCTCAACCGCAACTATTACGAGGCCGACGAGATCGAGAGCATGGCCGCCCAGCTGGACACCCTCCTGGCCCTGGAGTCCCTGGGCTTGTCCGAAGAGGACCTGGCCCCTGAGGACGACCTAGTCTCCGAAGACTGAGAAAAGCCTCAGAAAGGCCTGAGAAAGGCCGAGAAAGCCCCTGGTGCGCCGCCCGTCCGGTGGCGAATAGGCCCAAACGGGTACAGAATGGGGCGATGCGAATCGAGAGTTCGGTCACTTCGCTCTCCTGGATTCCGTCGGAGGCGGTACGCGGCGCCACCCGGGTGGCTTTTGATGCCGGGTTCACCCACTACGACGATCCGCCGCCCGACGTCATCGAGGATCTCGAGGAACTGAGGAAGGCCGACCGCTTCCGTTTCGCCAATCTGCTGTCGGCCTGGATCGAGGTCGACGACAACGGCAAGATCACCGGCCACGGCTACTCGGGGGGAGGGCGGATGGGCTCGACCACCGCCGGCGTGGCCCGCTTCAAGCGGGAGTTCGAGGCGGTGGCGCTGCCCGATCTCCAGGCGCCGGCGGAAGTGGGGCCGAACTGGGTCCGGTTCACCCAGACCGCCGGGGGTCGTACCGGCCTACCCGCCCCGCGCCGGGTCAAGCGCCGCCCCTTCATCCAGTGGCAGGCCCCTCTGGTGTGGTCGACCCTCAGCCTCACCCTCCACGCCGACGGCCCACCGGAGTTCGTGGTCCTCGGGGCTAGCCGGTTTCCCCGTCACTGGGTCTTCGATGGTGAGGGCCGTCTGGCCGCCAAGTCCGGCCTGACCGACTTCCGCGACTGGTACCGCAAGTCGTTCGGCAAGCACACCCCGTGGGGAGACCAGGACTCGCCGGCGCTGATCACCGCGGTCGAGACGGCGCTCGAGCGCTCACTCTCGGTCGACATGATGGACAAGGGGAGCAAGCCCAGGTTCCGCACCCTGAAGGCCGGCGACACCCTGGTGGAAGAAGGGCAGGCCGGCACCGACGTGTTCCTCATCCTGGACGGCGTGATGCGGGTCGAAAAAGGCGGAGAGCGGATCGCCGAGTACGGGCCGGGCGCGGTCCTGGGCGAGCGGGCCGGCATGGAGGGCGGAACCCGCAACTCGACACTGGTGGCGGTCACCGGATGCCGGGTGGCGGTGGTCGCTCACGAGGTCATGGACAAAGAGCAGCTGCGGGAGCTGGCCAAGGGTCACGGAGCCGACGACGCCTGAGCTCCGGGGCTCATCCCGAGCCCTCGGACCGGGCCCTCGGTCGGTCAGCCGGCCAGGTCCTTGACCGTGGCGATGAGATCGACCGGGCGCTGATCGCCTAGCGGCACCGGGATCACCTGTAGATGGGTCACGCCGGCCTGGGCGAAGCCGGCGATGCGCTCGGCCACATAGCTCGCAGGCCCGCACAGTGAGGTGGCCTCCAACAACTCGTCGGGCACCAACGCCTCGGCTTCGGCCTTCTTGCCCTCCAGGTACAGGTCCTGGATCTTTTCGGCGGCCTCCTCGAAGCCGTAGCGCCGGACCACGTCGTTGTAGAAGTTCTTGCCCTTGGCCCCCATCCCCCCGACGTACAGCGCCACCATGGGCCGGGCCAGGTTGCGCAGAGCGGTCACCTCGTCGCCCTCGCCGATGGCCAGCAGGCCGCCCACGGTGATCTGCAGCGGCCCGAGGGCCGGATCGCGCTTGGCCGCCCCGGCATCGAGGGAGGCACCCCACACCGAGCGGGCCTTCTCCGGCATGAAGAGCATGGGGATCCAGCCGTTGGCCACTTCGGCCGTCATGGCCACGTTCTTCTCGCCCAGAGCGGCCACCCACACCGGGATGGAGGAGCGCACCGGGTGGGCGATGATCTTGAGGGCCTTGCCCAACCCGGTGCCCTGGTCGGCCGGGAGCGGCATCGAGTAGTAAGTCCCCTCGTGCACCAGCGGGGCCTGACGGGCCCAGACCTGGCGGCAGATCTCGATGATCTCCCGGGTCCGGCCGATGGGCGCCGAAAACGGGACCCCGTGCCAGCCTTCGATGACCTGGGGACCCGACGAGCCCAGTCCGAGGTGGAACCGGCCTTCCGAGAGGGTGTCCAGGCCGGCGGCGGTCATGGCGATGAGCGTGGGGGTCCGGGTGTAGATGGGCAGGATGGCCGAACCGATCTCCACCCGCTCGGTGAGGGCGGCCAGGTATCCCATCAGGCTGGGCCCGTCCAGGCCATAGGCCTCGGCTACCCACACCAGGTCCAGGCCGGCCTTCTCCTGTTCGGCCACCTCGGCGGCTGCCTGGCGGAATCCGCCGGCGTAGCTGAGCACGGTGCTGATCTTCATCGGACCTCCCTTGTCTGCGTGTTCTGCGCGTTCTGCGTGTTCTGCGCGTTCTGCGTGTTCTGGTGCTTCGTCATGTTCCGGTGCGTCATGTTCCGGGGCGTCATGTTCTGGTGTGTCGTGTTCCGGTGCTGCATCGTGTGTTGCTGCGTCAGTCCCACAAGCGGATACTCATCGACTGGCTGGCCGTGGCCAACAGGTCGCCGTCCTCCGACCACAGATGCGCTACGCCCTGGCCGTACCCGCCAACCAGGGCGTGGATGCGGATGTCACACAGCACCCACTCGGTCGGCACCACCCGCACCATCCGCAGGGTGTTGTCGAGGCTCCGGGACATGACCCGTCGGCCCAGGGGCTGGGACACCGCACCGGTGACGTAGTCGCCGATGATGGCCAGCGTGGCCGCCGACGGCTCGAGATGCCCGGGCACCCGGGCCCACAGGGCGCTGTCGGCGTCGCCGGGGATCCCGAGGCCGGCGTCGATCTCCTCGAACGACCGGCCCCGGGCCAGCCGCACGTCGATGCGGTCGAAGATCGACGCCACGGTGAAGTTGGGAAGCCGTCGGGGTGGACAGTCATCAGGTGGAGGAACCTCAGGTGGGGAGATCCAGACCCCGCCGACGTCGAGAGAGCTGGGCAGGCCGGCGGCACCGTTCACAGTGAGGATCTCTTTGTCCCCCACCCTGCCCACCACCCGGCCCTGGGTTACCCGTCGGCCTTCGGCAGCCAGGGTCACAGTGAGGTCGAGGTCGGTGTGGGTGGGGGCGTACGACAGATACTGCGCCGTCGACCACACCGTGGGACGACCCGAGGCCCGCTCCAGGGCCACCAGGGCCGCGCCCAGGCCGCACCCGCCGAACAGGAAGTTCCCCGGCGTGGCCAGCTCGGGGACCACCGCCAGCCGCCAGTGCCGGTCGTCGCCCATCTGCTCCATGCCGAGGAACTGCTCGGCGTTGGTCATGCGAACGTGGTCCGGGCGCGCTTGGAGATCAATTCCTCGGGACCTTGGACCACGCCATGTCCTTGTCCACCCGGACGTCGCCGGGGAGCCCGAGGATGCGCTCGCCCAGGATGTTGCGTTGGATCTCCGAGGTGCCCCCTTCGATGGAGTTGGCCCGGGACCGGATGAACATCTTGCGGGATGACCCGGCCGGGCCCACCAGGCCCAACGACTCGGCCCGTCGCATGGTGTAGTCGTAGCCGATCATGCCGTCCGCCCCCAGGAGGTCGATGCACAGCTCGTAGACCCGCTTGTTGACCTCGGCGAACATCAGCTTGGCGATGGAGCCCTCGGGGCCCGGGTTACCGACCTTGCGGTTCTGGCTGGCCCGCAGGTTGTTGAGCCGCAACACCTCGGACTCGATCCACAACCGCATGAGCCGATCGCGGTCCACCGCCGTCCGCCGTACGCCGGCCCCCTCCCAGATCCGCAGGGCCTCGGCGATGGCCCCCGAACCCCGGACCGGAGGACCGGTGCCGCCGCCGATGGTGGTGCGCTCGTTGGACAGTGTGGTCATGGCCACCCGCCACCCCTCGCCCACGTCGCCGATCCGGTCGGCGTCGGGAACCCGCACCTCGGTGAGGTACACCTCGTTGAACTCGGCCTCACCGGTCATCTGCCGCAGCGGGCGCACCTCCACCCCCGGAGCGTGCATGTCCAGAGCGAAGTAGGTGAGCCCCTTGTGCTTGGGCGCTTCGGGGTCGGTGCGGGCCACCAACATGCCCCGGTCGGCGATATGGGCCAGGGTGTTCCACACCTTCTGCCCGGTGATCACCCACTCGTCGCCGTCCTGCACGGCCCGGGTGGCCAGACCGGCCAGGTCCGACCCGGCTCCGGGCTCACTGAACAGCTGACACCAGGCCTCCTCGCCGGTGAAGGTCGGTCGCAGGAGACGCTCACGTAACTCCTCGGATCCGTGGGAGACCACGGTGGGACCGGCCATGGTGAGCCCGAAGAACTCGCGGGCCCCGGGGGGCTTGGCCCCGGCCTCTCCCAGGCGGCGGTCGACCTGTCGCTGCAGGCCCGGCGCCACGTTCAGTCCCCCCGACCCTTCAGGGAACGAGACCCAGGCCAGCCCGAGATCGAACTGACGGGACCGGAACTCCTCGGCCGTGGCGGTATGCGGATCGATCTCGTCGAGCAGTTGACTCGTCCGATCGTCTACCAGCGTCGCGTCGTCAGCCATAGGGGAAGAACATACTCCCGGCGACTTGGCCGGCTCCGGGCCCGGCCCCCCGGGCCACCGATCCACCGGCCCCGGACCCCGCACGACCGGGCAAACCCCGGGCCCGGCCCCAAAACCTCATGGCTGAAGGCGGGTGATCTCCCATCCGGCCGGGCCCGGCCGGTAACGGAGGCGGTCGTGGAGGCGGTCGTCGCGGTTCTGCCAGAACTCGTACACCGCCGGCTTCACCCGGATGCCGCCCCACCAAGGAGGCCGGGGCACCGGGTGCCCGTCGAAGTCGACCCGGAGGGCCTCCGTCCGTTCGTCCAGCTGGGCCCGGCTGTCGACCACTTCACTCTGGTGGGAGGCGTAGGCGCCGATCTGGGCACCCCGGGGCCTGGTGGCGAAGTAGGCGTCGGACTCCTCATCCCCGGTGTACTCGGCGGTTCCCTCGATCCGGACCTGGCGACCGCGGGGCTCCCAGTAGAACAGCAGGGCGGCCCGGGGGTTGTCGGCCAGCTCGTGGCCCTTGCGGCTCCCGAAATTGGTATGGAAGGTGAATCCGTCGTCCCCCCACCCCTTGAGCAGCACCATGCGCACCGAGGGCTGACCGTGGCGGTCGGCGGTGGCCACGGCCATCGACTCCGGGTGGGCCACCACCGCGGCGGCGTCCTCGAACCACCGTCCGAACTGGACCAGGGGATCGGGATCGACATCCCCCTCGAGCAACGGTTCGGAGGTTCCGGCCATTGGTAGTCAGGGGCGCAGTACTCGCAGTGCGAGCCTGGTTCCCCATCCTCCTTTCGATCTGTACGTGCGGTTTTCCCGCATACAGCTCACCGACTGTCTTCTGGACATGGTTACGCTGC
>Ga0182030_10016743_pt1 | contig 14237 bp, 13 predicted proteins | sample 812S3MmetaG_FD_121299 | JGI IMG/M metagenome (GOLD analysis project Ga0182030, IMG submission 121299) | Permafrost microbial communities from Stordalen Mire, Sweden - 812S3M metaG (Illumina Assembly) | ecosystem: Environmental > Terrestrial > Soil > Wetlands > Permafrost | place: Sweden...
AAAGAATTGTCTATTCAAATCGGAATGAAAGAAAATGATTTGCTCAGCACAGCATTAACAATTGGATTAATGAGGATATCAGATGAATTCAAAAGAAAAGAGATTGATACAACGGTTCCAAAAGAAGATGGAAATGGGAAAGAAAATGACAGCTAAGGATTTGGAAATGCTTGAGCGTCTATATACTTTCGCCCAATTAGCAGATATTATAGCAGAGGTAACATCCGATGAAACCGAAAAAACTAAAGATATTTGATCCACCTACTTCTATGGCAATGGACGATGTTCCGGAGCTATGTGAGATGCTCAATGGCATATTCAAACGTGAGATAGAGAAGTGGCAAGCCAACAACAACATGGGTCCGCAAGAAGTGAATCTGTCCCTCAACATGTACAATAAGCTTATGGCTGCCTACATACAGTTCCGAATACTCAAGAGGGATATCATGGCAGAAGTGAAGGCAGGTATTCCAATGCAAAAGGAATATGTCGAATCAAAACTAAAGAACCTACTGTTAGATCCCAATTACAACGTCAAGAGCAATTAATCAACGAAAATGTCGTATGAAGATAAACTCCGACTAAGGCTACAAGAGGAATATCAAGCTAGTCAACTACTCCTGCCCAAAGTCGACATTCTTGACGCCTGCCTGCCTCACCAGCGAGCTTTCATACTCGATCCATGCAAGCGTAAGTTCGTCATTGGCACACGGCGCTCAACGAAGTCCTTTATGTTGGCACTGTATTTGATCCATGGGGCATTAACAATCCCAAGAGGAACATTCGCTTATTATTCTCTAACAAACGAAACTGCTGAACAGATCATGTGGAAGGACATATTAGAAGTCATAATAACGAAATACAGATTGGGCATTCAGCTCAATTCCAAACATGAGATGCATTTCGACAATGGGTCAATTATATATCTAGCTGGTCTTGATGCCACTCCTAAACAGAAGCATAAACTAAGGGGACAGAAATACAATATAGCTGCAATTGATGAGTGCCAGGATTTCCAACAGGATCTGTACGAGGTAATACATGGTGTTCTAAAGATGGGGTTGGCTCAAACCGAAGGAACATTATGTATGGCAGGAACACCAGGAGACGCACAAGGTAGTCATTACTGGTGGCTTGTAAATAAACCTGATACATTAGAGACAGAATGGAAACGCTACTTCTTCGATTGGCGAAACAACACCTCCATTGAACCTACAACAGGTAAGCGTGTATGCGATTCAGTTCAGGAGGAGTGCGAAAGGGATATTGATCGCAATCCACTAATAATCAATACTCCTGATTGGCAGAAAGAAGTAGAAGGCAAATGGGTTACAGCTACTTCTGCCAGAGTGTATTGTTATGAGAGTGTGAATGCTACATCACTTCCGCTACCATTGGAATTCAAAACTAACGCACATTACCATTTAGGATTCGACATTGGATTCAATCCTGACCCATCCGCCTTCATCATATCAGCTCACAACACTAAGTATGATGATAAGTGGAGAATCATCAAGTCATTCAAACGAACTAATATGCTCACCGCTGATATTGCTAATGAAATCAAGAAGTTGGATGCTATATACCACTTTGACTCTATTGTGGCAGACGCAGGGGCATTAGGTAAACAGATAGTGGCTGATTTGAATTGCACATATGGATTGCGGATTGAAGCGGCAGACAAGGCAGGTAAGCTCGGTCATATTAATATGATCAACTCCGACTTTATAACGCAAGATATCATTATATGCGAGCAGGACAATAGAGAGCTAATTAAAGAGATGTTGGAATTGATTTGGGATAGAGCTGAACTATTGAAAGATAAGGGTGGAAAACGAATAGAAGATAACCGCTTCGATAACCATATATGTGACGCAATGCTATACAGCTACTTGCACTCACGACATCATTGGTGGCGAGCTCCTAAACCTAAGATGACAATCGAGGAAGCTAATCAGAAGCAAAGGGACGACTTCGTAAAGCAGATGATTAGCCACAACAAGCCGAAGAATGAATTCAAATCAATTTACGCAGGAATAGACTTTACGAACAACACGGTCAACACGAGGCAATACAAATGATAGAACTAAGCACAACTCTACGACTTTCTAACGAATTCGATATCCCTTTCATCTATGACTCATGGTGCAGATCTCAGCACGAGATATACCCCAATAAGTATATGGATGAATACAGCGCACATTATCACGAGCACATTAGAAGGTTGCTCGATGACTCGATCGTAGCAATCGCCTGCCTTGATGATGACCCTGATGAGATAATCTCTTACATTGCCTACACATCATTCAGAGACAACTTCATTCTGCATTACGCCTACACTAAGGTAAATGCTCGTAGGCAGGGCAATATCAACAAGCTCATAAACTACAGCAACATACTCCACGCTCCACTAATATTTACGCATCCTCCAAAGAATGAAAAGATAATGGAACGCATCATAAAACGATATATATTTGACCCATCTATAATGGAATTGATTGGAAACAATGAAAAATAAGAAACAAAAGCAAGACAATACTATTAGGGTTGCAACGAATGATTCGCCCCACAAGTTCGTTGATACAGTGGAAACCCATTTGAGAGGTGAAGCGCCTCCACCAAAGAAGCTCACAATCTTTATTATCAAACCGCTATCATGTCTTGGCTTTACTCAAAAGCTGAATGTAACCGAAAGTGACATCTGCCGCTATGACAGCTTTCTTACAGTTCGTGTAGTCAATCAGTTAATTACCATTCCCTGGTCAAACATCGAGTGCATAACGGAGAATCTATAATGGAATTAGATCAAATTGAATTGCTAATGAAGCTGATGACCAAGTATCAGGTAGAAACTGTTTCAGTGGAAGGCGTTACTATTACCAAGAAAGTTCATCTGCCTAAATCTCGTAAGCCGAGCCCCTCGCCAAAGACAGAACAGGGTTTTGCCCCAGGCATTGCAGAGTTAGTCAATGCTACTCCTGGCATCGCACCACCAATTACTGATTTCAACAGGTTTAGCGTCTCCGCTGTAATGCCAGAGTGGCATAAATAAAGGAAAACACATTGCCTAAAACAACAAATGTAACCGCTAAACTTCCAAAGAATAAAACCAATGGTGTCAAGGAGGTTCGTGATATCAATGGAATTAGAAATCAATTCCATGAAGACTCTATGCATTGGTGGAAACTGCCGAAAGACTCTGATGAGATAGCTGCTGCATGTAAAGAGATTGTCATTAGAACTGATCGCAATAACTATGAGATTTGCCAGCAGTTCGCCACGTATGCTCGTATGTATGGAAACCTAGAGAACTTAGGGATGGGCTCAACTATCGGTGGCAATCAAGATGGAATGTCATATGATAATTCCACTAACATTCCAAAGTATAATGTCATCCAATCATCTATTGACACATTGCAGGCAAAGATATGTAAAGACAATCCAAAGCCTTACTTCATGTCAACTGGCGGAGACTACTTCACTAAGCTGAGGGCAGAGAAGCAGACGCAGTTCGTAGCAGGTATCTTTCAGGAATCGAAACTGTATGATACTGCAAACAACAAAGTGTTTATTGATGGCGCCACTTATGGATTAGGTGGATTGAAATTCGATCTGGACAAACACAATAAGATTACTGCTTCATGGATATTCATCGATGAAGTGAAAGTGGATCAAGTTGATGCTATGAAAAAGAAGCCTAGGTCACTCCACTTCTGTTGCTTAGAGCAAAAAGAAATTCTATTGGACAAGTATCCTGACAAGGCTGATATCATAAACAATATCTGCGATGATAATACGTTCATCTTTCGTGCAAGAGACTCTGTAGTTGAGCTATGCGTTACGGTAGAATCCTATCACCTTGCATTAGGTAAAGAGAAGGGTAGGCACGTTGTAGGGCTAACTGACAAGGTTCTGCTCGATGAAGAGTATGATGACGAGAATGACTTTCCTGCCGTATTCTTCCGATACTATGAGAAGGCAATGGGCTTTTATGGTAGAGGTGTGGCAGAGTCTCTATTCAATAATCAAATTGAAATAAACAAAATCCTTTTATATATTCAGCAATGCCAAGAGTTGCAAGCGGTTCCGGTTATCCTAATTCCTGATGGGGCAGAGATTGCCCCTGACGTAATTGGGTCGAATAACATTGCTCGTATGATTCCATATAGAGGAACACAAGCTCCTACATTCATGACTCCACAAGGGGCAGCACCAGAGGCTTATCAACACCTACTTTGGTGGATACAAGCTTCCTACCAAGAGGTAGGCGTATCAATGACATCTGCTACTGGGCAGAAGCAAGAAGGAGTAGATTCTGCCGTTGCTATGAGAACAATGGTGGATATCGAATCAAGCCGCTTCGTTCAGGTTTCAAAGAATTGGGAAAAGTTTTATATTGATTGTGCTGAGAAAATCATGAAGTTAGGCAAGGCAGCCTACGAAAATGATAAGAACTTCTCAGTAACCTACATGGATAAGAAGAGCAAGATTGTCAAAGAGATTGCGTGGAAGGACGTCAATTCAGTTGACGACAAGTTCATCATTCAATGCGACTCAATATCATCATTCCCTACATCTGGCGCAGGACGTATTCAGACGGTAACCGAGTTTATTTCTAATGGCTGGTTCTCAAAGGAGCGCGGATTAGAAATAATGGGGCTTGATCCTGACATCGATTCGGAGATTCAGAAGCAGACGTCTTCACTGCGCCTATGTGAGAAGCGTCTATCTGATATGGTAGAAAATCAAATCTATAATCATCCAGAACCTTATATGGACTTAGTATTGGCACTCAAAGTATCTCAAATGACTTATAACCAGCTTGTAATTGATGAATGCCCAGAAGATAGGCTTCAATTAGTTCGTAGGTGGATTGAAGAACTACTTACAATGCAGGGAGCGCCTGATCCTACTATCCAGAAGCTTCAATCTATCTTTGGCGACCAGTTGCAGCAACAAGCTGCCCCAGCCGCTCCACAAGCCCCACAAGCAGGACTCAATCCAGCTCGTATGACTATTGCTCAATAACTTGCTCGTTTAATGCAAGGCTCTAATCCTAACGAATAAAAAGGAAAATAATATTATGGCAACTACAGCACAAACATCATCATTTAATGTCACCGCACAACCTTCAGTAGCCGCTACTCAGCATATTGGATCTAATCCTCATGTAGGAATGTTTAAAGACCCAATCAAGACAAATGCTGTTGAAACAAGAAAGGTCAACATTTCTGGTCAAGCGGATTGGGAAGCAGAAGAAGCCCCAGTTGCAAAGACAGAACAAAAGGAAGTTGTAGAAAAGAAAGCTCCTCCTCCTTCTGCTGAACGTCATGAGGCGTGGAAACAACAACAAGCGCTTGATAAGGCAAAGAGGTCTCAGGACAAATACAACAAGACAATAGAGCGGCAGAAGACTGCCCCTGAACTACTCAAAGCAGGTGATATCAATGGTGCTGCGCAAGCTCTTGGCATTCCTGTAGCAGAGTTGGTGAGTCTAACTAACAAAGCGCTTCTTGGCATTCCCACTAAGCCGGAGGAGATGACTCCTGAACAGAAGAAGGACAAGGAGATGGCTGATTACAAAGCTTCAGTGCAGGCTGAGCTTGAGGAACATAGAAACTATCGCAAGTCGCAGCAAGAACGAGAGATTCAATACGCCAAAGCTGAATGGCAAAAGTCGAACATCTCCCCACTAATGGATACTGAGAAGTTTCCTCTATTAACCCAAAATAAGGAAGCAATTCCACAAATTATGGCTGGACTATATGAATGGTTCAATCAGAAGTATTTGGAAACGCAAGAGAAGGATGATAAAGGTAATCCAGTTTCTGGCACTGGCTGGCAACCAACTAAGCAGGATATTGAGGATGCATTAGAGACAATGGAAAGCCAGTATCAGCAAAGAGCTGAAGCAACCATAAAGACCTACAAGGGCATCAAGAAGTTCTCCAAATTCTTCACGGCAGAGGAAGCGGCAGTAGTTGAGAAAGCTAATGAGCAGACTTCACAAGAAGAGGAGGACGGCGGCAAACCAATTCAAAGGAACAACTTGGGATCAGTGTCTCAATCAGACAGAGACTTCAATGTCTTCAAAAAGTCTTCAGAAGGTGAAGTTCCATTCGCCTTACTATCAACCCCTGAAAAGGTCAAGTATCTTAGAGAACACGCAAACGACTAATATTATCGTTTACAAATAACATAACATTCTTTAATACCTAGATTTATGGTAGGCTTTTGCCAGGCAGTAGTAAGCTCCTTTATGAATGTGTTTTTCGCCTCTCTTCACAGTGAAGAGGGCTTCTTTCACACAAATACGTTTACAAAAGGAATAAAACATGGCATCACCAGTAGCTGGTAATAATAGTAATTCAGTCGCCTCCATTCTAAAGAAATGGTACAAAGACGGCGGAATGACAATCACAACTTTCCAAAATCGTCCATATTGGACTCTAATCACCAAGAAAAAGGATTCTTCAACAGTTGAAGGCTCTACTTTCCAATTCGCAATGCGAACCGGTGACGTGCAGTCTCGTAACACCGTCTTCTCTGCCGCACAATCGCAGGCATGGGGACTAACAGGTAACGTATCAGGTGCAGGCGCAAACTCCCTCACCAATAGCACTGCTGGCGCTCCAAACTCAGGTGCCATCAATACCACGCAGTTCTCAGTAACTAGAGCATACAACTATTCATACGCAGTTATCTCTACCACCCTTGCGTTGCAAACTCGTTCTAACAGGGGTGCATTCGATCCAGCCGTAACTGAAGTCATTCAGTCAGCTCTAGATGTTCTTGGTAATGACCAGGAGTTCTCGCTATTCGGTGGCAACGTCCCTGCAACAGGTTTGTCAACCGCAGGAACAGGCTTCATCAGCCAAATTGGGGCTTCTACTAACGTAGCTTCAGCAACTGCCCTCAACCTTGTTCTATCCTCACCTTATGACATATTTAAGTTCTCTCCTGGACAGGAACTAGACCTTTACTATGTCAATGCAGGCGTCTTCACCAAGCGAAATAACACTTCTGCTGGCACTGGTCTATTCACTGGCTCAATTGATCCAAACTATGGAACAGTATCTATCGTAAATGCAGCTGGAGTTGCTGTTGCAATCAACTCAGTATTCACTGACGCTGCGCCAGGGGACTTCATCTGCGTTATAAACGACTTCAACTTTGGCGCTCTAACAGGCACTCAAGGTAGCGGTAAGGTAGCTGGTATCGAGTCATGGGTTCCATTCGGTGGTCCAGTAAGCGACACTGATGCAAATCCATTCATGGGCGTAAACCGTAATAAGTTCGCTAACTTAGTTCGTGTTGCAGGTAACTGGATTGATGCAACTGGTCAGATTGGTCCAAACACCGGAACAGTATTGAACATTGAGGATGCAATCCTTTCTGGTCAGGTCGCAGTTCTAAACAACTCTAACAGCAAGCAAGTTGATACATGGGGTATGAATAACTACCAGATGTTGAAACTAAAGAAATCAAACATCAACAGGGTAACACTTGATGGTGGTTCGCTAAAGACCTCAGTTCCTACGCTATCATTCAAAGCTGTTCAGATTGAAACTGATGGTGGAGTATCTACTGTAATTCCTGATCGATATATTGGGCAGAACAGAATCTACGGTCTATATATGCCATCATGGTCATACATTCACCTTGGTGATCCAGTTGAAATGTATGGTGAGGACGGACTAGACGGACTACGTGAGCCAATGTTAGACGCAAAGGGCTACCGCTTCTTCTCATTCGGAAACTTCGTATGTGATGAGCCTTCTGCTAACGTAACCATTCAGGCGACGCTGTAATCAGGCATTGAAGGGAAGCCTCCTGTACAATGCAGGGGGCTTCCTTTCTTTCCCCAACCAAACTTTTATATAAGGAACAAAACAATGCCTTTCAATTTCAGTGGTAATCACAAATCAAGTCTAGCTAAAATGGGAGTGGTCCTCGATGGAGATACATTCACCGTTGCAGATGGCTACGGTCACACTGTAACATCCACATTAGCATCTAATACAATCTTCACCAAGAATCCAGTTCGTTCTGCAACTGGCGTCTGGTCAGTAACTCTCAAAGAATCAGTAAATGAAGTAATGGACGTTAATGTAAGTACAGTTCTACCAGGTGGCAACTATCTTTCAACTCAACTCAATTCATTTACAACCGACTCTATTGGAAGGCTTGTTCTACATTTTACATTCAATGTAGCAGGAACTCCAACAGATTTACCAGCTTCAGGCTCTCCACAATTCGTAGTATTCATTTGCTACGCAGAAACGAGCAATAAGTAATACCATGGCAATGCTAAAAGGTAAAGACGCCTCTTCACTGGCTGATGTCATGAAGAAGCACAATGTCGAGTTAGGCGCTCCCATGGATTCAGATGATGGAGACATGGAGCCTAAATCAGATGACAATAGCGAGTTGTCATCTTGCGCCAGCGATTTGGCAGAAGCTATTTCCTCTGGTGATAAATCAGGGATAGTCTCTGCAATCATGGCTTTAGTCGAATGCATTCAAAGCGAAGACAAAGAGCAAGACGAACAATCCTAATGGGAGAATACTATGCCAGCTCCTTCTCCATCAGGTCTTAGGACCTTTGGTAACCTTCTTACCTACGTGAAACAGCGTCTTGGTATTGAGAACAACGAATCAATACAGGATACTGAATTACGGACTATGGTAAATCTATCATTGTCGTCATTAGATGAACTTCTGGTAACGACCTACGAAGAATACCATATGAAAAGTTATTTGGCTACCGTGGGAACTGCTGCATCTGATGGAGGTCCCCAAAACACGATAGCTACTCCTCCTGACTTCTTTAAGCTTAGAGGAGTAGACTTCGGAGCCCCAGCTATGTGGATTACGATTTTTCAGTTCAATTTTCCACAAAGAAACTACTTCAATAACCCTTACTCTTTGATGTATGCAAACTATGGAAACAATGTGCAGCGTAAGGTGCGAGTAGTCGATGATTACATAATGATTGAACCGATGAACATGTCCGCTGGTCAATATCAAATATGGTATACGCCAAAGTTCCAATGGCTTACATATGATTCAGATCCTATCCCATATGATATGGACACCGAAAGCTGGATTGAATACGCAGTGGCTGTAACAGGAGAGAAAGTATATCAAAAGCTTTTGCTTCCTACTGATACATGGACACAACAAAAAATGTATTATGAAGACAAGGCTAAAAGTTCTGCTAAAAATAGAACTTCAACTGGTCCCCAATGTATCGTGAATGTAAGGAACAGGGGGAGAGGTCCCTCTAATAATAGAGGAGGATTCGGTATATGAGCTCAAATTTACCCCAATTCATTTATAAACAAGTTGCATCTAATTCAACTTCTACTACAATATCTAAAACGCTGAATGATTTGCATACCAATCTAAATCAAATCTTCACAAGCCTATTATCAAAGGTTCAGCTGAACAGCATCCTATTGACTAACGTCCAATTAGTCGCTGGGAGCAATCAGTTTCCTCATACACTAGGTAAGAAGTTAACAGGATGGTCTATTGTTAGACAAAGAGCCTCCTCATCTATCTATGATGCGCAGGATACTCAATCAAATCCACAGACTTACCTTACGCTTGTTTCTTCAGCTAATGTAACCGTAGATATTTTGGTATTCTAACATGAGCAATACTACTCCATCTGCAAATCTTGGTTTGCCTATACCCACATTAAGTGATCCTGCTCCTGATTGGCAGAATAACGTCCAACAATGCTTAACTGGATTAGATACCGCTATTGGAGGCAATTCTACTGGAATAGGACAGGCAGAGGTAGATCTATCCAAACAAACTACAAGTGGTGACATATCTGCTAATGGCAATAACTTTTCAAATTCTCGTTCAGTAGAGTTTCAGAATCAAAGCACGCAGCTTACTGGCTCCCAAGATGTAAACTGTCTATATGTATTGAATAACATATTGGGATTCAATACAAGTGCTGGGGCATTTATTCCTCTTAGTGAGGAAGGTGGAGCTGCTACATTACCTGATAATTATTCACAGATAGAGATTACTGCTGACCTATCAATTCTTCCAACAGCAACTTATAACTGGATTAATGCTGATACAACTTCTGGCAGTCTTACAATTACACTACCTGTTATTGCTTCATTAAGTAATCCTGTTGGAAGATTTTATTACTTCAATGATGCGGCAGGTAACTTCGAAGTTTCATCTCTAACAATTCAGGCGTCAGTGTCGAGTGGCAATACGCTATACTTCAATGGTAATAAGTTCTCATCAACTGCTACAATCAATTGGCAAGGTGGGGCAGGCATTGTATACACCGATGGTAATAACTCTTGGTATGTCATTACTTTTAGCCAGAATGTCACCGCAGGAGCTAACGTAACATACAATAGTTCTACTGTAAGCTTCATTTCTTCATCTTTGGTTATGGATGGAATGTCTTCTCTCTCTTTGCCAGCTCAAATAACAAACAATAATTATTCATCATATACTCCAGAACTAATCTGTCCAATAAATATTGAGCCTGGACCAGGAGCAACAAATGGTCAGATAAATGTCAATGTAGCAGGAGGTATTACAAGCAATGTCTCTGGTGGTATTCAGACAACTGTTTCAGGTGGAATTATATCGAATGTGGATCAAGGAATACTAACTACTGCATTTGGTGGAATCGTATCAACTGCTCCTGGTGGTATAATTGGTACTGCTGCTGCCTCTATAACATCAGATGTCATAGGAGGAATAAGAGCAGGACATGTTGCTGGTATACAGTCAGACAATGTCTCTGGCATCACTACCATAGTGTCAGGAGGTTTGGCTCTTGGTGCAGGAGCTAATGATTATCCTACTTTCACTAATACTTCAGGATCATCTGCTCCAAGGACAAGGAAGTTTGTTTCTGCCTTACAGCTATATAATGGTGCTCTAACCACAGGTTGGTCAGTAACAGGAAGTTTGACAATATCAGCTCCTGCTACAAACAACCCAGAAACATTCGTAATACCTATTACACATAATGGCGCTACATTATCAAGTGTAATTGTAGTGTTATTTCCTACATTAGCTCACTCATCTTTACCAAGTAATTTGCCAACAATAAGTGCATTTTATCAAACGTATAATTCTACATCAAGAAATGCTTTGTCAACCTTTTCGGTTCAGACGCTGCCATCTCCTTCTGATGTAAATGCCTACAAGAGCAACCCACAATATTTAGAGTTCGTTTGTAATCAAAATAATATAATAGACAATACAAACAATATGTATTTCTTACAAATAACTGACGAGTCAGGCACTAATTCAGTAGCTGGCAATCAATACTACTCTGTAACACTAAATTACACAAATATTTTAGATATGAGGTTCTCAATCTAATGGGATTTCCTGGGACAACGTTAGCAAAATATGATTTCATGGGTGGACTCAACTCTCAATTAGCTGAGTTCCAATTGGATTCGCCATATCTTCAAAATGCCAACAATATTACTTTCAATCAGATTGGTCAGATAGACAAAAGGACTGGTTTTACAAAATTATCAAACAACATTATGGGAGGTGGAAACATTTCCTCTGGTAAAGAGATAACCGTTTACAATGGCGAGCTAATTCAATTTGATGGTGAATACCTATACTCGTGGCAACCAGAAGAGGAAGTATGGATAAATAAAGGAACATGCTTCTCTACTCAATGTGAGCAGATAAGAGTTCTTAATACCAAAGCTTCTACCCAATCTAATCCTGACGCTACAACATCGAATAACATTACGGTGTATGCTTGGGAGGATAACAGAGTCAATCCTGCCAATGCCCAAGGTATAAGGTATTCAGTTGTCAATAACGTTACTAATTCAATCGTTGTATCTGACCAGCTAATATATCCCCACGGTGCCTTGCCAAAGGTGGTTTCAGATGGAAATATCTTCTACATATTGTATTGCGCCTCTGATAATGTAATTCTTTACGATACAATACCTGTAAATAGACCTAACCTAATTACTTCTCAATATAATGTGCTAACTACAAATGGATATTCAATCAATTTGTTAAGCAATATAGCATATGACGTATGTATTGATCCAATTGATAATGGTGTTTGGATAACATATGCAGATAAAAGAGGATACATCTTCGCTACTACTTTGACAAGATCTCTTTTATTCCAATTATCTGCAACCCATGCTTCGTGTATAGGATCGTGTTATGATAGTAGTGGTATTCTATGGGTATGCTGGAGCGACACAGATACAAATCAAACTTATGTAAATGCATACCGTGGAGGAGACCAGTTATTCGTATCTGATATTCCAATCGGTTCTCATCCTTCCTGCAACATATCGATAATCGAAGGAGCAGATAAAGGAAGCGTAAACATTACGGTAGAGACCTTCGCTGGTGGGACAGGCTTTTATAACTACATAAACAATTACGTTGTTTCATCAGGAGGAGTAGCCACTGCCAAAGGAACTGTAAGAGGAATAGGTTTAGCAAGCAAGCCATTCTTACAAGATGGAAACATTTTCCTGAATTGCATAAAATCAACAGCGCTGCAATCCACATATTTGACGTTATGTATGACCCATAATAACTTTCCTTGTGTAGCAAAGCATTCTCCTCAAAATGGTGGCAACCTGCGAACTAACTCAATTATGGCTCAATGTGATCCAATGGGAGAAAACGAATTTTTGTTTGCTGGTCAGAGAAAAGGAGCATTCACTTCATATAATAATGCTCAAACTGTCAATTTAGGAGCAGCAGGCTATACCATAAATTTTGATGTAGACAATTCATTTGGTAATACAACGTCATCCAATAACCTACATATAGTTGGTGGCGTAAAGAAAATATATGATGGTATTTCATGTGTAGAAGACAATTTTCATTTCTATCCAGAAACAGAGAGTGGATTCGGCTGTGATTTAGAACTTCCTTATGGACCTACTCCTCCTTGTCCTTATCAAGGTGGAACTGGTCAGATAAGCGCTGGATTATATCAATATATCGTTGTTTATGAATGGACTGATAACTATGGGCAAGTGCAGCGTTCAGGAGCCTCTGTAGCGAACAGCATTCAGAACCCAACAGTTGGTAGCTACATCATCGTAACAGTGCCTACGCTCAATGTTACAGATAAGATAAATCCAAGGACACCTGTTGTAATCTCAATTTACAGGACACAAGCCAATCTTCCAATTTTCTACAAAATAACTGATGATACAAATCCAATAATCAATAACCAGAGCGTCGATAGTATCCAGTATTGTGACTCGGCTTCTGATATTAGTATTGGTGCAAATGAAAATCTTTATACAGGATCTCAGTTATCGAATATTGCTCCACCAAGTTGTTCATTAATATCTCAATACCAAACGAGAGTAATGATTAATCAAGATGAAGATAAGGATGTAATTTGGTATTCTCAAAACAAATTTGAGCAAGACCAATATAATACATTGCCGCTTGATTGGAATACTTCCTTCGTGCAAGGAGTAGATGCTAAACTCGGTTCTACAAAAGGAATTACAGCTATTGGTCTGCTTGATAGCTCTCTGGCGATATTCAAAGAAACATCAGTATTTCTATTGCAAGGAGATGGTCCTAACGCTCTTGATACAAGTGGCAACTTCAATGATGCCTTCTTGCTTGTGGCAGACACTGGATGTTCAGAGCCAAAATCATTAGTATTTGTTACTCAAACAGCTAAAACTCCTGGTGGGCTATTATTCAAATCTAATAAAGGAATATACCTGCTTGGAAGAGATCAATCTTTATACCCAATAGGAAAGCCTGTTCAGCAATACAATAATTTGCATATTACTGGAGCTAATCTACTTACAAGGACAAATGAAATTGCCTTCACTACAGAAGAAGGAACTGTTTTGGTCTATAACTACTTGTATGACGCCTGGTATACATGGTCGAGCCTTCCCAGCGTCGCCTCTACGATGTGGAATGACAAACTCGTAATATTGCATCCAAATGGAACTGTAATGATACAGGATGACACAGGAACAGTATGGAGCGATGACAATAATATCGCATTGGTTAATGTAACGATGAGTCTCAAAACACCATGGATAAAAATACAGTCTCCACATATTCAAGGAAGATTTCTAACGTATTGCATGATGCTTTTAGGCACTTATCAGGCTCCACATACTTTGCAGATTGGCGTAAGTTTTGATTATAATCCATCTATTATGGAGACTGTTTTGATAAATTCAAATACAACAACT
>Ga0182030_10016744_pt1 | contig 14237 bp, 11 predicted proteins | sample 812S3MmetaG_FD_121299 | JGI IMG/M metagenome (GOLD analysis project Ga0182030, IMG submission 121299) | Permafrost microbial communities from Stordalen Mire, Sweden - 812S3M metaG (Illumina Assembly) | ecosystem: Environmental > Terrestrial > Soil > Wetlands > Permafrost | place: Sweden...
AACGACTCAGAGCGGACGGCGACCTTGCACGCGGGGCAACTGGCGGGGCTGAACGTGCTACAAATCATCAACGAGCCGACGGCGGCGGCGCTGGCGTACGGGCTGGACAAGCTGGAGACGGAGCAGACGGTGTTTGTGTTCGACCTGGGCGGAGGGACGTTTGACGTGACGATCATGAGGATCGAGGATCACCACATCCGGATGATCGCGAGCAATGGGGACCACCGGCTGGGGGGCAAGGATTGGGACGATGTGATTGTGAACTGGGTGGCGGATGAGTTTGACAAGCTGCACGGGGAGAATCCGCTGCTGGACTTGCAGAGTTACCAGGACCTGTACAACCGGGCGCTGACGGCGAAGCTGCAGCTCTCGATCCGGCAATCGACGACGCTGGTGCATAGTTTTAACGGGAAGAGCGTGAAGCTGGAGATAACGCGGACGGAGTTTGAGAAGCGGTGCTCGCACCTGCTGGAGAAGTGCAAGACCATCTGCGAGATCGTGATGCAGGAGGCGAGGCTGAACTGGAGCTACATCGACCACGTGCTGCTGACGGGTGGGATGAGCCGGATGCCGTCGGTGAGGAGCATGATCGAGAATATCTCGAAGACGAGCATCGCGGAGGATGTGAGCCCGGATGAGGCGGTGTCGATAGGGGCGGCGGTGCAGGCGATCCTGGCGCTGCTAAAGGAAGAGGATTCGCTGGGGGAACGGGTGCTGCCGGTCGAGATACGGGCGCAATTTTCCAATCCGGACGGGGGGCTGATGCGGGTGACGAATATTACCACGCATACGCTGGGGGTGGTGCTGTGGGATGACGCGAAGGTGGAGGAGTATGTGTTCCCGATGGTGAAGAAGATGACGGCGATACCGACCGAGGTGAAAAACTCGTTCGGGACGGCGAAGGCGAATATGAAGAATGCGGTGGTGCGTGTGGTGGAAGGGGAGAGCACGGTGCCTGGGGAGTGCACGGAGCTGGGACTGTGCGATATTGAGCTGCCGCCGTTCCTGCCGAAGGGATCGCCGGTGGAGTTGACTTACCGATACGACGCGAACCAGGTGCTGGAGGTGACGGTGGACGCGTTTGGCAAACAGAACCGGGTTTCCATTGCGCGGAACGTGGGGTTGAATGAACTTGAAATCGATGCGGCCACGGCGGACCTTGCGCAGGTTACCGTGTTTTGATGACCCTTTTTGAAATCGCGAAATGCTGTCCTTTACCCGCCCCTGAAATACGTCACAAATTTCTGCCGCCCCTGCCGGGGCTTTGCCGCAAAAACCGGGTAACCGGGGGCTCACGCCCCCGGCTAATTTCGGGCAGTCCCTCCGGGACTCATGCCGTCGCGGCATGAAAAGCCATTTCCAACCTACCACAATAAGAACGCCCAGACTGAAGTATGCCATTGCCAGCGCCGCTGCCTGACAGTCCAAGCCGGTGGGACGGGTGGCGGAATTACAATTCCGAAAACCCGTACGAACGGCTGTGCCTGGACTATGACGCGAATCCCAGTGGCGAGCAGATTGAGGAGAACTGCCGGCAGCTTCTGGTGTGGTGGCAGAAGAAGCTGCCGCTGAAGAATCAGCCGAGCAACCCGATGACGCAATTGCTGCGGCACGGGATTGACGAGGCGCCGAAGTTCCTGGCGGAAGCGCGGGCGATCCTGCTGAATCCGGATGCGAGGCGGAATGCGGACGAGCGGTTCCGGGCGAGGCTGAAGGAGAATGCGGCGGCGGAGTTTTACAAGTTCCTTGCGTTTGCGCTGGCGGACGGGGTGTTGAAGCGGGACGACGAGAGCAATCTATACCACCTGGGATCGGCGGCGGGACTGGACATGGAGGAGATGCGGCTGATGGTGGAGTCTGAGCTGAGCCGGCGAGGGGCGAAGCGTTATGTGGCGCCGGTGGCGCCGCCGCCGGGGCAGTTTTATGTGCCGCGGGCGGATGCGGATTATGGACCGAATGGGGGGGCGACGTCGCCTCCGCGGCTGAACCCGGGAGCGCCGTCGAATGATCCGCACGTGGAGTTTGCGCGGATGATCCGGTTGAGCGGGCTGAGCGAGGAGGATATGACGGATGACCAGCGGGACGCGCTTTGCAACATGGGGGAAAACCTGGGGCTGAGCGGGAGCGAGGCGGAGGATGTGATCGATGAATACTTTGAACAGGTGAGCGGGATGGCGCCGGATAGCGGGGGAGCGGGCGGGACGGTGGCATCGCGCCCAACGACGCGGCAGGCGCCGGGAGGGGTGGTGGCGGCGGCAGCAGCGGCGGCGACCGCGGCTGCGGCGGCAGCGAAGAAGCAGCAGACGCGGGTGCTGGAGTCGATGCATGCGGAGAAGTTTTCTCCGCTGAGCCGGGACCTGGAGAGGCAGAAGCACCCGAACTTTACGGCGCACACTGGGGCGGAGATGATATTTGTGCCGTCAGGCACGCTGATGATGGGGAGTACGGCGGATGGGGCGGCGCCCAATGAGCAGCCGCTGACGAAGACGAATGTGTCGTGTTTTTACATGTCGCGGCACGCGATCACGAATGGGCAGTTTGAGCAATTTGATGGGACGCACCGGTCGAAGCGGCCGGGGTGGGCGGATGAGAAGCACCCGGCGGTGTATGTGAGCAGTGTGGAGGCGCTGAGGTTTTGCGAATGGCTGGGGCGGCGGGAGGGGAAGAAGTTCCGGCTGCCGACGGAGGCGGAGTGGGAATTTGCGGCGCGGGGGACCGATGGGCGGACGTTCCCGTGGGGGGAGAAGCTGAACCGGGGGGACCTGGCGAATTTTGCGGATTGCAATACGACGTTCCCGTGGCGGGATGCGGAGATCAATGACGGGTATGCGGAGACGGCGCCGGTGGGATCGTTCCCGCGGGGGACGAGCCCGTTTGGGATGGAGGATATGGCGGGGAATGTGTGGGAGTGGTGCCTGGATTTCTACGAGCCGTACAAGGGGAAGGAGCGGACGAACCCGCGAAGTGCGCTGACGGTGGGACGGAGGCTTTACCGTGGAGGGAGTTGGAAGAGCCGGGCGTCGAGCCTGAGGACGACGGCGAGGAATTTCAATGTGCCGGAGTATTCGGCGAATGATGTGGGATTTAGGATTGTGTGCGAGTGCCAGTAGGGGGGGAGGGGGAGGTGGATGGTTGATGGGGGGGACAAAAAAACCGCGTCATGGGACGCGGCTTTTCGGTTTTTGAGGTTTTTTGGGGGTTTCCTCGGGGTCTGGGAAATTAAGCGGCGGTGTTGAAGCGGAATTTCATTTTGCCGCGCTTGGCGTTGGCTTTGGCTTTGCGACGGACTTTTTGATTGGGGGTCTCGAAGGCGCGCAGACGGCGGACTTCCTCTAGGATTCCTTCGGAATCGAGCTTGTTTTTGAGGCGCTTAAGCGCGCGATCTATCGGTTCTCCCTTGCGGACAATGACTTCTGGCATTCGGTTCTCCTGGTGTAAGCGGTAAAAGTTGGGCCTTGCGGCGAGGGGGACACTAGACCAAGGGGCGGAGGCGCGTCAACGCGTTTCTGGGGCGGGAGGGGTTTCTTTGGGTGGTTTGTGCGTTAGTGGCTGGGGGGTAGGATGTTATGGATGAAATGGATGACATTGTTGATGGATATTGGTTGATGGTTGATGGGGACTACATGGACGAGATAGACGAGATGGACGCGGAAAATGCCGAATAGGGGGCGCGCTTGAGGGAGAGTTTCCAAAAGGGTTTCGGAATTTGGCGGTCGGGGGGTAGGTTTTCTGCGAATGGTTTTGTTGAAATGGAAACTGAATTGATTGATACGCACCAGAAGGCGCTGCGCATTAACCTTGATGCGGCGAAGTATGGGACGTTTGCGGAGATAGGGGCAGGGCAGGAGGTGGCGCGATGGTTCTTCCGGGTGGGTGGGGCGTCTGGGACGATTGCGAAGAGCATCTCGGCGTATGACATGGTGGTGAGCGACGCGATTTACGGGCATAGCGACCGGTATGTGAGCCGGCAGCGGCTGCAGACGATGCTGGAGTATGAGTATGACCTGATGCGGGAACGGCTGGACACGCAGAGGGGGGAGTCGACGCGATTTTTTGTATTTGCGGATACGGTGGCGGCGCGCAGCCAGTTCCATCCCGGGGAGTCGCATGGGTGGATGGGGATCCGGTTCCAGACGCAGGCGAGGAGCGAGGCGTCGCAGATTGTGATCCATGTGAGGATGCTGGATAAGGAGAATCTGCAGCAGCAGGAGGCGCTGGGAATCGTGGGGGTGAACCTCGTGTACGCGGCGCTGTACCTGCACGGGAGGAGTAATCTGATCACGTCGCTGATGGATAACCTGACGCCGGAGCGTGTGGAGATAGACATGATCAAGTTCTCCGGGGCGAGCTTTCAGCAGGTGGACAATCGGCTGATGGCGCTGCAATTGGTGCAGCATGGGCTGACGAGCGCGGCGATGTTTACGGCGGATGGGGAGGTGGTGCAGGCGGCGGAGGTGCTGCACAAGAAAATGATCCTGGTGGAAAGGGGGAGTTTCCGTCCGGTGACGCATTTGACGATGGATATGCTGACGGCGGCGCACGCGCTGTTCATCCAGGAGCCGAAGGTGGCGGGGGAGGAGATCGTGGTGCTATTGGAGATGACGCTCAAGAACTTGAGCAGCGCAGGGGAGATCGACCATATCGACTTCCTGGACCGAGTGGATACGCTGGGGGCGCTGGGACGGACGGTGCTGATCTCGAATTACGGGGAGTTCCACCGGCTGGCGTCGTACCTTTTCCGATATACGAAGAAGATGATAGGGATTGTGATGGGGATACCGACGCTGAAGGATATTTTTGAGGAGAAATATTACGCGGACCTGGAGGGGGGGATCCTGGAGTCGTTCGGGCGGATGTTTAAGAACGACCTGAAGTTCTATATTTACCCGTGGCGGGACCCGGGGAGCGGGGGGGTGATCACGGCTGGAAATCTGCGAGTGGCGCCGCACCTGCGGCACCTGTATGCGTACCTGTATGAGAACCAGTTTATCCACGGATTGCGCGAAATTCATGAAGAATATCTTTCAATATTGTCGAAAGACGTTCTCGCGAGAATCCATGCGGGGGATGGCTCGTGGGAAACGATGGTGCCGGCGGAGGTAGGGCGTATTGTCCGGGAAAGAAGGCTATTTGGGTGGCAACCGAACATTGATGCCGGGAGCGCGGGTGCGGGGAAAAAGGGGTGACGGGAGCGGGTTTGGTGGCTGCGGAGGGCTGTGAATAAGTTGGGAAGGGATTGAAATAACTCCGCCACTCCCTTGTCATCTGATCGAAACAATGCCTTTTCAACCTTGCGTCATCGAAACGTAACATTTGATCTTTTGACCGTGCCTCTCATGCTACGCAGCATTCCATCCAAGTCATGAGTCTGACCAAAGTCTTTGCATTGCTCGCCGCCGCGGCGCTGGGCGGGGGCTGCGCGTACGGGCAATTGACGATGACGGGGGCGGGGGCGACGTTTCCCTACCCGATTTATGCGAAGTGGTTTGATGAGTATGCGAAGGTGGATCCGTCGGTTCGATTCAATTACCAGTCGATCGGGTCGGGAGGTGGGCAGAAGCAGATCATCGCGCAGACGGTGGACTTTGGAGCGTCGGACGGGCCGATGAGTGATGCGAGTCTGGCGAAGGCGCCGGGAAAGATTCTGCATATTCCGACCGTAGCGGGGGCGGTCGCGCTGGCATACAACCTGCCTGGAAATCCGATCCTCAAGCTGGACGGGCCGACGATTGCGGGAATCTTCCTGGGGGGGATCACCAAGTGGAACGATCCGGCGATCGCGAGCCAGAACGCGGGGGTGGCGCTGCCGGAAAGCGACATCATCGTGGTGCACAGGACAGACGGGAGCGGGACGACGTATATCTTTGCCGATTACTTGAGCAAAGTGAGCGCGGAGTGGAAAGGGAAGGTGGGAACCAATACGGCGGTGAAGTGGCCGACGGGGCTGGGAGGAAAGGGGAATGAAGGGGTGTCCGGGCAGATCCAGCAGACGCCGGGGACGTTCGGGTATGTGGAGCTGATCTATGCGGCGCAGAATAAGATGCCGGTGGCGGAGGTTAAGAACGCGGCGGGCAATTATGTGAGTCCAACCACCGATTCGGTGGCGTCGGCGCTGGCGGCGGTGGAGGTCCCGGATGATTTTCGATTTTCGATGACCAATGCGCCCGGAGCCGGGTCGTACCCGATCTCCGGGGTGACGTGGCTGCTGATCTATCAGACGCAGGAGAATGCGGATAAGGGGAAGAAAATGGTCGAGTTCCTGAGGTGGGCGCTCACGCAGGGGAAGGACGCGGTCAAGACGCTGGATTATGTGCCGCTGCCGGCGGAGCTGAGGGACCGGGTGCTTAAACGAGTATCGGAAATCCAGGTGGGCGGGTAAGGGATCGAGTGATGCGTTTTTTCAAGCCGGTGATCCATCGATGAGTACGGAAGTCACGCTGGGGAGCAAGCCGGAGGCTGTCGCGCCTGGAATGAAGCCGCCGTCGCGGCTGGGGGACCAGGTTTTCGCGACATTCACGTTGTTGATGGCGTTGACGGTGCTGGTGCTGATCTGCGTGGTGGGGTGGCAGCTTTGGGCGGGGGCGCGGCTGTCGATCCAGAAGTTCGGAGTCCACTTTTTGGTGAGTTCGGATTGGGACCCGGGGAACGATGTGTATGGGGCGCTGCCATTTATCTATGGGACGCTGGTGTCCTCGCTGCTGGCGCTGTTGATCGCGGTGCCGTTGAGTGTGGCGACGGCGATTTACCTGACGGAGCTGGCGCCGCGGTGGCTGAGGCAGCCGATCATCTCCCTGATCGAGATGCTGGCGGCGATCCCGAGCGTCATCCTGGGGCTGTGGGGCATCTTTGTGATGGTGCCGTGGCTGCGGGTTTACATCATGCCTGGGTTGCAGCATTACCTGGGGTGGTGCCCGCTGTTCCAAGGGAGCACGAATGGCCCGTGCATGCTGGCGGGAGGGATGATTATTGCGATCATGATCATTCCGATCATTACTTCCGTGTCGCGAGAGATACTGGTCTCCGTACCGGACCTGCAACGGGAGGCGGCGTATGCGCTGGGGGCGACACGGTGGGAGGTGACGCGGATCGCGGTGCTGAGCTATGCGAAGCGGGGGATATTTGGGGCGATCATCCTGGGGCTGGGGCGGGCGCTGGGGGAGACGATGGCGGTGACGATGGTGATCGGGAATACGCCGCAAATCGCGGCGTCGCTGCTCGCGCCAGGATATACGCTGGCGAGCGTGATCGCGAATGAGTTTTCCGAGGCGAGCGATATCTGCGTGCAATCGTTGTTTGAGATCGGGCTGGTGCTGTTTGTGGTGACCATCCTGGTCAATCTGCTGGCGCAACTGGTTCTCAAAACCTTTGCCGGGGCGACTGTGAAACAATGAGCATGTTGACGAGCAGTTTGACCAGCAGGGGGAGGAATCACGGGATGCGCAAGGCACTGAGCGGCTGCCTATCGGTATGCACGTTCCTGTGCGCGTGCCTGGTGGTGGCGCCGCTGGGGTTGGTTTTCTTTCACCTGCTGCGGATGGGGGCGAGTTCGTTGAACCTGGATTTCTTTACGCATGTGCCGGCGGGGCCGGGAGAGCCGGGAGGAGGAATGGCGAATGCGATCGGAGGGACGCTGGTGCTGCTGGGGCTGGCGTGTGTGATCGGGGTGCCGACGGGGGTGCTGGGCGGGGTGTATCTTTCGGAATTCGGGACACAGCGGGTCAACTGGGGCATCCGGTTTCTTTGCGACATCCTCAATGGAGTGCCGTCGATCATCTGGGGGATCGTGATCAATGGGCTGGTGGTGATTCCGATGAAAAGCTACTCGGCTTATGCGGGAGGGCTGGCGCTGGGTTGTCTGATGATTCCGCTGGTGATGCGGACCACCGAGGAGGTGCTGATCCTGGTGCCGCAAGGTTATCGGGAAGCGGCGCTGGCGCTGGGGATTGCGCGGTGGAAGACTACGATCCATATTGTGATGAAGACTGCCGCGCGCGGGATTATTACCGGGATACTGCTGGCGCTGGCCCGGGTGGCGGGCGAGACGGCTCCGCTGCTGTTTACCGCGCTGGGAAATAACTTTTGGAATAACGACTTGTCGAAGCCAATCGCGGCGCTGCCGCTCCAGATTTTTGCCTACGCGATATCGCCGTATGAGAACTGGCACCGGCAGGCATGGGCGGGAGCGCTGGTGCTGGTGGCGTTTATTTTTACCCTCAACATCACCGTGCGTTTCCTAACGCGTGGGAAACCTGTCAGAGTGTAGTCAATCCATGGAACGCACCCAAGAAATCGCACCCATCCCGAATCCCGCGGCGGGGGCCGGTTCGCCGCCGGAGGTGGCGGCAGTGGCTGTGACGCGCAATGCGTTTGAGGTTGCCAACCTGAATGTGTGGTACGGGCCGAAGACGGCGGTGCAGGATGTGAGCCTGAAGATACCTGAGAGGACGATTACGGCGATCATTGGGCCGAGCGGGTGCGGGAAATCGACGTTTATCCGCTGCCTTAACCGGATGCATGAGATGGTGCCAAGGGCGCGGATCAGCGGTTCCGTCCGATTTTTTGGGCAGGATCTTTATGCGCCGCAAGTCGACCCGGCGGTGGTGCGGAGGCGGATCGGGATGGTGTTCCAGAAATCCAATCCATTCCCGACCATGTCCATCGCGGAGAATGTGACGGTGGGACTGCGGCTGAACGGGGTGGGGAACCGGGCGTTCCTTCGGGACCGGATGGAGCAATCTCTACGGATGGCGGCGCTGTGGGACGAGGTAAAGGATGACCTTGGAAAGCCCGGGGTGAGCCTGTCCGGGGGGCAGCAGCAGCGGCTGTGCATCGCGCGGGCGATTGCGACGCAGCCGGAAGTGCTGCTGATGGATGAGCCGGCGAGCGCGCTGGACCCAATCGCGACCATGAAGGTCGAGGAACTGATTCACCAGTTGAGCCGCGATTATACGATAGTGATCGTGACGCATAACATGCAGCAGGCGAGCCGGGTATCGGACAAGACGGCGTTTTTTTATCTTGGCAGGCTGGTTGAGTTCAGCAATACGGACCAGCTTTTCACGCGTCCGAGAGAGAAGCAGACGGAAGACTATATCAGTGGTAGATTTGGATAACGGCAGACCATGGCAGAGACACCCAGACACATCCTCGGCTCCTATGACGCCGCGATCTCGGCATTGCAAAACGACTTGCTGATGATGGCGAGCCTATGCGAGCGGAACCTCCGCAATTCGCTGGGCTGCCTGCTGAATCGGGACGAGGATCTATGCAACGTGACCATTGCGGACGACGAGGAGATCGATCAACTCGAGAAACAGGTGGATAAGATCGGGATCGACCTGTTGCGGAGGTTCCAGCCGGTGGCGAGCGATTTGCGGCATGTGATCGCGGCGATGAAATTGAGCAGCAACCTGGAGCGGATTGCGGATCAGGCGGTGAATATTGCGAGGAAGGCGCGGAAGCTGAACCGGGCGCCGCTGACGGCGGAGGTGAATTTTCTGGATCCGATGTATCGGGAGGTGACTTCCATGCTGAGCGATGTGCTGCAGGCATATACGGAGTCGAGTGTCGACCTGGCGATCAGCATACCGGCGCGGGATAAGAAGCTGGATGCGATGAATCACGAGATTACCGATAAGCTGACGGTGCAGATGACGAAATATCCGGAGAGGATCACGGAGTATCTGGACTTGATCTTCATCGCGCGGCACCTGGAGCGGGCGGGGGACCATGTGAAGAATATCGCGGAGGATGTGGTGTATGCGATTGCGGCGGAGGATATCCGGCATATGGGGGCGCTGCGGCCGGGGTCGGCGGCGGATCTCTTCGCCGAAAAGCCCAACGACTCCGCCGCCGCGAAAATAGGCGAGACCCTCGCCTCCTGACAGGCCGTCCAGGACATAGCGTGGCGGAGCCGCAACCAAATTGATTTGACCACAAAGGTCTCAAAGAATACTTGAACCTTCCGGAACACCCGGGGCGGTTCAACACGTTCCCAGCGCCTGGTTTCCGGCCGGGAGCTTGAGACACCATCTCTGTAATACGCCGACCGATGAAAATCCGCCCACGCATGATCTTCCTGGGCGATCTCCGAGGGTCGGCGGTCCGCGAGGCCTGCATCGGTGCGGCCGAATACGCGGCCGGCCAGCCGCATCTCGATTTCGAGCCGTGGTCCATCCTCCCCGACGCGGAGCAGAAATCGCTGCTGCCGAATATTTGCGATGCCGATTGCGTGATCCTCAACGAGTGGTTGCCTGACTGGACGCTGTCGGCCTTGCGAATAAGTCCGCCTTGCGCCTACGTGCTCGGCACGCAGCGCCATCCAGGCGCCTGCTCCGCGGGACTCGACGAACGCGCGGTTGGTGAGATGGCCGCGGACCACCTGCTCGATCGCGGCTACCGTAACCTCGCATGCTTGACGTATCGCGGCTCGGGTTGGGCAACCGCGCGCGCGCAAAGTTTCGCTCGAGCTGGCGCGGCCCGCGGCGTCAAATGTCGCACGTTTTCCTTGCCGGGTACAGTATTTCCGCCAATCTGGAGTTCCGTTCTCTCGGCGCGCCTGCAAGGGGTGGACGCGATCCTCAAGCGCTTGCCGCGTCCCTGCGGCGTCTTCGCGGTGAACGATTCCATGGCATGCGCCGTCATTCATGGGGCGCGCCATCAAGGATTCAGCGTCCCCCATGATATCGGCGTCATCGGCGTGGACGACGACCCCATCTCCAACGCTGCCGCCGGCATAACCATCAGCAGCGTACAACTGCCGTTTCGCGAGGCGGGCCGTCTGGCGGCGGCCGCGCTCGACGCGTTGCGCCAGCAAAAGGGGCCGCCCGTGCGACTCAAGCTCCAGCCAGTGCGTGTCGTGGTGCGCGCCTCGACGGATGTCTTCATGGTCAAGGGCGGACTCCTCAGCCTCGCGCAGGCCTTTATTGAGACAAACCGCCATCGTCCCGTTCGCGTGTCGGAGGTCATCAAGGCCACCGGCACGAGCGGGGTCACACTCAGGAAAGAATTCCAGCGGCACCTGCACGCCCTGCCGTCGGACTACATCTTGCTGCGTCGCCTCGAGTACGCGACGGAATTGCTGCGCGAGGGCCGATTGAACGTCCAGCAAGTCTCGGATCACTGTGGATTTCACAGTTGTTCGTATTTTTGCAAGGTATTCAAACGCATGAAGGGCAGCAGCGCCGGGCAAGTGCGCAACCTGCGTATAACCTGACGCGCCATAGCGTACCCAGTAATTATCCGGACCGATCTCTCCGCGATCCCGTCCCTTTTGTCGCTTTGGTCCTTTTCCTTTCTTTCCTTTCGTCCGGCTAATTCCTGGAGTGGGTACTACTTCGGAATCCTCGATGGTCCAATCGGAAATCCCCCGGCTCTGCCGCAAGTATCGAAAAACATATATAAAGATAATGCTTCCGAAACTACCGCCGCGAGAACGCCATGCCCTAGGATCGTCACGTTTTAATTGTCCGCCCAGCAATTCCCTCGATCCGCAATCTGGTAAGGCGATCCCTTACCGGAGGCTGACCATGTGAAATAGCACTTCGTTTCCACGACAGCCAATCTTTTTCCCCCACTCATTCCCCCCCGAATGAAAAACCTTCCTCGCCAGCCCCGGTCGGCGCGTGTTTCTCCGCGGCGCCGCCGCAAGTCGCACCGCGCGCACCTTGGCCTTCAATCCTCGCCCCGGGCTTTGCCCAAATGTCGCACTGGCGCACCCTGCTGATCTTCCCCTGAAAAGACAACAACAAGACAACAACGCATCAACCCTCCAAGAACAATGAAAAAACCGCTACTGCATGCCATTGCCATGGCATTCCTGCTCGCCCTCCTGCCAGGGAGCGCATCCGCCAACACCGCCCCGGCCCTCCGGGCGAACCAATTCGTCGATTCAATCGGCGTTAACGTCCATTTGAATACTAATAGCTACACACCATGGGCCACCACCGGCGGTGTGGAGTCTCTCATCACCGGCCTCGGCGTGCGCCACCTGCGATGGTCGTTTTCTCCCATTTCAGGGTGGGTTGGTTACAACAACGAATTGATGGATTTGGAGCCTTACGGCATCACGGCAAATCTTGAAATTGGAACACTCACCGACGGCACCCTCGATCAATCCTATATCAGCACGTACCTTACCGACGCGGAGACTCTCACAGCCACCAATGGCAGCGGCGTCACCTACTTGAGCTGCATGGAGCAAATGGAAGGGCCGAATGAGTATAACAGTTCAGGAGATCCGAATTGGCAGTTGGATTTATATAATTATCAGGTGGCTGTTCGTACCCTTATGAAGAGCAGCACCTACTCTGCATACAATAATGTAGAACTCCTTGTTCCGCCCATATCCTTATCGGGCACCACCTTTGGCGAGTTCGAAGCCTGTTCGGATGTTGGAAACGGGCACGAATACCCTGGAATGGGTAATGGCGTTTCAGGCGGCAGCCCCACCAACCCCGAGAACGCAGTTGTTTCAGAGTATATATATGATTCGCAGTGGAACTGGCCGAATCTTCCTTTGCAGGAGACGGAAAACGGATATTCGACCGTCAGCAGCACGGAGGGAATCTCGGAGGCAACGCAGGCGAAATGGCTGCCCCGTCTGCTGCTGAACAACTACCGCCTCGGCATCGAGCGCACTTATATTTACGAACTGCTCGACGAAGCATTAACGACAGACACGAATAACGCCAGTTATTATGGCCATAACGGTCTTGTGGAACTTACAAGCACCACCGGCGGCAACCATTTCAATCCCAAGGCGTCCTATACGGCGATACAGAATATGATCTCGATTTTGGCGGATTCGGGTGGCAACACGTTCCCGACGGACTCTATCAGTTATGAATTGAGCGGCGCCACCACCAATGTGGGTGAGCTTGCGATGGAAAAGCAGGACGGCACCTTTTATCTGGCGCTATGGGTCGCAAGCACCGGCACCAGTAATGTGTCCCAGTCCATGAATGTCACCTTCGCCAACCCTGTTTCCAAGGTCACGGAGTACATACCGGCTTCTTCGACAACCGGAACCAGCTTGACGATTACGGGCAGCTCGGTGACCGTGAATGTCCCCGACCAGCCGCTGATTCTGGCGGTGCAGATGACAGCCGGCACGGCCACTACGGGCACTACCGACTATCTGGCCAATTTAAACATGACCGATGGCGCTCTGGATTCGGATTGGGCGATCGCCACTCCGACGAAAGGGGGCCAGTGGTGGTTTGGTGACAGCACGGTGGCATACCGCGTCACGAACATCACAAGCAATGCGCTTGTCTATAATTACCCAGGCATCAACGGCTTCACGGCGCAATTCGGATTTGGGGTCAATGCGGAGTATGCCAACCAGGTAAGCGGAGTGTTTAATCTGCTCAATAACGTCGCATTCTACAGTTCGACCAATGGCACCACATGGTCGCCGGTTACGGCATACGCGGGAATGCTTACCAAGACGACAACATTGAACGCAGGGACCTCCGGCGACTCCTTTTGGTTTCAATCGATGAGCCCGACATCGGCTCTCCCCGCCGGGACGGACTATATCAAGATGCAGGTCACCACCACAAGTGGAACTAGTTTACCTGGATTGTTTCAAATGGACATCGGGCAAACGCTGGGCGCGGAGACCGCAGCCTATGCGCCCGCCGGCACGATGGTGGTTAACAGCGGCACATGGGCCTTTTCATCGGGCACGACGAACGCAAACGGTTATTCGCTAATGCTCAATGGGAACCGAGCCGGCAGCAACAGCTTCGGCGTGGTTCTATATAATATCGGCGGCAATGTGTATACCGTGAACGGCGCGGGAAATTGGTATCAATGGAATGGGAGCAACGGGTGGAATGGAACCTCCCGTCCCGGCGGGATCCCGATGGAGGCATGCACGGTTGCAAACTATAATGCGATGACTCAAGGCACCAACACCTGGACATGGGGATCGGTTGGCAGTGGTGGCAATTACAACATCATGCTGAACGGCGGTTCGGCTGACTCCGGGCAGGCAGTGGACTTATATGACCTCAACGGCACTGTTTTTATGTACCAGGCAGGCGCTTCGAAACCGTGGTCCACATGGAATGGCTCAGCGTGGACCGGAGGGATCAACACGCCAATCCACTAGTGTATTGTCTCGCAAATAGGTTTCAAAGATTCTGCCGCCCCTGCCAGGGCTTTGCCCGTTATGGCGTGGTACCGGGGGCTCACGCCCCCGGCTAATTTCGGGCAGTCCCTCCGGAGGG
>Ga0182030_10016746_pt1 | contig 14235 bp, 16 predicted proteins | sample 812S3MmetaG_FD_121299 | JGI IMG/M metagenome (GOLD analysis project Ga0182030, IMG submission 121299) | Permafrost microbial communities from Stordalen Mire, Sweden - 812S3M metaG (Illumina Assembly) | ecosystem: Environmental > Terrestrial > Soil > Wetlands > Permafrost | place: Sweden...
AATGGCATGTTGCAATGACCCCCTCACCCCCGGGCCCCTCGGTCGCCACGGCCAGCGAGGGGAGGATGGATTTTATTACCCTCGCCCCTTTGGGGGAGAGGGTGGCGCGCATCCGGCGTAATCACCAGCCGGGGCGGGCCGGGTGAGGGGGTCTCGCCTATTGTCAATTCTTACGTGGGACACCACACTCGGCACAGACCTTTCTCCCCAATAATTGGTGCTGTTGTCTGCTGGATCGGCCAACCATAAAGTCATTGGCCGGGGTTTATGATCAACAGGAGAAGCTGCGCTGAAGGGCACAGTGAGAACGGTAAGATGAAGATTGGGCGATGGACTGGGATCTGCCATCTGAACCAATTTGACAGACCTTCGTAAAATAAAATGTTGCCACGCGAGCTAGTTAGGTGTAATCCTCACTTATACGGGCAGCGAGTTACCATTACTGACGGCATTCGTGATGATCTGAGAAGACTTAAGCATTTGGTTCCATCGCCGTGTTTTCCCGGTTTTCTAGGCGATCACTAGGCTGAGGCTCAAAAAGCGAGCTGGGGTGCGTGTTCCGAGCCATTTGGCATCGGACAGAAATTGCCAATTCTGAGGTCTTATGGCAGGGTGGCGGAAACCCGGTCCCCATGGCTCCGGCGGCCAGGACGACGTATTCGCTGACGGCACACTCTGCCGGCAACTATCGCCAAAGCCAGGGCCCATCTGCGCCTCCAAGTCGCCACAGCCCACCGCAGGTATACGGTCGGCGCTCCGGTTGGGCGCCCGGCGGCCTTCCCTCCCCTTTCTCCGGCAACAAGATCAGGGCGACCCTGTGAACAAGCTGCAATCGTTCCTGAACTTTCGATTGGATCTCCGTCCCCCGCTCAGAGTGGACGGGAATTTCGGAGCCGTGACCCGCAAGGCAGTCGTTGACTTTCAGACAAGCCGATCGATTAAGGCGGACGGTCAGGTAGGAAAGACCACCTGGTTCCACCTGATCACCGGCAGTCCCGCGAAACAACTTCCAACCAAGGTACGCGATCCTCAACCGGGAATGGCGGGCGGCGCGCCCCTTACGCCCAAGCCCAGTTTCCCCCCTTGGCAGCCGCCGCCTAATAGCGTGATGGATTGGTCGCTCCAGAAGAAACTCGAATATGTCGTGGGCAAAGCCCCCGGCAGCCTGCCGAGTCAGCTCCGGATGCAGATCTCGGGACTGGTGCATGCCCAGTCCCTGGCGATCAAGTTGGAGGCCATGGCGTACGCCGAGTTATTCGATGTCGGCAGAGAGGCCGGGCACGCGAAGATCGCGACCCTGGGCGGGCAAGCCATTCTTGAATTGGCGCATCCAACACAAATCACCGCTTTGGCGACGACCCAATCCGAATTGGATAAGGCTGCGGGAGACTTGGCTGAAGCGATCAAAAGTATAGGCGTTGCAGAGCTTCCCGGCATATTGGCAAAATGCACGCTCGTCGAGGAGGGAGGAACCAACGCATCCAGTGCGCCGAACCAGCCCCCGCCGGGCGAAAGTCCGCCGCCCAAGCCAGAGCCCAGTGCACCGCCCGCGCCACCACCGGAGGACCCCGTGTTCCCGCCGGACATCAGCGCGGGGGCTATGGCAGCGGCTATGCAGGGGGCAGCGCAGTCCGGCAAACCCTTCTGCCTGGAGTGAATGATGAGCGCCGCCGCCCGGGGGGCGGCAAGCTGATGGCTCACTCATTGCTGACTCAGATTCAGGATGCCCTGTGGCCCCGGGGCCAGGCCGGGTACTACAAGGTCTGGACCGTGCTCGATGGCGCCCGCGATCAGCGGATTTACTCCGCCTTGGTCGGCTGCTACCTGAACAATTGCTGCCTCTACGGCGGCGATCTGCCCTCCGCCACAAAATTGACGGCGCCCTATCTGATCGAGCTCGACCGCGAGGACCGCTTCACGCGCTACATCATCAACCGGGGCTGGGGCAATAGTTGGGGGATCTTTTTTCGGGCGCATGAGGGCATGGAGAAACTTCGACGGCATCTCCGCGGGTTTTTAGTGGTGAAGGACGAGCAGGGCAAGCGCTTGATCTTCCGGTACTACGACCCACGCGTCCTGCGCGTTTATCTCCCTACCTGTTTGACGCGGGAGCTTCAGACAGTTTTCGGTCCTATCGACCGCTTCCTGGTCGAAGGCAAAGATCCCAACACCCTGATTCGGTTTGACTTTGACGGAATGGCTCTGTCGCAGAAAACCATAGAGCTTCAAGCCCCTTCGGTGAAGTGAAAGTTGCTGTCAAAGTGGATCTGAACGGGGGAGACATGCAGGGGGCAGGGCTCCAAGGATGACGGCGGGAAATTCCGGCGGGAACTTTAGCCCGCATTTCTCACCGCGATTTTGGAAGGGCGGGGCTTCACAGGCTGCGGAAAAACTGTCCTCGGCGTACCACCACCCCGGCGCTCGGCGCGCCACCCCTCCTGAATCAGGAGGGGAGTTGTTGAAAACGCTCCCCTCCTCAGATGAGGAGGGGTGGCGCGCCGAGCGCCGGGGTGGTGGTGACAGTGCTAGCGCCAAGCCCCGCAGAGTTTTTCCGCAGCCTGTGAAGCCCCGCCGTTAGAGGGCCTTTCTGATTATTCCCGTGTCCCGCGCCCAAGAGCGTTTCAGCCTGGGGAGAAATCCAGGTTAGCGGCCAGATGAGGCAGTAAGACAATCATGCTGATAATTCGCAAGAAGCAAATGGCGGTGTTCGTGGAGGTGGAGATCGAGAAGTTTGTGGATGGCATGCTTGTTCACCTCCGGAAGTTCTTTCCCCGACAATGCGAGGCCATGGGCGAGCCGCAGCTTCGGGAGACAATCCGATACGGGATCAAACGCGCCGCCGCCTACGGGATTACCGCTGAGCGTGACGTCTACAAGTACGTCGATCTGATGGTGGTATTCGGCCGCGACTTCGATGCGGACAAGCAATTTCCGTGGGCAGGGGAAACTTTGCGAGCGAAGAAGGACCCCGCCCGAAAGATGCTGTCGTTGCACCAGGCGGCTCGAAACTACCTGAAGCGCACACCACGATTTGGCCTTAACCTTCCCCCGACGCCAGCGCCAAATCCAACGAATGGCTAGGCTTGGGGCTCAGGCGCACGTGAGTGCTTATCCTTTGGAAGACTCCGGATAAACTTCCACGGCCATGCGCTCGAAGTTTTCCCATTTCCCACGCCAGACACCATCATTGGCAAGATCCAAACGGCAGGTGATCTCTGATTCTGACCAAATATCCAGCAACAATCTACTGCCTAGTTCATGAACTTCCCACCGCAGCTCCATGCGATCCCGCCCCTCTCCAATACTGCCGTCGGGCCGGAACACCAACGGCCGTGTGTCGTGGCCGACGCGGCAGTATTTGTGCCGGGTGCCGGTGAGGTGCGCAACGGCCTCTCGAACCCGGATGGACTCCGGTTCCACACGAGATAAGCCGGTACCCGATGAGGTCCCCGGGGGCAGATCCGCAGGGACCAGCCGAACCACCATGCATTCGAAACTCTCCCAGCGACCCTGCCATATCCCCCCGCGAGTTTTGATGAGACGGCAAGTCAAAGAGTCATCGGATTGGATTTTCACGCTCAAACCTTTATCATCCCGGGCAATGTCCCAGAAAAGTTCCATTCGCGCCGCGCCCTTTCCCACGGCGCCGTCCGCCTGGAAGAGCATCACGCGGCGGTCGTGGCCCACCCGCTCGTAGATCCAGCGCCCGCCAATCAGTTCCTCGGCGGCTTGCATTTCATCCGGGGACCGGCCGGCGGGAGAGTATCGACTAACCGGGGCGATCAGGGTCCAATGCGGCGCCAGCTCCTCGATGAAGCGAAGGCACTCCTGCTCCTGGGTAAAACCCGGGATCCGGGGATTGCCGCCAAGGCTCCATTTGGCATTGTTGCGGTGCTGGAAGATTCTGCGTCCCATGAAGTCGTGCTGGCACATCGTGCATGGCAACGAATGAATGCCCCTTTCGGGCATTGCATACGGAGCGTCGAGGCGGCGCCATGCCATGTGAAAGGTTTCCTTATCTCCATGAATATGGTTGTACCAGAAATCGCTGAACTCGTTAAACCACATCGCCAGCGAGAGGGGCCGGAAGCAACGCTTCTTGTCGAGAGCGATTTGTCCGGATTCGAATTCGGGCTCGTCGCGATACGTGGCGCCGGTCAATTCCCAGATGCTTCGTGATGGTGCGAGCCTGCCATAATCCGGCCAGAAGATGGCCCCGGTATCCGCATACTGCTTGGTCTCGAAGAGGAAGGTGGGGTCCACGACGGGCACGTTGTCCGCGTCGAGCAACAAAACCTCCCGGAAGGGGCTATGGAGGAGGGCGAAAGCCTTGATCTCCCAGCCGTTCAGAATGCGCGCTGGGTGCAATTTACGGACTTCCTGCGCATTGATGCAGGTCACCCCCAGCGGCTCAACCAGGGAGCGCATATGGTCATTCATCTCCGCGCTATTCAGATGCCACAGTTGTATGGGCAGATCGCAACCCTGCTTGCGCAGCAGGTTGATGCACACCCAGGCGCACAGGAAGTAGCGCACTCCGCCGGCGCAGATGACGATTCCCCGGCCTTGCCAGTCCTCGGCAGCCTGCGGCAACTGCGAAATGGCAAAACGAACGTAGTCGGGGGCGGTTGTATCGCAGAGTTTCCGCAGCATGGGTGTTGGGAGTGAGGGCGCGAGAGACATAATGGATTTCCCCATATCATGTCCTGCTAACGAGACCCGGCAGATCGGCGATCATGGTTACGTTCCTCTCGTCGGCGTTGGCGTCAGCACCGTTTGCCGCCGCGTCCAAAGCCTGCGACTGAAACATCGGTGGGGGAGTCGGCAGAACCAAAGGCACACCACAGGCTCGCTATCCGCCAAAGGGATCCGTTAACGGGCCGATACCAGTATTGGGTGTAGGGGCCATGCCAACTAGCGGGTCCTGGCCTGCGTTCTGGTCGAATGTGGCAATTCTGGACGAGACAAACGGGTACATCCAGTGGGAATCGGCCCCTGGATCGAACAGGGCCGCCGGACTCATACTGAGATGCCAAGCCCAAAGCCGGATTCTTAGCGCGTGGGCGAAGTGCATGGTGCACGGCGTGTCCTGAGACTCGTCGTAGATCCCCGCCACCACCTCGCTGTCGTGGTTATAGCCGCGGTTGTTGCAGTTCGCCGAGCCGATCACGGCAAATCGATCGTCCATGATCCAGATTTTCGAATGGACGTAGGTGAGGACAGAGCCACTGTCCGGGGGCCCGGGTGCAGCTCCGAGCGGCTTGAGATAGCGCACCAAAATCTTGTACTTTTTGTCCGTCAGGACAGCCGAGGCATCGTACCCCAAGTTATCGAGGAACGCTTTCTGGCGGCACCAGACGTTGGGCAGGTCGCTCAGGTTGGGATGCGGGATCAAAATGATCAGGCGGTCAATATTGGGGAGCTGCGCCTTCAGTTTATTGGAGGCGTCCATCGAGATTAGGTATTGATCTTGGATGTAGATGAACTTTTTAGCCTGTTCAATTGCATGGAAGATGATTCCCTGAGCCGTTTGTTCGCCGTTTGGCGCCCACGAATACCAACCATTCCCAGACTTGCTCTTGATTCCGACGACTCCGCTTCCGCTGATGTGCCCGCTGCCGTTGCCGAAGGTACGGCCAATCTGTACGTACTGAGTACCTGGGTCCGGAGGAAGAGGGAGGCCCACCGTGTCGCCCCGAAGCGCGCCTTTCGCGCTGTCGATAGCGGCGCTGCTCGGATGGTCGCTCCAGCGCTGCAGGAAGATGTTGAGGAGGTCCCAGGCGGCGGTCCCCTGGATCCGGCAGTGCACGTCGTGCATGGGGCTGCCGGGCTGCCGGTCAAGGTGATGGATCCGGTCGGGATTAAAATCCACGCCTCCGCAGAAGCCGATCAGGCCGCTGGAACCGTTGACGACGAGTATTTTCTGATGGTGACTGCCAACAGCAAGGGTGTTATTGTCCAGAATCGCGCCGCCATTGGCGTCTTTAATCGAGGGATGCGGCGTGATGGCGTTGATCTGAGTGACCTGTGCAGTGTTCTGCTGAAACGCCGACGGATCCGGCCAGAACTGAGGCAGGAGGGAGAAGCGAGGCAGGTTGGCCTGATCCCACAGCATTGCCCGGACCTGAACGCCAGCGGCGACGGCACTTGAAAGAAGCGCCCCAAGGTTCGGATTGCCGAAGACTAGTGAAACGGTCAGGTCCGACCACCAATTCAGCATATATATAAAGTGACCGTTGGCGTTAGCTGTCTGGATGGCGGCAAACATGGAGGCAAAGGTCTCTTCCCCATTAACTAGCGACGTCACCAGGTTCCCCTTCCGAATGGGCGGTGGCGACGGAGGCATATCCGTACTGTTCACGGATCCCTGGAACCAGAGCGCAGAGTTGTCTTCGTGCGGATCGCACGACACTTCCAGGGTATTCACAACGTTGGCCGCAATTCCAGCCTTGCGATTAATCAGCTCCGAAGGCGACGATAGCGGGTTGCTGCTTCCTGGGTCACCATTTGCCATGTTGTCTTCCCCCTTTGAGCGCGCGCAAAGGCCTTATGTGGTGATCAGTGCCCATGTATCTCCTTCAGCTTGGCTTGCGTATCGTCGTCCATCTTCCCGCTCACGTCCAGGTTGTTGGCGCTCTGAAAGCGCATCAGCGCATTGGCGGCAACGTCCGCGTAATACCCAAGATTATTAAGCCTGGCCGCATAGCCCTCTTCAGTGTCGATCGCGGCCAAGGGTTGAATCGCCAGGTTAAAGCTCGACATGCCGAGGGTCAGCGTCCCGGAAGTCGGGTTACCCCCGACCACCTGTGAGACCATGCCGGTGCTGTCGGTTTTTCCCTGATAGGTTTTGCCGCCGACTACTAATTTGTAGCTTGCCCCCGCAAGAGGGTTGTGATTGATATCAAAGAGTCGAATTTTGATTGTAACACCTCCACTGGACGAGGACGACGAACTTCGGCTCGACAAGGAGGAGCGGCTACTGCTGGACGACGACGAGCGACTACTGCTCGGTGAGGACGAGGAACTTCGGCTCGACGAAGACGACGGATTACTGCTCGACGACGTGGCACTACTGCTCGCCTGGGACGAGGAACCACTACTCGATTGCGATGAGGAGCCGCTGCTCGATTGAGCCGACGAACCAGCGCTCGACTGGGACGAGGAAGCACCGCTTGATTGAGAGGAGGAACCCGCGCTCGATTGGGACGAGGAAGCACCGCTTGACTGAGATGAAGAACCGGCGCTCGATTGTGATGAGGGAGTACCGCTTGACTGTGACGAGGGCCCCCCTGACGAGCTTAACTCCGGCCCGGGGCACGGGGCGACCTGATCCCCTACGTTCCCCGTTCCGGCGTTGGCATCAGCGTCGGCTGCCGCGGCACCCAGAGCCTGCGCCGGAGGCATGGGGGTCGGAGTGGGGTTGGTAGACATAAAAGCGAAAATATCAATTTCTCAGGCGGAGCTTTGCTGGCCTCAGCAGCGCCTGCATCTTTAGTATCGGGGTTTCCGTGTCGTTGGAAAATTGCACGAGCCCAAACTCGCGCAAGTGCTCGTTGAGTATACATCGGATTACGATCGCGGGGTTATATGGATACGGAGAGGGCGATTTAATCGGAGTCCTAACCGGACCGAGGGTCCGCGCGCCGCCCTTTGCCGCTCAGGAGGGAGCAGCGGGGCCGCCCTACCGATGGACTTACCTATTGGACCGCCGCACGAGTCTCTATGGAAACCCGCTACGGCTTAAGGCCTGATTCAGGTAGCCGAGAAAATTCCTTCCACGATTGGTATCACCCGTCCCGTCGTCGCCGCCGACCACAGGCCACTGGTGCCGGATAAGTTGCGACAGGGTAGATATCGCGTTGAGATTTTGATTGAACTGGGCCGCGCTGGTGACGGTAGAAGTCCATTGGACCTTTATTTTCGCCCCCAACGTTATCCCGTTCACCAGCGAGAGGGCTACCGCCGCAGCCTCCTCGGCAACGCAATCGGGGACAACTTGCGGCCCGACTGTTCCCGACGGCAGATGAGCTTCCATTTTCAGACCGCCATTCCCATCCGTGCCATCAACGAACATATTGGTGATGGTGCTGAGTGGGCCGAGGGTCGTATCCGTTGGGGCGTTAAACAACCCAATTGGGGTCCGAACGGCGATAGGGTAGAGGGATCCAATGGCGCCCCATCCGCCTCGCCAGCTCGGCTTCACCACCGCGTCGGATGAACCGAGTTCCTGCGCGATGGCCAGCATCGTACCGTGCTGAAATCCTCCGCCAAACATTGACAGTTTCTTTCCCCCCCGTCGAAACCATGCCTCGATAGCGCCTTTGTTGGAACCAGTTCCATTCGGGTCAAAAAGATACATTTCGTCAATTTTCTCCGGCCTCGCCTGTAGACACGTGTACATGGCAGAGCCCCCGTAGCTAAACCCGCTGACGGCAATCCGGGCGAGGCGTAAATCCGCGCAGACGCTTGCGGCAATGGTACCGTCCGCCCAGAGGATCTTGCACAGTGAGGCGAGCATTTCCGGAAACTTTGACGCGATGATGTTTCCAAAATCGGCTGAGTGCGGAAAGGGATGGACAAAGAGCGCGCACTTGTTGGCTCCCGACACTTGCTTTTCCCACCCACATTGAGGGTACGGAATCCAGCTTTTATCCCCCGGCTTCTTCGGCTTCGGCTGTGCAAAAAAAGGCGTATCCTCTGGGGTAGGGTCGCCAAGGTAGCGGATCATTTCAGTGATTTCCAGGTCATCGGTATTGGTATAGTTCGCGGGAAGCGCGGGCCGGAAGAACAATACGGCTCCAATTTGGCTGCTGTTGGCTTGGACTGCCGGCGGGATCAGGACCGCCCAACTTACCGGCTTGCCTCCCGTGAATTCGAGAATACGCAACCTGGCGCCGTAGTGCGGAGCCGGATCTGGAGGCCGCAAGGTACTCGCCGCACCGCTCTGCAGCGGCGGATTGGTTTGGGGCATATTGTTGTAATCGTCTAGCTGGTGGGTGCGCGCCTGATAGTAATCTGTAATGTCGAGAAAGGTAAGATCCACATTGATCTCGAAGCGGCGACCCGTTCTCGCCGCGACGAATTGGCCGCTCAGCCTCGGATCGAAACGGTTCGGACAGTTACCCCAACTCGTGGGGGCCAGACTGATCGCACCCGTAGGGAGAGCGACCATCTCAAGGGGCTGCCTCAGATCAAGTAGCGGGTTTCCGAACCCGCTGCCCAAGGGGTTGGGAATCAAAACTCGCAGTTCAAGAGTCGTTCCTACCGCATCTTTGAGGTCCCAGCGACGCTGGCCCGGTCTGGAATCGCTCGCCTCGTTTTGAGGCGGCGTATCGTCCAGCTTGGGACCGGCCCCGCCGCTCTGCGGCGGTGTGACTCCGCCAACGGTGACCTGAGCGGTACTCACAAAACGGTGCGAAGTATTCAGGTAGTTCACTGCAAGCCGAAGCGCCATAAGACCTCTTCCGAGTACAAGCGTTCTATCGGGAATCTCAGCCTTGGGGCCAATTCCAGGGAACATTGCTTAACGTTGTCCAATCGGCGTCGCTATCTTCATCAGAACTGCTGTCCGCCACTGCTGAGGCGCCTGCCTCCTCCGTGCTCGGAGACGCTTCCGGTTCCACCAGAGGATCGGCACCCAACAAGTTGATATTGACCAGAAAGTTATGGAGTTTCATTGGGTCGCAAGGGCCGGCGAGATCTTCTTCACCATCCGGTGTCGTCCAGCGCAGCAACACGGGATTCGGGAATACCCGTGGGTCAAACTGATATACACAAAAGCCTTTGGCGCCGTCCGGCGCAGCGGAGGCGGGGATCGTTTTGACAACCGTGCCCTGACTGTTGCAGACCAGCAGGCTGACATCTTTGGTCTGCTCGTTGCCTAACCCGACAAACCGCGCAAGTACGATTAACGTCGATGACGAGGACGAGGACGAGGAACTTCGGCTCGACAAGGAGGAGCGACTACTGCTGGACGACGACGAGCGACTACTGCTCGGTGAGGACGAGGAACTTCGGCCCGACGAAGACGACGGATTACTGCTCGACGACGTGGCACTACTGCTCGACTGGGACGAGGAACCGCTGCTCGATTGCGACGAGGAGGCACTGCTCGATTGAGCGGACGAACCCGCGCTCGATTGGGACGAGGATGCACCGCTTGATTGAGAGGAGGAACCGGCGCTCGATTGGGACGAGGATGCACCGCTTGACTGAGATGAAGAACCGGCGCTCGATTGGGACGAGGGAGTACCGCTGGACTGTGACGAGGGCCCCCCTGACGAGCTTAACTCAGGCCCGGGGCACGGGGCGACCTGATCCCCTACGTTCCCCGTTCCGGCGTTAGCGTCAGCGTCGGCTGCCGCGGCACCCAGAGCCTGCGCCGGAGGCATGGGGGTCGGAGTGGGGTTGGTAGACATAAAAGCGAAAATATCAATTTCTCAGGCGGAGCTTTGCTGGCAGCAGCAGCGCCTGCATCCTTGCATCGGGGTTTCCGTGTCGTGGGAAAATTGCACGAGCCCAAACTCGCGCCACTGCTTAGTTGAGTATGCATGGGATGGCGATCGCGCGGGCATTGTGTGGACATCAGGAGCGCATTGTACTCGACTACTCCAGTTACCACCCTCAGCGGCTCGCGTGACCCGCGACACGATCCAGCCTTGCTTCCCGGCCGTGGCGTGACGGATCCAGAACAACGGACGACTCATGAGGCCGCCTTGGCCTCAGCGACCCATGGCTGCGCCGCGGCCAACGGCACGCCAGCCAATACCGCCGCCTCCTCCGCGGTGAGGTAGTCCACCGCTCCGCCGATAAAATACGCCTCGATCCGCCGGATGGCTTCGTCCGCCGTCACCATGTCCATGCAGCGTGGCAAGGAACCAACGACGTCAACGCACAGATTGCTGGGATCGTCCTTCAAGTCGCCGTCGCCGAGCGGGACCGTCCTGGCTTTCCAACAGCCTCCATTGTCACAGCAGCGAAGTGCGCCCACGGTGTGGATAAATTGGTGATGCGGATATGCCTCCCAGTTAGGGGGCTCCCGGCCCCCAGCGATCACGACGCACGGCCGGTTTTTGGGCATTCCCGGCGTGGTTTCGATCGCGGCGGCCAAATGCATCGGCAAGCTCACCGGTCCCAGAACTCCTTGCGCATGGTACATCAGGCGGATGAGTTGGCGGAGATCGGTCTTTCCCCGAAAGTCGATGACTCCGCGTAGCGGAGGATGATGGTGCCCGCGCTCCCCGATCTGAACGAAAAGAACCCTCCCGCGGAAGCGGTCCACGACTTCCTGATAGCGCGCTGTTTCCCACCATTTGATGGTGTAATCGAATTTGCCTCCGGCGTCGACGATCCAGAACGGGACCGGATCGCCAGTGATCTCCTGCACCTGCGACACCCAGGATTTTTCGGTCGCGGAAATATGAATATCGCCCTTAAAATCCGTGAGAGCAATTTGCAAGTCCAGGCAGCGGTTCAGGAAATCGACAAATCCGTGCAAGAAGTGCCAAGGCTCCTGGTTGCTGCGATCGATCAGCGGGTATTGGCAGTCCACGGATTCTACCCCTTGCTCGTTGGGCTCGAGCGGTGTAATGTACGGGTTATTCTCCCAGAGTTCGGAGCAGGGTGTGCGGACATCCGTCAAGAAATCGCCAGGATACCTCTTGTGCAAGTCGCGCACCGCGGCCGTCAGCATGACGATGTCGCCGGGGGACTGGTGATTACTTAAAATAAGTTTGCGCATCCTGTGGATCCGCCACGGATCTGTTAGGAGCCTGTGTGAAAAATATATCTCGACAGCCGAAGCATGTCGAGTCATAGTTCGTGATGGGCAAAGCGTATTATAACGGGTGTAGCCGCCCGGTCAAGCAAGATGATAGCCCCAACGCTAAAATCAATTATTCGCTATTTTATGACATGAAGCGTGGTGCCCCCAGCCGCGTGACCGAAGCTGTCGATCGTCTGACCGGTACGAGGCATCTGTACCGGCGAACGGGCTTCGACGCGCGGCCTATGGAGTTTCGATCCGATGGCGGCATCGGAGCAGGTAGCGGCCGATTGGAATCACAATGGTGTATCCACCAGGATCAGGACGACGTTTTCCTCGATATCGGCAACGCGGCTGGGTTGACTTGCCGTCTGACGCTGGGCGAAGGCGGAGTGTGGCGCGGTCGTTGGGAAAACTTCGAGCGGATGCCGGTGGAGGTGTATCCGCAGCCGGACCCGCCTTCGGCCGTCCATGGAATCGATGTCGTTTATACGTGGGTAGACGGTGCCACCTCCGCCCCGGTTTTGCGCGCGCTCTTAGACGCCGGGAGCACGCCGGTCCTTCCGGGCGCCGCCACTCATAACCGCTATCGTTCGATCGGCGAACTCCGGTTCTCTCTGCGTTCGCTCCACGTCTACGCTCCCTGGGTGCAGCGCGTGTTTCTCGTGACCAACGGAGATATCCCGCCCTGGATCAACCTCGACTGCCCGAAACTCAGACTGGTAACCCACCCCGAAATATTTGAAAATGCCAGCGCCCTACCCACCTTCAACTCGCACGCCATCGAATTGAATCTTCATCGTATTCCGGGCATTGGCCCAGCCTTCCTCTACTTCAATGACGATCTTTTTCTGGGGCAACCAGTTCGTCACGAGGACTTCCTTTCGGCCGATGACATCCAAAATATCTTCTTCACGGATTGGGATATCCCCTGCACAAAAACCGAACAGGCGCATGATCGAGCGTACGGTTTCACGCTAGGGCTCCTGGATCGAGCCTACGGCGCAAGACCGCGAAGGATGCTGGCTCATGTCCCCCAACTCTACCGGGTCGATGTGCTGGAGGAAATCTGCCGGCGCTGGAAAGTCGAAGTCGAGAACACCACGGGGAATCGCTTTCGAAATGGCGATGACGCCGTGCTGCGTATCCTATATGCCTACTATCTTTTGGAATCGCCGGTTCCTCGGTGGGCGGCGCGGAAGGTGATTCTGCCGCAAGGAAGGGATTACGTCTTTGTTCCCATTTCGACAAATCACGCGCACACGCGGCAAGGTTTGTCCAAGGCGGTCCAGGGCCGGCCGAAATTCCTTTGTCTGAACGATGAGATTGCTGGCGACGGAGAGTGCTCAGCCGGCGTTTTCGAAGACGTGTGCGAGTTTCTAAGCGGACAGTACCCATGGCCATCACCCTTTGAACACCAGGAGTAGCGCGCATCGCCGGATCAGAGATGCGCGAGGTCCCAACTCCTGACTCTCTGGGTGGATGGGAGGGAACAGCAATACGTTCGGGCAGCGGCTAGCCCGGACTTCTCACCAGGTTTGGATGATTTTGGAAGGGCGGGGCTTCAGCCCCGCCGAAATCGCGGCTCCCGCCCTCTATTCGCCCCGCACCCCGCGCGGGGTGCGGGAATTGGAAATAATCATGACGGCCTTGCAACGGCGGGGCTAAAGCCCCGCCCTTCCAAAATCATGGTGAAAAATGCGGGTAGCGGCGCGCGCCGGCATGCATTTTGGGCCCTTATGCACTGGGGCGCAACCGCACAGCGCGGCCCGCCACGCTTTCACAGCGCCGGGGTGGCTATTCGCGGTGTGGCGTTTTTGCATGTTGGCAAGGAGGGATGTCGTTCGCCTTGGCGCTCGTACTCGTCGCTGAAGACAGACAAAAGTGCTATTTCAACTGCACTTTCGTGCCATTGTCAGGGTTTTCTGATGAGCTAAACTACATGGAGACATGTATTCCCCCTGTCATTTTGAGAATCGTCGGAACTACGCGGGCGCCCGGCGCGCGGCCCAACTCGCCCTGTCGGTGCTGCTCTGTATCCTGGCCCTCGCTTTTGCTAAAGATGCCGAAGCGTCTATGGCTCCGGTGATCACCAGCGCGACCACGGCCAGCGGGGTGGTGGGGACGGCGTTTTCTTATCAGATCACGGCGACTAACACGCCCACCGGTTATGGAGCCACGGGGTTGCCGAACGGGTTATCGGTCAACACCACGAGCGGATTGATCTCGGGGACGCCGAGCGGGGCGGGAGTCTCGACGGTGGCGCTGAGCGCGACCAACAGCGGTGGCACCGGGACCGCTACCCTGACGTTAACTATCCTTGGCGGCGGCGCCGGGCCTCTGGTTTCGCACACGATTCAGATCTCCAGTGACGCCGACGATGGTTACTATAACAACCAGGACGGCAGCGGGTGGCATAGCGATCCACAGTACGGGGGAGCAGATTTGGTGGGGAGTTGGGGCGGTACGAC
>Ga0182030_10016748_pt1 | contig 14235 bp, 13 predicted proteins | sample 812S3MmetaG_FD_121299 | JGI IMG/M metagenome (GOLD analysis project Ga0182030, IMG submission 121299) | Permafrost microbial communities from Stordalen Mire, Sweden - 812S3M metaG (Illumina Assembly) | ecosystem: Environmental > Terrestrial > Soil > Wetlands > Permafrost | place: Sweden...
CCGGGCACCAGGGTCTGCATCGCCACGGCGATCAACACGTAGACGAACGCCGGAATCAGGAGATAGTCGAGCAGAATCATCCAACCGGCGATGAACCCCGGGTACGCACCGAGCGAGTGACGCGCGAAACCGTATACCGAACCGGAGGTGGGCATCGCCTCCGTCATCAGGGCGTAGCTCTTGGCGGTGAAATACATGCAAACACCGCCGAGCAGATACGCGAGCACGATCAATCCGTTCGACTCGGACCAGACGAAACCCAGCGTGCTCAAGGGGGCAAAGGGGGCGATGTAGGCCAGACCGTATAGAATCAGGTCCCAGTAGGTGAGCGAGCGCTTCAGGCCGACATCGGCGACCGCGGCGTTCATGAGGCCTGAGCCGCCGGCCGGTCGGGCTCGACCAACACTTCGACGCTGTGCACGGCGGAACTCTCGCCCATGTCGCTCTTGGTCCCGGGGTTGAGCACGTTGACGTTGGCATGGCCCGACTCGAGTTTGAGCCAGCGGCCCTTGTACGCAAGCGCCACGCCCGGCGGCACTTCATCCGACAGGGCCGCCGACAGGCGCAGCGCACCGGAGTCGTTGCGCACGACCACGGCATCGCCATCGGCGAGCCCCCGAACTGCCGCGTCGACCGGATTCAGCACGATCCTGGCTGCACCCAGCCGGCCGAGGATCTTCTCCACGTTGCCGAAGCTGGTGTTGAGCAGCCAGGGGTCCGCGGGCGTGAGCAGACGCAGCCTGCCACCGTCCGGACGCGCATCACAGCGGCAGACCGGGAGGCGCGGCAGGCCGTCCGCGGCCGCGGCTTCCGAGGCCAGTTCGATGCGCCCGCTCGGGGTGCCGAAACGCCGCGCGGCAAATTGCACCATCGGACTGGAAGGAATCCATCGGCTGCCCTGCGCCGCGAGCGAGGCGAAACTTTCGTCGAGACCGCTGCGCTGGAGCAGCGTCTCGAGCATGTCGCCGTCGCTTTCGAGGAACTCCGGCTCGGCAAACCCCATCGCCCGCGCCAGACGGCGGAAAATCTCCTGATTCGGCAGAGACTCTCCAATGGGATCCATGACCTTCACCTGTGCCGACAGCGTCAGTTGAAAATACGAGGCAACCAGATCGTCGAACTCCAGGAAGCTGGCGGCCGGGAGCACGTAGTCCGCCATGGCGGTGCTGTCCGTCGGAAAGAGGTCGAGCGCGATCGTCAGCAGATCCTCGCGCTCCAGGGCGCGCCGCAGGCGCGACTGCTGGGGACACGACGCGAGCGGGTTCATGTTCCACACGAGGAAGGCGCGGGAGCGGCGGGGATCCTCCAGCGCGTCGGCCAGATCCATGTGGCTGATCGAAGGCACCGATGCGCGGGCCAGCGAGGAGCCCAGCAGATAAGATTCGTCCATTCCGCGCTGCGCCAGATTCCCGTTCAAATAGAGGAAACCCGCTCCCGGTTTGCAGAGATTGCCGGTGACCGCCGGCAGCGAGGCGCAGGCCCGCATCACATTGCCGCCGCCCGACTGGCGCTGCAGCCCCTGACCGAGCCACAGCAAGGACGGGCCCCGCGCATAGAGCCGGGCAACCTCTTCGATGGAGTTGACCGGCACGCCCGTGACCTCGCTGGCCCAGGACAGGCGGCACTCGGCGATGCGGGGGCTGAGGTCCTCCCACCCGTGGACGTGGGCGGCCACGAACTCCTCGTCGATCAACCCGTCGCGCTGAATCACGTGCATCAGCGCAAAGGCGAGGACGGCATCGCTCCCCGGAAAGGGCTGCAGATGAATGTCGGCGCGCGCGGCCGTCGGCGTGCGGATCGGATCGATGACGACGACCTTGCCGGGCGCCTCGGGCAGCCAGTGCTCGTGGGCATGCGGCGCCGATGCGAAGGGGTTGGCTCCCCACACGACGATGCAGGCGGCGTGCTGCGCCGTTCGCGGATCGAAGCCGTCGAGCGAGGTGCCGTACTGGTAGCGCAACGCCACGTGGCCGGCCATGTTGCAGATGGTGTCGGGCGCGATCTCCGTCGCGCCCAACCGGTTGAAAAACCGCATCGGCGCCATGCCGGCGAGCAGAGACATGGTGCCCGTGTAATGGGCGTGCAGGATCGAGGCCGGGCCGTGTTGCGTGGCGATGCCGCTTAAACGCCCGGCGATCTCGCCGATGGCCATCTCCCAGGAAACCGGTTCGAAGTCGCCCCGCCCTTTCGGCCCGGTGCGCCGCAGGGGCCGGGTCAGGCGTTGTGCCGGATCGCGCCACTCGCGGTTGTAGGCCGTCGAGCACTTGCCACAGAGTGTGCCGCGGCTGACCGGGTGCGCCGGGTTGCCGCGCACCGCATTCACGATGCCGTTCCGCTTGATGACGGCAATGCCGCAGGTGTCGTAGCAATCACGGGGACAGATGGTCCATACGACCTCGTCCGCACCGTCCGGGGGGCTCACGGCGAACCGGACTCGCCGGCCAGCTCCAGCAAATCCGTGCGCATCTGGGCCGCCTCGAGTCGCAACGGGCGGGTGCGCAGCCGCCCGAGCTCCTCGGCCGTGAACGGTGCGAAGTCGGTGGGCAGATGTTCCTTGTCGAAGCGCCAAAACATCCAATTCATCAACTCGGCGAGATCCGCGTCCGGCAACGCCGAGGTCGCCACCCCCGGCACACGCCCGAGATACTCCCGCCCGCCCGGAACGGTCAAAAACTTCGACACCGTCCCGGCGAGGCTCGGTGCGGTGCCGGCCGATCCGGTGCCATCGGGTCGATGGCAGCCTTGACAGTTGAGGGTCCAGTTCTGCCAGGCCCGCTGCGGATTCGAGACGCCGGCGGGAGCCTCGGACGCAGCGGCGACGAGCGACCCCGAGGCGACGAGCAGACTCGCGGCGATGAGCGCTGCGGCCCGCGCCCGGACGATCATTTTTCCGGCGTCGCCGGACGCAGCGCATAGGTGCTTTGCGCCGATCGTTCGGGATGCCGCGCCCGCGCGGCGGCGACGTCATCCGCGGTCAAAGCGACGGCGGACGAGTCCTTGCCGCGATCCGAGGTCAGAAAACTGAGAACGGCGGCGACCTCCGCCTCGCTCAACATCGACTGCGCCGGCATGACGCCGCGATAGGTGACGCCCCCCACTTTCAGTTCGCCCATGAGCCCCGTGGTCACCACCATGATGAGGTACTCGCGGCCCGGCGTCGTTTTTCCAAATCCCAGGATCTGCTCGTGCAGGGACGGAAAGCTCCCCGGAATCCCGGCCGCCTCCGGCCCGTGGCACACGGCGCAGTGTCCGGAGAACACGTCGGCGCCCGACACCGCGTCGTCCGCCGCGGCGCGATCGACGAAGGCGGCGCCGAGCAATGCCGCGAACACCCATGCCGCTGGCCCGGACCCGCGCAAGCTACTTCTGATCAATCGCAACCCCCAGGAGAACGGCGGTGGAACACGTGTAGGACTGGCTCTGCGTGCCGAAACACCAAGTGACCTCGTTGTTGTTCTGAGGACGCACGACCGGCCGGTCGCCCTGATTGTTCTGGCATGCGCAGCGCCCCCACGGCACTCCGCCGCAGCAATCGTTGTACGAAATGATGTAATTGCGCTGATCGGCGGGATTGCGGCAGGTGCCGATCCACGTGATCGGCGACATTTCGGTTCCCGGCGGACAGGAATTCACGCTGCCGCCGTAACACGAGCATAGTGAGCCGTCGATGGCGCAATACCGCCAATAATCGCACTTGGTCGTGTCGCCCGGATCCTGCGGATTGCCGCCGCCCTGGGGCGGAGTCTGGCCTGACACGGGGTCCGCCGCCGAGCCGGACGCCTCAGGTTCCGCGCCCCGCGCCACCGGCAGGAGCGGCAGCGTGGCAGCGCCCGCGAACAGGCCGCCGAGAAGGCTGAACACGCTGCGCCGCGAGGTCCGGCTCGCAAAGCCGCGCAGCATCTTTTCCGTCAATCGATCGATTTGAGCCACTCTTATTCTCCCGAAGAGGCACGCCTCTGCCCACGTTGACCGAGGAATTGCTGGATGTTGCTGATGCCGGTTTCCTTCGCGACGAACAGGCTTTCCAGGTGTTCGCGCGTGTTGACCAGCCCGGTGGATGCCAACCGGCCCGCCTCGTCGATCAGCACGGCGTACGGCAGCTTGGCGACGCCGTAGCTGCGTCCCAGTGGTTCCGACACCACGTACGGAAACTTGCCCAGGGACTTCTCGCGCACATAGTCCGCATGCTTGTCGGTCTCCCCGTCGCTCGCCAAAATGATGTCGAGCCACCCGCGCTCGGCGCCCTGCGCGGAGCGGACCGCGGGCAGCAGCGCCTCGCAGATCGCGCAGCCCGGCGAGACGAACAGCAGCAGCTGGCAGCGTCCCCCGCGTGTGCCGCCGATCTGCACGATCGTGCCGTCGAGGGCGGTCAGCGACATCTCGGGAGTGGGATCGCCGAGTTTCAACGGCTGCTTCAACGCCAGGGCGCCGGCCGGTGCGATGCGCTGATGCAGCACGCCGATTTGACGCGCCATCGCAATGCACACCACGCCGAGCACCAGGAGGCCCAGCCAGAGAGCGACTTGTGAAGCGATTAGAAAGCTCATGCACTGACTCCGGCGCGCAACGGTTGCAGCGCCATGACCTGATCCAACGCGCCATACAGCGCCAGCAGCGCCGCGGCACCCAGCACCTGCGAGGCCGCCACCGCCGGCGCGGCGCCCCACGCAGACTCGGCCGCGACAGCCGCCGCCGTCCCGACGAGCAGCACGTTACGGGTCACGTGAAAGGCGCCGAGGGGTCGATGGGCCGTGCCGAAGCTGCAGCCGCAATCGACGTTCCGCCGATTCTGGAGGATCGCACGCAGCAGCAGCGCGAGATAGGCGGCCCAGACCAGGGCCGCCAGGACCGCGCCCGACGCGCGTGCCTGGGGCAGAACCAGCAGTCCCGCGGCGGCGAGTTCGCAAGCGACGGCCACGCTGAGTGACGCGCCCGCGAGCGGACCCGGCACGCCGGCAAAACCGCGCACGACCCGCAGCGACTGGCCCCAGTGCGATGCCTTGTGAACGGCGGACGCCGCGAGCAACAGCGCGAGGAACGCCGCACCCTGGGCCGCGAGGGCACCGAGTGCGGCGGGCAACGAGAGTTCGCCCATCATGGACGCACCGGCTCGATGTTCATGCGCGTATGAAATCCGGGCAGGTCGAGACTGCGCACCAGACTGCCGGCCTGGGGGTCATACACGTCGAGCCGCTCGCCCGCCTGGATCAACATGAGCGGCTGTGCTGCGTGGGTCAAGGCCACCGACGATCCCGCGCGCACCAGCCGCAAACGCTTGACGCGCGTCTTCGTGGCCGGGTTGAACACCCAGACCTCGTTCGCCGGATCCTTGTGGGTTCCCTCGTGGGCGCCGGCCTGCATGAGCACGTAGAGCAGCTTGTCGTCGCTCGCGACGAGCTGCCAGCCGCTCGGCCGCCAGGACTCGGCCGCATCCGCCGCGCTCACCAACGGCCAGTCGGGCAGCACCTTGACGTCGTCCCCCTTCATGTCGACGGGCTGCATGCGTCCGTGCAGGCTCGGGAAATATCGTATGCCTGCCTGGGTGGCGGAGTTCGTGAACAGAGGGTCCGTGTCGAGCGGGTTGAAGGCCTTCGACTCGCTGCGCCCCGCGACGGCGCCGTTGGCATCCAGCCGGACGGTCAGCAGGGTGCCGCTCGAGCACAGCGTCGAGAACCCGCGCGCACCGGACGGATACACCAGCGAGCAGCCCGGAATGTCGATCGAACCCAAGGGTTTGCGATTGACGAGATCGACCACCGTGACCGACGAGGCGGGCGTGAAATTGAACACCAGCGCCAGGCGCTGCTCGTCCGTGAACGCGATCAGTCCTTCCATGGCCGTGATGAGCGCCCGCTTGGTGCCCGGCAGCACGATCTCACCGATCGGATTCAGCGTCTTCTTGTCGTAGATGGTGATGAAGTCGGTGCGCGTGCCGCGCACGCCGCGCGACCATACGGTGTCGGCCACATAAAACTCGGGCCGCTTGTCGGGCACCAGCAGCGTGGCGGAATCATGTGCCTGCAGCTGGCCCTTCACCTCCCGCGAGTCGGCGCCGACGTTGCGCAGCTCGATCCGGTCGCCCGCGTAATTCAAGAAGGCCCAGCCGGTCGGATACATCGCGGGCAACACTTCGACCTTCGGAATCGTTTCCGCCGGCAGCGGCGTCGGAAAGTTCGCGCCCCAGGCCGCGCCCACAGCGCCCGACAGGGTCAGCCCCAGGGTCGTCGCCCGTACAATGCTCATCGTCATGTTGTGGCCTCATTCTTCGCATTCGGTTTGGCGGCCCGAGTGTACGTGAACGACCGCTAGCTGAATACTCCGGCGCACCAACGGGTATATTCGCCGGATGAACCACGCCCAGTTTGCTTTTTACGTCGCAATTGCGCTAGCAGGCATCGCATTTTGCGTCGGCGGCGTGCGCGCCGCCCGGCGCACCCGGGATCTGCGCCGGCCCACCGCCATCGAATTGCTGATCGGTTTCGTGGTGGCCTTCTTCGACACCCTTGGCATCGGCTCCTTCGCGCCGACCACCGCCATCTTCAAGCTGCGACGCATGATGCCGGATGAATTGATTCCCGGCACGTTGAACGTCGGCCTGACGCCGGCGGCGCTCGTCGAGTCGCTTATTTTCGTCACCTCCATCATCGTCGACCCTGTGCTCCTGGTCACGGTGGTGGCCGCCGCCGCCGCGGGGGCCTGGCTGGGAGCGGGCGTAGTCGCACGCCTGCCGCGCCGGATCATCCAGATCACCATGGGCATCGCGCTGCTGATCGCGGGGAGCGTGTTCACCGCCGTCAATCTCGGTGCCCTGCCCGGCGGTGGCACGGCCATGAGCCTCGCCGGCTGGAAGTTCGGTCTGGCAGTCTCGATCAATTTCGTGCTGGGTGCGCTGATGAGCGCGGGCATTGGACTGTACGCCCCCTGCATGATCACGCTGGCGCTGCTCGGCATGCACCCCCTTGCCGCATTCCCCATCATGATGGGCGCCTGCGCCCTGCTGCAGCCGGTGGCCAGCCTGCGTTTTTTCCAAACCGGCGCGTTTGCCTGGGGCCCGTCGCTAGGCCTCGCGTTCGGCGGTGTCGTAGGGGTCTTCATCGCCGCCTACATCGTCAAGTCGCTGCCGCTGGTCGCGCTGCGCTGGCTGGTGATCGGCGTCATCGGGTATGCCGCCTTCGCCATGCTGCGCTCGGCCGCGCTAAGATCCGCTCCATGACCCGATGCCTCAACTCGTTTGCCCGCCGCCGCGACGGCGCAATGCCGGTCGGGCGCCCGGATTGACGACGATGACGGCGGCCGGTCCATTCGTCCTTCGCACGGCGACCACCGCCGACGTTCCGGCGCTCCGGGAACTCATCGCGCGATCCGCGCGGGGCCTGTCCACGGCGGATTACCGGGAAGCCCAGGTCGAGGGCGCTCTGCAAGGGGCGTTCGGGGTGGACTCCCAACTCCTACTGGATCAGACGTATTTCGCCGTGGAACGGGACGGAGTTCTCGTCGGCTGCGGCGGCTGGAGCTACCGTGCGACGCTGTTCGGCGGCGATGCGCGCGCCGGCCGCAGCAACGATCGTCTCGATCCGGCGACACAGCCCGCCAAAATCCGCGCGTTTTTCGTTGATCCCGCGCACGCACGGCAGGGCATCGGATCGCTGCTGCTCACGCGTTGCGAGCGCGAGGCGAAGGCGGCCGGTTTTTCGCGGGTGGAACTCATGGCGACGCTGCCCGGCGTCAAGCTCTACCGGGCGCGCGGCTACGTCGGCCGGCCGATGGTGCATTACGACGTGGGACTCGGTGAGAGCATCGAGTTTGTCCCCATGCAGAAGAGCCTCACCAGCGGCCTGACCGACACGAGCCTGTCCGACTAATCGGCCTCGGAGTCCGCAGGGCCGGACCGAGTGCGCGCTTCGCCCGCGTCCCACAGCGCCTCCCAGCCCGCCCGGCCGAGTCGGCGCAACGTCAGGATGTTCCGCTGATAGATCGCATCCGGATCCGGCACGCCCTCGAGGGCGGCCTCGATGCTCGCCTCGCGCAGCAGGTGCAGCGTCGGATACGGTGACCGGTTCGTGTAGTTTTCGATGTCGTCCGGATCGGTCCCCGCGAATTGATAGTGCGGGTGGAAACTCGCCACCTGCAGCTCACCTTCGAGGTCGAGATCGGCGACCGTTTGATCGCAGATCTGCAGGAAATCGTTGAACTCGATGAAATCGTTGAGCACCCAGGGGTGCACCAACAGAGCGGTCTCGCAGATCTCCGGCGCGGCGGTGTGCAGATGCATCAATTCCGAGCGCAAATCCTCGAGCAAGCCGGCCGCGGAGCGCTGCGCGCTCACTTCGATTCGCACGCGGTCGGCGGCGTAGGCGCCTTGGGCGAAGGGGCATAGCCCGAGTCCGATGACCGCGGTCTCGACCCACTGCCGCGTCGATCGAATGATTTCGTCGTTATCCATGGCGTCAATCCGGGATGTTCTCGCGGTCCCGCGGACCCGACTTCTTGTATCCTACCGCTCCGCCTCGTCCACCGTGAGACTCAACGCAATGCCACAATCGATTCCCGCCACGCTGATTCCCGGAGACGGGATCGGTCCCGAGATCGTCGACGCCACTCTCGCCGTTCTCGACGCCCTGGGCGCACCCTTCCAATGGGACCGGCAGATCGCCGGCCTCGAGGGCGTCACCACCGCCGGCGACCCCCTGCCCGCCAAGACCCTCGCCAGCATCCGGCAGACGCGGCTCGCGCTGAAGGGGCCCCTCGAAACCCCCTCCGCCGGTGGCTACCGCTCCTCGAACGTCCGGCTGCGCGAGGAATTCGAGCTGTATGCGAATCTGCGGCCGGCCCGCACGCTGGTGTCCGGCGGCCGGTTCGACAAGGTAGACCTCGTCGTGGTCCGCGAGAATCTGGAGGGCCTCTACATCGGCCACGAACACTACATCAAGATCGACGATGATCCGCATGCGGTCGCCATGGCCACCGGCATCAACACCCGCCAGGGCAGCCGCCGCTTGTTGGAGTTCGCCTTCGAACACGCCGTGGCAACGGGACGCAAGAAGGTCTCCATCGTTCACAAGGCCAACATCATGAAGGCGTTGACCGGCATCTTTCTGGAGACTGGACTCGAGCTCTACGAGCGCAAGTACAAGGGAAAGTTCGTGCTCGACACCGTCATCATCGACGCCTGCGCGATGAAGCTGGTCCTGAACCCCTGGCAGTTCGATGTGCTGGTCACGACCAACCTGTTCGGCGACATTCTCTCCGACCTGGTCGCCGGCCTGGTCGGCGGTCTCGGCATGACCCCGGGCGCCAACATCGGCACCAACGCCGCCATCTTCGAGGCGGTGCACGGATCGGCGCCCGACATCGCCGGCAAGGGCATCGCCAATCCCACGGCGCTCCTGCTGGCCGCCGCGATGATGCTCGACCACTGCAGGCTGCCCGAGCTCGCGCTGCGCCTGCGCAACGGCATCGAGCAGACGCTGAACGTCGACAAGATTCGCACCGGCGACCTCGGAGGCAAGGCGACCACCGCCGAGTTCACCCGGGCGCTCGTCGGGCGCGTCAAAAACGCCTGAGCCGGGCGAGCGCACCCAGCCGGGCGCAACGAAAAAGGGGGCGGAGGCGAAAGATTCGCCGCCGCCCCCGGGCTATCGCCAACCGGCCGCCCGAGGGCGGCCGTCAGCCCATGACGTCAGACCTCAGAACCGGTACACCGCCTTCGCGTAGTAGAACCCGCCGTTGATCCCGAAGGGGGAGAAGATCGGGTACTGGTCCACCGCCGCATTGTCCGCAGCCGCGTTTTCGCGTCCGAGGATGTTGCCGTTCAACTTGTTCGGAAACCGGTTGAAAAGGTTCTGGGCACCGACGGAGAGTTTGAGACCCTCGGTGAACTGAAACCCGACATCGAGGTTGGTGATCGCCGTGACGCCGATCGTGTCCTTGAAGTAATTATACGAGTTGCTCGGATTGTCTCCATCGTCGTTCTCGTAATCGGACGATTGACCGTAGACTTTTTCCACCAGGTTGACAGAGAGCTTCTCGTACGTCCACAGGGCACCAAAATTCAGCACGTACTTCGGGCTCGCCGAGGTGAGTTCCGAATACGCCTCGACGTCGTACAGAGTCGCCCCGGCCAGTGACGGCGGCGTCGCCGCATACTTGGTGATCGTCGTGTCGTTGTAAGTCGCGCTGATGGACCAGTCGATCTTGCCAAAGTTGTACTCGTAGGGGAACAGGAACACCAGGTCGGCGCCGCGGGTGCGCGTGTCGATGCCGTTCGCGAACACGTTGATGCCGTACGACCCATGTTGGAGCACGAACGGATCGATGACGTCGGAGCCGTGCGAGTACGCGGCGAGCGCCGCGTTGACGCCGGCGAAGGCTCCGGTGGGCACTCCGTTGTCCTGACCCACCACGTTGCCGCTGCCGACGATGCGATTCGTGATCGTGATCTGATACACATCGAGCGTCGTGCTCAGGTGTTCGAGCGGACGCCACACGAGGCCCACGCTAAAGTCGATGGACTTCTCGGGCTGCAGGCCGTTGCCGAGACCCAGCAGCTTGCCCGCCGCGGAATTGGGCGGCAGCTGCACGTAGGCCGTCGACGGTCCGACGTTCGTCGAGGAGTAGTATTCCTCGGCGAGGGTCGGCGCACGGAAGCCGTTGTTCACGGTGCCGCGCAGCGCAAACTCCGGCGAGAAGTCATAGCGGGCCGTGAGCTTGCCGATGGTCGCATTGCCAAAATCGCTGTAGTGCTCGAAGCGCGCCGCACCGTCCACCTGCAGGCCTTCGATCGGCTTGACCGCCAGATCGATGTATCCGGCGTCGTTCCTCCGCGAGTTCGAGTTGGCGTCGAGCGGCGTGAAGCCGGGATAGGACGACGCACCGCCGTCGACGTAGGAGATCGGAGGCCCGGCGCCGATCGTGTAGGTGTCGCGCCGATGCGCGAAGCCGAAGGCAACGTTCAAGGGCGAGGCGAGACCCACGTCGAAGCCGCGCCGGAAATCCACCGTGGTGTTCCACTGCGTCGCCTGTAAGTAGCCGTCGTAGATGTTTTGCAGCTGGCCGGCCTGCGGCGAACCCGTGTCGCCGTAATAGCCGGTATTGAGGGTCGAGAGGGTGGACAGGCGGTCATGATCACCGCCGTATCCCGTCGCCACGTCCCAATCCCAGCCGATGACCGTGCCCTTGATGCCGGCGGTGAACTGGTAGTCGTCCTCGTCGTTCGCTTCCTGCGGATTGAACCCGCCGGGCAGCGAATACGTCGTGGCCGCGGCCGCGAGTCCGGTGGTCGGATCGATGCTGGTGGCCGCCTTGTTCGGCATGCGGTAGTTCTCATACGAGGCCGCATTCTTGTGGCCGTAGGTCGCGACGAGATACAGCTCCGTTCCGCCGCTCAAGTCCCAGCCGGCATTCAACGCGGCGATCTTCTGTTGGACCGCGGCGTCGCCCGAGATTCTGTTGAGGTTGGGATAACCGGCGACGTTCGCCGCCTGGTTGTTCGGATAGCCGCCCGCCGCGAGGTTGGATGGGAACAACCGCGGGTCTTCTTCTCCGACGTTGCTGTGGCCATGGTTGCGGAAGTCGCCGGTGAGGTTGAAATAACCGCCGGTGCCGGCCTCGAAGCCGGCATTGCCGCTGACGTCCTCAGTCTTGCCGTCGCCGTTGTTGCCGTATTGGCCGTACAGGGCGCTGGCACTGCCGCCGGAATTACTCTTTTTGAGGATGATGTTGATGACGCCCGCGATGGCATCGCTGCCGTACTGCGCCGCGGCGCCCTCGGTGAGCACTTCGACGTGGTCGATGGCGTCCAAGGGGATGAAGTTCAGGTCGACGCCGGCGCCGCCCTGGAAGGGCGAACCGGTGTCGATCGCAAGGTTCGCCGTCGTGTGGCGCCGCTTGCCGTTGATGAGCACCAGCACGTCGTTCGGGCTCACGCCCCGCAATCTTGCCTGGAGCGTCTGGCCGGCCATGTCGAAGCCGAAGGCCTGCATTTGCAGCGACGGCACGACTTGCGCGAGCGCCGACATGAGGTCACTGCCGCCGGAGGCCTTCAGGGACTCGGCGCTGACGACTTGAATCGGGGCCGCACTGTCGACGGCGCGGATGCCCGTTTCGCGGGTGCCCGTGACGATCACTTCGTCCAACCCCTCGGTGGTCGCAGAATCTGTGGCTGCGGCGGCGGCCGTCGCGGCCCGAACCGCCGAGGCGGGATAGGCGATGGCTGCACTGGCGCACAGCATCGCGATCGCAAACCGCAGCGTTATCGGCTGGGCTTTGCTGGAACTCGTGGGCATCAATAATCTCCCTGTATGGATATTGTTAAATGACCTAATCCCCCGGGCGCTCGCGGGGTCTTCAATCAGGTATCGCCAACATTGCAACTAGCGGGCCAAAGCGCGACAAGTGTCGAAGACAGTATCCTATTCGCCGAACGATGGGGAAACATTTTTCTTCTTATTTAGTTAGTTACGAAAGTTATAGGATCTCGTAAACCAGTGTTCGGGGTGTTGCAAATCAGCCACAAGCGACTCTTCGCGGGAATCGAAAGCATTGATTCGGTGCATGCCGGACCGCCGATGCGCCAAAAACGTGCGCCACGTCACACGTGGAATTCCCGCCCGCCAGGCGTCCGGACACGTAAGCTGCCGACGATGAGCACGCGTGACCCCTCGATCGAGGCGACCCGTTCCCCGCGGAATCGAGATGTTCGACATCGACTTGCCCGGGCCGGAGGCTGGCCTGGAGCCTTGTTATTCCTGCTGGCGGCCGGCGTCGCAACGGCCGCGGGAGGTTCAGGCCCGGCCGTGCGGCCGCCTCCCCTCCTGGTCGATCTCGACGCCTTCGACGCCCGCAAGCAAACCCGCACCCTGCCGAATGGCGAGGTCCTCGCGTTCATCGACATGGGCAATCCGGAAGGGTCGCCGGTGGTGCTGATCCACGGCTACACCGACAACGCGCGCGACTGGGTGCCGATGCTGCCCTACCTGTCCAAGCGTGACCGACTGATCCTGGTCGACATCCGCGGCCATGGGCAATCGAGCAAGCCAGAGTGCTGCTATAGCCGCCTGGACTTCGCCTATGACATCAAGCTGTTGCTGGACGCGCTTGGGGTGCCGAAGGCGGATATCGTCGGCCACTCCTTGGGAAGCATCATCGCGCAGACATTCGCGGAGTTCTGGCCCGAGCGCACCGCACGCGTGGTGCTCATCGCCTCGACCGGCGGCATGCCGCCCGACGCACCGAAGCGGCCGCCGCAGCTCGACTACGCCGCGGAAATCGCCAAGCTCAAGGAACCCATCGATCCGGATTCTCCCTTCATGGTTGCCTGGTGGGATTCACCCACGCCGGTGGATCCCGACTTCATCCGGCGCCAGCGCAAGGACTCGGCCGCCATTCCCCTGCGGGTCTGGCTCGCCGTACTGGATCAGGGCCTGTCGGCGGACAACGCCTACGCGGATCTGCAGCGGACGCTGCCGCGGTTGCGTGCGCCGACCCTGCTGATCTGGGGAAGCAAGGACCCGATCATGGAGGCGCCGGTGCGCCTCACGCTGCGGCAGGCGCTGCCGCAGGCGACGGTGAAAATTTTCGACGGCCTCGGCCACAACCCGTTCTGGGAGGATCCCCGCGGCGTCGCCGAAGCCATCAATGCGTTCCTGGCGAAGTGACGGCATCGGGATCGAGCCCGATGTCGGCCGTGTACGCGCGCTGCCGGTCCGCGTCCCGATCGAGCGAGCGGCACGCCCACAGATAGACCGCCGCCGACACCGGCAAACCGACCAGCATGGCGACATCCGCACCGCCGAGCGCCGCGGCGACGGGCCCCGTGTAGATGCCGGTGCTGAAGAAGGGAACCATGGCCGCGAAACCCACGCCGTATGCCAGCAATCCCCGCCAGTTCCAGCGGCCGTACATGCCGTTCGCGTTGAAGATCTCGCGCACTGAATAATGCCCCTTGCGCACCACGTAGAAATCGACGAGGTTAATTGCAGTCCAGGGCGTGAACAGGTACAGGAGAACGGCGAGAAACTCCCCGAATTTTTCGACGAAATCATGCGACGACGAGAGCGCCAGTCCGGTGGATGCGACCGTGGCAACCAGCAGCGTGAGCACACGCTTCGCGACGGTGGGACGGGCGGGTTTCAGCGAGTCCATGACGGAGAGCAGCGTGAGCGACGCACCATAAAAGTTCAGCGATGTGATGGTCAACAGTCCGAGCAGCGAGCACAGCAGCAGCGGCTTGCCGAA
>Ga0182030_10016751_pt1 | contig 14232 bp, 16 predicted proteins | sample 812S3MmetaG_FD_121299 | JGI IMG/M metagenome (GOLD analysis project Ga0182030, IMG submission 121299) | Permafrost microbial communities from Stordalen Mire, Sweden - 812S3M metaG (Illumina Assembly) | ecosystem: Environmental > Terrestrial > Soil > Wetlands > Permafrost | place: Sweden...
AGATCTCCAGATCATCGCGGCGACCTATCTGCTCAAATCCGGGACGGTGACCTTCTACGGGTCATAACGGCGAGCGCAGCTCGCGTCGCGGCCATTAGCCCGCTTTGATGGCGAACTGACTGATAAATTCAGCGGCGGGAAAGCTCTTGTCGATTACTTTGTATCTCGCGGCGGCATCGATCGCCGGCTGAATATCGCGGGGATCGAGATACGTGCCGCAGGTGACGCGTTTCATCGCTAGGACGTGTGCTGGATCGATCTTCGCGAACGCCGCGAGCATCGGCGCCGTCTCCGAAACGTGCGTATTCGCGTAACGCGTCGCCGTGAGCATCACCTGGGAGAACCGCTGCACCACGCTCGGATTTTTCGCCGCAAAGGCTGTGTTCGCACACCATGCTGCAACGAGCCAGCGTTTTGCAATACCGTCGAACGGTTTGCAGATCACACGAAAGCGTCCCGTGCTCATCGCTTCTTCGAGGTTCGGGTTGAGCAAGATGCCGGCATCCAAGCGCTTTGCATCAAGCGCCGCAGGAATAATGGTCTGAGGCATTTCGACGAACTTGATCGTCTCGGAGTCGACGCCATTAGCGTCGGCGAATCCGCGCATGCTCACCCAGTTCACATCGCGGATCGACGAGCACGAGATCACCTTCCCCGGTAAATCTCGGACGCCGTGGATCGGCGAATCGTTCGGCACGATCAACAGCGCTGCCGGATCTTCGCTCAGCGACAGCAGCGACGGGGCGATCATCGTGAGCGGAACGCCTCGCACGTGCGCGGTAACCTGCGCCATCATGCTGGTGAGTCCAATATCATACGAGCCACCCACCAATGCCGCGGCGATTGCCGCGCCGGCCGTCGCCGGCTCGATCTGTACGTCAAGTCCGACTTGCCTGAACAAGCCGGCCTGTTTCGCGTAGAGCAACGGAGAGACGTCATCGTTCGGAACAGCCGTGATGCGAACGACTGTCACCGCTTCTTGGGCGAACGCGGGCAAGGCCGGCGCTGCCGCCACGGCACCCATCGTCGACAAGAACCCTACACGACTCACGCTGCGAGGTACGTGGAATCTATCCATTGAGAAGCTCCTTACAAGAGAAACCCGCGGGTAGACTATGCGCCGAAAAATTGACCGGGAAGCGGCACGCCCTCGACGTGTTTATTCGCGGCTGAATATCCGGGTAACGGCTTCCCGTCGGGACCGAGACGGCCGTCGTCCGGCCATTTCTCCGCTGCGCCGGCGCGGAGCATGACAAGATTCTCCGTTGCGCTGCTCTGGAACCAGTACGAAACGCCGCGCGGGATCATCACGCCGTTGTACGTCGTCAAAACCGTGACGGCGTCGTCGGTCCCGATATGAAATGTCGCTTCGCCCGCAAGCACCACGAACGAATGGTCTTCGTGCGGATGAAAGTGCATCACGTTTTCACCGCCGGAGGCATAAACTTTGAGACGCAGCCGCAAGAGATCGGTCTGCGCGACCGTCGTGTCGGAGCGCCCGTCTGCGAGCAGCGGCGTGCGGAGCGAGAAGAAGTGGGCGCCGGTTTTGGCTTCGGTATCCGTTACCATGTTAGTTCTCCTCGAGGCGGGATTCCAACCCATAGAGGCGGATTGCGTTATCGCGGATGAGCTTGCGCTGAAGATCCTTCGGCAGATCGCCGATGTGGTAGTACACGTTGGCGCGCGAATGCGGGAACGTCATATTGAAGTGGGGATAGTCGTTCGACCACATCAAGTTATCCTGACCCCACCAGGTGAACTGCCGTGTCCCGGAACGGTCTTCCAGCCACGTGCAATAGACGTGCTTCTCGAAGATCTCGCTCGGAAGGCGGTCGATGCCCATCGATTCCTTGTGACGAAACCGTTCGTAGTAATAGTCCCACTGCTGTAAGACGAACGGCAGCCAGCCGCACTCGCTCTCGGAGAGCACAATGCGCAGCTTCGGGTTGCGTTCGAACGCGCCCGAGAAGATCACGTCGAAGAGCGCGTTTATCGTGTCGCTCTGCTTCTTATTGACGGCGCCGCGGATTTTCTCAGCACCGGGGAGCTTGCGCTGCGTGAGCGCATACGAATGGCCGGTCAGGATATGCATGTGGATCGGAACGCCGGCTTCAGCCGCTGCCGCCCACAGCGGTTCGTAGTGCGGCGAACTGAAAGGCAGCTGCGGATCCGGAACCTGCCAGACCATCGCACCGATATGCCCCAGCTCGATGCCGCGGTACATCTCGTCGATCGCCTTCTTAATGTCGTAGACCGACAACGCCGTTATGCCGAACAGATTGTGCGGCGCGACGCTGCAGAATTCGGCGAGCCAGTCGTTATAGACCTGAAAGGCAGCGTGCTGTGCCGGTCCGTCGGCGAGCCCGAAGATCGTCATGCCGTCGTTCGGAAAGAGTACCTCGGCCTGAACGCCGTCGAGCTTCTGATCAAGCAGCCGCGCGTGCGGATCGCTTGCGCCTAACGGTAGCTGGTCTTGCCGAAAACCGATGCCGGAGAGCCAATCATGCACGGTGGCGCGATGCGGAGCTGCAACATTCTTCCAAATCGCATGCGGCTCCATGACGTGCGCGTCGGTCGAGATCAGCGGCGGCAATTCAGCGAGCGCCGCCAACATCTTCGCATCAGGATTTTTCAGAGCGGCGAGCGTACGAGCTTCCGGAACCGCCACCTCGGGATGCATCATGTTCAAGGGCTCAACTCCTGACGACCAGCCATTACCGTCGATGACCGAACTGCATAGGTGCCGGATATTACGGTACCGAAAGATTTTCGTCTGAGTGAAACATATCAAAAAGTCGATGTCAAGACGCGTCTCGGCGGAGAGGCACCGCGGCTCGCCGCCGCCCCTCACCGCTGGTCCCGGCTATCGGATGCGGACCGCCTTCGCGGCGCTCAGCGGTGAACTGGCGCGTCAGCTCGCCAAGCACGGCATTGCCCAAGCGCACTACTATTATTTGCGCAGCCTCTACGAGCAGGACGGCCTGACGCTCGTCGAGTTGAGCGCGCACGTCGGCGTGAAGCCGGCAACCGCGACGGGCGTGATCGACACGATGGCCGCTCTCGGCCTCGTCGAGCGCATCCCGCACGCCACGGATCGCCGAAAGATGCAGGTCTTTCTGACGGAAGAGGGCCGCGCGCTGAAGCGGCCGTTGCTACGCTCGCTCGAGGAACTCAATAAGATCGCGCTCGACCGTCTCACCGAAGAACAGTGGAACGCGTTTTGCGATGTCTGCGATCTAATGGTTCGCAATCTCTCGTCCTCAAAGGATTGACGGTGATTGCGTTGGCGGCCTCCGCGAACAGAAGTTAGGAGGCCGCGGACCTACGTTAGCTCTCAAGCTTCCGAGATGCCCGAAATGATGGGACGTCCAGACATGTGGGAGGAGCCGCCGGAGGCTTCCAAAGTGACCGTGATGCGGCGGGCCCCACGCAAGACGTCTCCCGATACAACGAGTACTTCGAACCCCGACGCTGCACGGTGCAAGACGCCAGGCGACGTTGACGACCCGTTGTCGATCCATACCTGATAATCTCGATCGGGGCCAGGTTCGGGAAGACCGGCGACAACGAAGGCCGTTCGCTGCCGCTTTTGACCAACAATTGCACGACCTTGAACGCCATCACCACGAAGGGAAACCTGTTGGCTGCTCGTCGCTCCCATCTCTGCGACCGTGACCATATCGTCATTCTGCATCCTCTGCACGAGCGATTCGCCAAGCCCGCCAAGCAAAAGTACCGCAGCCGCAGCGCTCGCCAAGATCGCGCGCAAGGGTACGACATTGTTGCGGTTTATACGCAGCGGAGGAGCCGTCGGTAGCGGAAGTTCGCGCAAAGCACCCATGACGGGTACATATGTGGCGACCTCACGCTGACAATCCGGACAGTTCGTGAGATGGCTCTCAAACGCCGTCGCTTGGATGGTGTCCAACGCACCGAGTACATAGGCTTCGACGTCATCGTGCACGTCAAGTGAGTTCGTCATGCCGTTTCCCCAACCGTCATCAAAAGAGTCCTCAAACGTTGCATTCCGAGGCGGATGCGGCTCTTGACCGTTCCGAGCGGAACATCAATCAGCTCCGCAATATCGCATTGGCTCAAACCGCCGAAATAAGATAGCTCGATGACATCGCGCTGCACATCGGGCAACGCCCGCAATGCGGCGCGGATGTCGCGCTTTTGTTCTTTCATGATTATCTCTTCATCGGGTAGGCGCGACTCGTCAACTTCATCGTGTGCTTCGACGAGCGGCAACACCGTGAGCCGTTTGCGACGCAGTCGATCGACTGCAGCATTGTGTGCCACGCGTACGAGCCACGGACGAATCCGACTCTGCTGATCCTCATGAGGCCGATCCCAAAGGCGCATGAATGCCACCTGTATGACCTCGTTTGCTAGATCGCGGTCGCCGCACAGCCGGCGCGTGGCCGCCGCCACGGCAGCGGCATGGCGGCGATACAGTTCCTCGAAGGCACCTGTATTTCGGTCCCGTATCAGTGCGAGCAACGCGCTATCAGTCAAGTCTTCTGCGGCAGCGCGGGAGACATCCGTGAAAGTCCGCGAACTCCTCATGCTTAGCTTGACGTGTTTACACACGCCGGCGGATCACACAACTTTGGGCGCGCCTGTCGGCCGCTTCGGATCAGGACGCTAGTCGTGCATGTGGATATACTGCGATAATTGACGGAGTCGTGCGTTTCGGAGAGCCGCCTGCCGGCTCGTCACTTACGCCGATGCGATACGCTTGACTCACGCGGTCACCCGATAATATGAGCGTCTCGACGCCGTTGCGCGCGCGTCGAAGCATTCCGGGCGACTGTCCATTGATCCATACTTGGTACCCACGTCCGGCAGATGGAGTGGGCAGGCCCGCCAGAACGATGGCCGTCTGTTCTCGGTGCGGTCCCACGAGGACCCGCAAATGCGCCCCTCCGCGATCGGCACGAAAGTCCTCGACCGCGCCTGCGACCATGCCGCTAACGGCAACCTCGGGTGCATCCTCGGCGTGGCCGCGAATGACGCCGCCGGCGAACGCGCCGCCCGCAACAATTGCCAAGGATGCGGCGACCGCTAAATTGCGCCACCACGGCGCGAATTTACGTTCGCCCCCGAATCGCCCGACCGCGGGCGGAAGCCGCATTGGAGGGGGCAGCTCTATTGTATCGAGCGCGTGACGCACGACAGCGAACGACGCCAGCTCGCTGCGGCAACGTTCACATGTGTGGAGATGATCCTCAAACACAGTCGCTTCGTCAGGATCGAGCGCGCCTAGGGCATAGGCCTCGACGTCGTCATGCACGTTGTTCGTCACGCGAATTCCTCCTGAAACGGACCGAGCGCACTTCGAAGCTTGCGCATCGCCAACCGGATTCGACCTTTCACTGTACCCAGCGGTTCTCGCAAGATTTGCGCGATTTCGGTTTGCGTCAGTCCACCGAAGTAGGCCATTTCGACGGCCTGCCGTTGTTCTGCCGGCAAAGCGTCAAGAGCTGCGCGAACGGCAGTCGAGCGCTGCGCTTTGAGTGCTCCGTCGTCGGCGCGGTCTGGGGAGATAGTCACGGGTGCTGCTTCAAGAGTTGTTGTGTTCCGGCGCTGCCGCGCCACGTCGATTGCGGCGTTGTGCGCGACCATGATCAGCCATGCACGCACCCGTGATTCGACGCGGATCGTCGCTGCCCGTTCCCACAGGCGTATGAATGCCAGTTGCGTTAGCTCGCCGGCCAGGTCCGCGTCGCCCAACTCACGGACGGTCACCGCAAACACGGCACTCGCATGGCGCCGGTAGAGCGCTTCAAACGCTGATTCATCCCGACGTTGTACGGCCAAGACCAGAAAGCGGTCATCGAAGCCCTCAGCCGCGCTTTTATCGCCCGTGCACACGCCGCGGCTCCCGCGGTTCATGAATCGCCTTTGCGTGACGAAGCATCGGTTGCCGCGACGACGCGAACGATTTGCCGGCAACCGATGTCTCCGGCGCGGGGATCGGCGCCCCGTAGGCGAGCAGCACTTTTCCACCTCTTTCGTCCGTTCGGATGCGCGCGAGAAGCGACAAATCAAGCAGTACGCCGTTGCGGCCGTCGACCCTGGCCCGGGCTTGTGATCCAATCGAGGTCGCGCTACGTCTACATAGCACCGGGCATCAATTAGGACCTACCGCATGCGATTGCTTTTATTTTCCGTGATACTTCTGCTTGGCGTTGCCGCACCGCTGGCCGCGGCGCCCGCCGAAGCGCCGTTCATCAACTCCATGACGACGAGCATGAACAAGATGATGGACGGCATGAACGGCAAGCCAACTGGCAACGTTGACCGTGATTTCGTCGCCATGATGGTTCCTCATCATCAAGGCGCAATCGATATGGCCGTGGGCGAGCTTCGTTATGGGCGCAACCCGCAACTCGCGCGCATTGCGCAAGAAATCATCGTTACCCAACAACAAGAGATTGCAGCGATGCGGCTTGCGCTAGGCGAGCCCTTACCGCCATCCGTACCGTCACCCGATCAACTGAAAAAAACCGTAGGAGACGTCCATGAAGGTCATCGTTAACGCCGTCGTCACTATCTGCGGCTGCCTTATGCTTATCGCCCCAGCAACAGCTGGTCAGGCCCCGTTTGCCGCGGCGGCCCCAGACATTCCGATCTCGCACCGCGACCGCGTCTACTCCGCCGAACAATTCTCGAATACGGTCTCGGTCACCGATCCGGCGGACAATACGCTCGTCGGCACGATCCGCTTAGGCGATCCAACTCCAGGTAACTTGAGTCCCCTCTACAAGGGGCAGCTCCTCGTCCACGGCATGGGCTTCTCGCCCGATCACCGCACGATCGCCGTCGTCTCCATCGGGTCGAATTCCGTAGCGTTCATCGATACCACCACGAATGCGGTAAAACATATAACATACGTGGGGCGCTCACCCCATGAAGCGTTCTTCACGCCTGACGGCTCGGAAGTGTGGGTAACAGTGCGCGGCGAGAACTACGTCTCGGTGCTCGATGCGACGACCTATGAAGAAAAGACGCGTATCATCGTCCCCAACGGGCCGGGAATGACGATTTTTTCACCTGACGGCAAATATGGCTACGTGTGTTCGTCATTCACTCCCGAAACAGTTGTCATCACGGTCGCCGATCACAAACTCATCGGCCAGGTGGCGCAGGCGAGCCCCTTCTGCCCGAACATCGCGGCGAGTCCGGACGGCACACAGGTGTGGATCACCCTTAAGGACACCGGAAAGGTGCAGATCTTTCAGGCCAAGCCGCCGTTCGCGATCTTGCGGACGATGGATACGGGACCAATCACCAATCACGTCAATTTTGCGCACAACCGTAACGGCACTTTTGCCTACGTTACCATTGGTGGCCTAAACGAGGTCAAAGTATTTCGCACAAGCGACTTTGTGCAAGTCGCAACGATACCCGTTGGCAAACTTCCACACGGCATTTGGCCATCTGGCGACGGCACGCGGGTATATGTTGGCCTTGAGAGCGACGACCGTCTGGTCGGGATCGACACCCTCACCAACAAAGTCATCGCGACGGTACCGATCGGCCAGGCCGCTCAAGCCGTAAACTACGTACCAGACGCGGTGCCTTCCGGAGACGGAACGAGCGGTCTCGTGCCCCTCGCACTCGCCGGCAATGCCGTCCACTTGACCATGGTCGCAACCTCGGGAGGAAGCACCCCTTCAGACGCGCCGCCGACAAGTGTCGTGCTCTATGACCAGGGAATCTTGCAAGTCCTCGAAGCGGCAGTGAGCGGACTAGAACCCGGCAAGCCATACGTTTTGGCGCTCTCCGAGAAGCCCGACGGTTCTGGTCCGCTCGAACCACTCAGCGGGTTCATGACCAACCCGGCCGGTGCGCAAATCGTAAATGCCATTGGCCCCATACGGCAGGTAGTTCGAGCGGAAAGCGGCCTCGTTCAACGCTATCTTGTGATCGTTTCGGGCACGGCTGCCCAACTCGGTGCGCCCGTCCAGGTCCAGTCCGCCACTCCGGTGAGCGGGCCTTAGGAGAATGACAATGACGAACTTCGAGCCTGTTGCGACGCCGCGCTCCCTGGCAACTCCATCGGACCTTACGGAGGACGCGCGGAACGCGATAACCCGCAAGCTGAACGTCCTTCTCGCAAACGCCTATGCACTCTACCTCAAAACCAAGAATTACCACTGGCATATGGTCGGTAGCCATTACCGTGACTACCACCTCCTCTTGGACGAACAGGCATCAGATATTCTCGCAACAACCGACGTACTCGCTGAGCGCGTCCGCAAACTTGGCGGCACAACGATCCGTTCCATCGGCCACATCGCGCGATTGCAAACGCTCGACGACGACGACGCCGAAGAGCACACCGCAACCGCAATGCTCGAACAGCTTTGTGCTGACAACCGGCACAACACAACGCTACTGCGCACGGCGCACGATGTGTGCAACGACGGTAACGATGTCGCAACGGCGAGTATACTCGAGGACTTCATCGATAAGAGCGAAGAGCGTGTGTGGTTCCTGTTCGAGACGATCAATGGCGATGCTGTCTAGGATCAGTGAACCGAGGGGGTGCATGGACGGCAGTGCGTGCGATCTGCGCCGCAGCTTTCTCTTTGCATGCGCGAGTGAAGAGCTGCTCAGCAGTGCAGAATCTCAGTTTGTAGCTGGATGGCGGCCGGCGCGTCGTGTGCTTTTTCACCAAGGGAGCGCAGCCGGAACGATCTTTCTCTTAACGAGCGGGCACGTGCGGCTGACACGCGTAACAGCCGGAGGTAAGATATTTCTCGTCGGATTCATCGGCGCCGGCGAAGTGTTTGGGGAAGAAGCCGTCTTCGCGCCGAGCCAGCGGTGTTCGACGGCGACGGTTGTCGATGATGCGTCGTACTCAACGTGCACGTCCTCCGCTCTTCGCGGCCTGATGGAGCGGTGGCCGCTTCTCGCTTTGAATATGGCGAAGTACCTCCAAGAACAGCGGATTGCGGCGATGTCGACGATCGAGGACGTCGCTTACTTACCCGTTCCACAACGCATTTTGAATTTGCTGGAACGTCTTGCCAATGAGGACGGCGTTGTCGAGGATGACGGCACCCGTATCGATTTGCATCTGACGCACGCGGATATTGCCGCTATGATCGGCTCCACGCGCGAAACAGTATCCACCGAGCTCGCGAGACTAGTAAAATCGCGGCGCGTGCTCGTTCGCGATCGGTCGTACGTGTGGCCACGTTGTACTCAGCCGCCAATCCGGTTAGAGCCGCTGGACATCGCTGACCTGCGTGTCGCCCCGATTGTGATCCGATTGGCGTCTACCAGCGTCGTCTAGTTAGCACTCACTGAATTCGAATTTAAGGAGACAACATGAAGACCGCACTTACGACGCTTGGCCTGCTGGCGGCCCTTGCCTCCACCGCATTTCCTGCGGTGGCGCAAGACGATCCCAATGCCTTCGTCCGGGCCCACGTCCAGAAAATCGCGTCGGGCGACAGCTCTCTCGCAGCGGACTATCGCCCGGACGCGTTCCTATGGTGGGTCGGAGGCCCGCTGGACGGGACGTACTCGGGTGGAAGCATTGGCGGCGTTTGGACGAAGTTCTCCGCCGCGCAGGGCACGCTCACCGTGGACGTATCCAACGTGACGGTGGCGGCGAATCCGAAAGGCCAGACCGTCGAAGCGGACGTGCTGTATCACGGCGCAAAGGGAACGCTGCATATCCGCCAAGTCGTTCTCTTGCGCCAGGGCCACGTACAAGACGAAATTTGGCAGATCGAACCGTAGAGGAAATAGCTCCGGTCGAGGCAGCGCCGCGTTTATGCGGAGTGGTACCCGCATCATTTCGTCGCGTGGGCGCAGTCGTTGCCTCGGCCATTGCCGGTGAGCGGATATGTCGGAAAGTGAAATGGTTCCACGAACGCGGTCGACGGGAAACAGCCCGGTACGGCATCGCCGCACCGCGACCACTTCAGAGCACCTGACGGCTAAACGCGTCCGCGGGTGAGATCGGCTTGGTCAATGCGCCGTATGCGAGGCCGGCGTCGACGACCGGTTGGAGGAGCGCCGGCGTAACCTTCTCCGCGAACACCGCTCGGCGCATCGTATCGACGACGTGCTCGTCCATTTTCAGGGCCTTGGCGAGGATTGGCGCGGTCTTGTCGTGGTTGCGATTCGCCCATGCGGCCGTTGCAAGCATTGCTGCGCAGAACGATTTCGTCTCTGCCGGATGGGCGGCGATCCACGTATCAGTCGATACGAAACAATCTTGGAGCCATGTCGGTGCGTAGGAGCCGTACGCGTCGGCGAAGACGCGAGCAAAGCTCATCGAGGCCGCGATGTTCGGCTCCGCTACCATGATGGCATCAACGCGTTTCGCCTCGAGTGCGGCGGGCATTGCGCTAAACCCGAGCTCGATGTATTTAACGGCTTTGGAATTCCCGCCGTTTTTGTCGATCCAGCGCATGACCGCGATGTGCGTGTTGCTCAGCAAGGTGCTGATCGCGACGGTCTTCCCCTCGAGGTCGCGAGCGGTTTGTAACGGTGAATCGCGATCGACGAGCATGAGCGTCGAGGCTTGGCCGCTACGATAGATCGCCTCCATTGCGATGATCTTCAAGGGCAAGCCCTTTTCTTGGGCGATGAGCGCTGAAAGCGAATTGCTCGGCGTAATATCGATCGTGCCACCGAGTAAGGCCGGCAGCGACGCGCCACCGTTTGCCAGATACTGGATATCGACCGTCATACCGGCCTTATCCAGAAACCCGCCAACGCGCGCATACTCGCAGAGGGCGGAGGAGTCGGAAACGACGAGTGCAACGCGAATCGGCGCTAAGGTCGCGGCGCGCCCCAGATCGGGAATGGCGGCAGTGCCGAGCGCGGCAGCGGTACCGTAGAATAGATCCCGACGGGTCGGCATTTTTACGGTCATTGGTCCTCCTCGCTCGCGCTAGGCGTTCAGCAGTTAGGTCGAAAAACGGGTGAAACCGGCAGCCTCGGCGCGGGCGCGCCAGTCCGTCACCACGTTGACGAGCGCCGTCTGGCCACGCGCTACCGCTTCCGATGCACGTTGCAGCGCGGGCCGGATCTCTGCGGGATCCTCAACGAACTCGCCGTGACAGCCCAGCGCTTCGGCCATGCGCTCGTAGTGCGTGTAGCCGAGATGGCGACCCACTTTTTTGCCGTCCGGATCGGCCGTCCAGCCGCCGTTTAAACTGATGACGACGAGGATCGGCAGCTTGTGCCGGATCGCGGTGTCGAGTTCCATGCCGTTGAGGCCGAAGGCCCCGTCGCCTTCCAGCACGATCACCTGTTTATCCGGTTTCGCCGCTTTGGCGCCGACGCCGAACGGGACGCCGACGCCCATCGTGCCAAGCGGCCCGGAGTTCAGCCGATGGCCGGGCACGAAACTCGGTAGACTTTGCCGGCCGTAGTTGAGGATCTCCTGACCGTCGACGACGAGGATCGCATCACGATCCATGAAGTCGCGGATTTCCTTGCACAGGCGTAAGGGATGAATCGGCACCTGATCGTTGGCCAGTTTCGCTTCTTGTTTGGGCTGACGTTCGAGTTCAATCGCGGCGAGCGTCGCGCGCCACTCCGCATACGACGCCTTGAGGTTGGGTCCGATCGCGGCGTTGAGTTGGCGCAGCACGGTTGCGGCATCACCGGCGATGCCGAGATCGGCCGTACCGTTGGCGATCTCGGTAGGATCGATGTCGATCCGTATCTGACGCGCGTTCGCTGCAAGCCGCGGCGGCCGCCCGAAGCCGAACACATAGTTCAGGCGCGTGCCGACCACGATGAAGAGGTCCGCATCTTTAAACGCCGTGGATCGCGCGCTCGCATAGAAGAATTCGTGATCTTCGGGAATGACACCGCGCCCCTGGGGCGTCGTATAAAACGGAATTCCGGTCGCTTCCACAAATCGCAGTAATTCTGGGGCCGCGCCCGACCAGAGTACGCCGCTTCCGGTGAGCAGCACCGGTTTGCGCGCTGTTTGCAACAGCTCGAGTGCGCGATCGAGGGCCTCTGCCGGCGCCGCGGGTTTGGCGTAGAATTTCTCGTCCGACTGCTTCGGCCACTTGACGTCCGCCTCGTCGACCTCTTGGTGAAGCACGTCCCCGGGCAGGTCCAGATACACCGGGCCCGGTTTGCCCGAACGTGCTTCCGCAAATGCGCGAAAGACGTATTCCGGAATACGCTTCGCCTCATACACCCGCTCGGCCCATTTTGTTACCGGGCGCATGATCGCAAGCTGGTCAATTTCCTGAAACGCACCGAGGCCGTATTGTCCGACCGGGCTCGAGCCGCCGAGCGCCACAACCGGCGCGCAATCGATCAGTGCGTTGGCTAAACCGGTCGTCAAGTTGATCGACCCGGGGCCTGAGCACGCCATGCACACCCCGGGAACGCCGCGCAGGCGTGCGTAGGCGTGCGCCATCATCGCGGCGGATTGCTCGTGGCGAACGTCGATCATGCGGATGCCGTTCGCTTGGCAGTCGCTTGCGGTATCGAGCATCGGTCCGCCCATCAAGAAAAAGAGATCTTGCACTTTTTGTTTGAGGAGCGACTGCACGAGCAGCTGGTATCCCTTGATTGCCATCGACGTGCCTCAGATTGCTTTCTGCTCGTGCAGTTCGTGGAGTTCGTCCGGTGCGTAGCCGAGGAACGTTTCGCAAACGGCGTCGGTGTGCTCGCCGAGTAACGGCGATGCGGTCACGGGCACGTGCGAATCGGACATCTGGACCGGCCAGCCCGGCATCGTGAAAGCGCCGCGCTTCTTGTGATCCACCGTGACGATCACACCACGCCGTTGCATGTCGGGATCGGCGGCGATCTCCGCGGTATCGAACACCGCGCCGGCCGGAATCCCGGCCTCGCCGAGCATCTTCATCACCGATCGCTTATCGTGCTGCCGCGTCCACTCGGAAATCACTTCGTCGATCGCATCCCGGTTCTGGTAGCGCGCGCGCGGCGTCGAGAAGCGGGGATCGGTCGCGAGATCGCTGCGTCCGATGAATTCCAGCAGACGTTCCCAATGCCGGCTGCCCGCCCGCGTGCTGTAGATGAAGCAGTAGTCGCTGGGACCGCCGCCCTTGCACGGATAGGCCTCGCTCGGCGCGGTCGAGCCGATCACGCTGGCATTGCCGTTGCGCACCGCCGGTTCGCCGAACATCGCGTTGCTGGCGAAGGCGATGCGCGCAAAGTTGGTCACCACTTCCTGCATCACGACTTCGACGCGCTGGCCGCGCCCGGTAGATTCGCGCTGATAGAGCGCAGCTAGAATGCCGATCACGCAATGGAGTCCGGCGCCGGTGTCGCCGACGGTGACGCCGGAGCGCAGCGGCCGTCCGTCGCGCTCGCCGTTGATCGACATCGCGCCGCCCGTGGCCTGAGCGATCATGTCGAAGGAGAGGTAATTCGCGTACGGGCCGTCCGGCGCAAAGCCCTTGATCTGCGCGTAGACGATCCGTGGATTGATTTTGGAAACTTCTTCGTAACTGAACCCAAGGCGCTCGATCACTCCGGGCCCGAAGTTTTCGATGAAGATGTCGGACTTCTCGATGAGCTTGCGCAGGAGCTCGCGGCCCTTTTCGTGCTTCAAGTTGCACGTGATGCTCTGCTTGTTCGCGTTGAGCAGCATGAAATAGTGCGAGTCGACGCCCGGCTCGTCAGAAGACGCCGCGCGGCTTTGATCGCCTGCCGGCGGTTCGACCTTGATGACGTTCGCGCCCAGCCACGCGAGCGTCATCGTACACGACGGGCCCGATTCGAACTGCGTAAGATCGCAGACCGTGACGCCGTCAAGCGCTCCTTGCGATAAAAATGTCACGAATATGTTCCCCTTCTCATGCGCGCCTTTTCGGGTACGGCACGTCTCACCTTGCACGCTTTCATCGTAGGGAAGCGCCGGCGTGTAACGGAAGAAAAATTTCCATTTCCTTGGAGAGTCAATTGCGCTTGCAGCCTCGCTCGACGTTTCTTGCCTCGGCCGGTGCCGGATTCGCTAGTGTTGCGCTGCCCCGGGTTGCCCGGGCTCAGCCGGCACCCGTGCGTGTGGCGGGCGGCGCCACCGACGTTTTCTCCGCACCGTTCTATGCTAGTGCTGCGGGAACGTTCGCGAAACACGGTTTGGACATTCAGCCGACCCTCTACAACGTAGCCACCGCCGCCGCCGCGATGGGCGCCGGAAGTCTCGAGATGGGGGTCGCCGATCTGATCGCCGGTGTAAGCGCGATTGCGGCCGGCGTTCCC
>Ga0182030_10016754_pt1 | contig 14228 bp, 13 predicted proteins | sample 812S3MmetaG_FD_121299 | JGI IMG/M metagenome (GOLD analysis project Ga0182030, IMG submission 121299) | Permafrost microbial communities from Stordalen Mire, Sweden - 812S3M metaG (Illumina Assembly) | ecosystem: Environmental > Terrestrial > Soil > Wetlands > Permafrost | place: Sweden...
AATGCGCTGTTCTCGCTGCATCTGAAGTGCACGATGATGAAGGTCTCCGACCCGATCATGTTCGGGCACTGTGTGGCAGAGTATTTCGCAGATGCCCTGCAGAAACACGCCGGCGTGCTGGCAGAGATCGGAGCTAATGTCAACAATGGTTTGGCCGACGTGCTCAGCAAACTCGACCAGCTTCCAGCCGGGAAGAAAGCTGAGATCGAAGCCGACATCGCGGCCTGTTACGAAGACCGTCCCGGTTTGGCGATGGTGGATTCGCGAGCGGGCAGGACCAACCTGCATGTTCCCAGTGACGTGATCGTCGACGCCTCCATGCCGGTGGTGATCCGCGATGGCGGCAGGATGTGGAACAAAGACGATGGGCTGCAGGACACTGTGGCCGTGATTCCGGACCGCAGCTACGCCACCATATATCAAGTCGTGATCGAGGACTGCAAGCAGAACGGACAGTTCGATCCGGCGACCATGGGCAGCGTGTCCAACGTCGGGCTCATGGCGCAGAAGGCCGAAGAATACGGTTCGCATGACAAGACGTTTGTCGCACCCGGCAACGGAACGATTCGCATCGTGGCTGGCTCAAACCAGGAAAACGGTGGCAAGACCCTGCTCGAACAGAGCGTCGAGCGCGGTGATATCTTCCGCGCGTGCCAGACGAAAGACGAGCCCGTCCGCGACTGGGTGAAGCTGGGCGTCACACGGGCGCGCGCAACCGGAACGCCCGCGGTGTTCTGGCTCGACCCGGAACGCGCCCACGATGCGCAAATCATTGAGAAGGTGAAAACGTGCCTCGCCGGCCACGACCTCTCAGGCCTGGACATCAGGATCCTGACGCCGGTGGACGCGATGAAATTCTCGCTCGACCGAATTCGCCGCGGCGAGGACACCATCTCCGTGACGGGGAACGTGCTGCGTGATTATCTCACCGACCTGTTCCCGATTCTCGAGTTGGGGACAAGCGCCCGAATGCTCTCGATTGTGCCGCTGCTGCAGGGCGGGGCCATGCTGGAAACCGGCGCCGGAGGCTCGGCGCCAAAGCACGTGCAGCAGTTTGTGAAAGAAGGCCATCTGCGCTGGGACTCTCTGGGGGAGTACTGTGCGCTGGCGCCTTCGCTCGAGTTGATCGCGACGAAGACCGGCAACCGGCGCGCGGCCATCCTTTCGAAAACGCTGGACGAGGCGGTCGGTCAGTACCTCGAAGACGCGCGCTACCCCTCGCCGAAAGTCAACGAGATCGACAACCGCGGTTCGACATACTATCTCGCACTGGCGTGGGCAAAGGCACTCGCCGCCCAGGATGAAGACGGTTATTTAAAGCAACGCTTCATTCCGCTGGCGGCCGCGCTGGCGGCGGCCGAGGGCAAGATCACGCAGGAGTTGTTGGCGGCGCAGGGCAAACCAGTGGACATAGGGGGGTATTATCTTCCGGACGACGCTAAGTGTGTCGCAGGGATGCGGCCCAGCGCTGCGCTGAACGCGATCATCGACGGCATGTAGTGGCTCTTTGCCGTGCGGGGCGCGACGGATTTAACGCTTCAGTTCGAGGTTTCCGGCGCCGAGGCTGGCGTGGAGCGTGTACTTGCCGGGTCCCGACCATTTGAGGTGCGGGGAAAGTCCTGAGCCAGAGTCGCCAAAGGGTCCGCCGTCGAGATTCCCCACCTTGATGGCAGCGTCCACAGCAGCGTAATCATTGGCGTTTGGGATCGAAATCTCAACGTTTCCGGCCGTGCTGTCAATGTCTTTGTTCCCTTTGACAGCGGCGACTTCGAGATTGCCGGCTGTGAGATGGACGGTGATATCCGCCGTCGCCGGAACTTCGATGGTCGCCCGAAAATTGTTATGCGGCGTATCTCTGATTCGCAGATTCGCATGCGTGCCGCTGGTCGCCAAATCGGCTGTGGCGTTGCCGGTATTGCCTGCAAACGAGATGCGAATATGTTCATCCGAGCCGGCCCGGATGCTGTAGTCGCCGCCGTCCAGCTGCATTTCGATACTTCCCGCAGCAGCAAATGGCTTCTCGACCTTCGTGGACGGCGGCAAGTCAGGCCCCGACGAGTAGGAGCAGGAGGCAAGAGCAACGGCAGCCAGAAGAACAAGGATCGCTTTTGATTTCATCATGCCCGGCCAAACGAGATCTGCACGGAATTGCGAAGTCTATATCATCACACTTTTCCGCATCGACGGCCAGGTTTGATGGCGCGCTTCTGCGTGTGCGAACCTGGTAAGTGCTCACCTGCGGGATCGTGCTGGCTTTGCTGGTAATTCCCCGAGAGGTGATCTGGTCGTACTGTGCCGGTGGAGCGGCTTTTGCAATCGGGCCGGCGGCGGTTTTTCTTTCCGACAAGTGGCGGACAGCGCGCGGATTCGACAAGCTGATTCTGTTTGGCCCCGTTTTCTATGCGGCGCCCCTCGCGGCCTTCGGGGCTGAACATTTCACCTTGACCGCGGGCATAGTGTCGATGGTGCCGGCGTGGATTCCGTGGCACTCGTTTTGGGTGTACCTGGTCGGCGCCTGCTTCATCGCAGCGAGCCTGAGCCTTGCAACGGGCATCCAAACGCGCCTCGCGGCGAGTCTGCTGAGTTTGACGTTTTTCATTTTCGCGGCGGTGATGGACGCCCCCGCGTGGGCGCAGGATCCGCGCGACCGGTTTGCCACGGCGCTCATGCTGCGGGAAATCGCTTTCAGCGGCGGCGCTCTGGCGCTGGCAGGCAGCCTCGCCGGGCCGCAGCACCGGCGGCAAGCGCACGTCCTTGCCGCTGTTGCGCGATACTTTGTCGCTGTCCCTATCCTGTTTTACAGCTTCGAGCAGTTCCTGCACGCCGAACACGTGCCGGGTGTTCCGCTGCAGGCGGTGACGCCCACGTGGATCTATGGGCACTCGATCTGGACTTACCTGACTGCCGTGGTTTATGCCGTGGCGGGTGCGCTGCTTTTGAGCGGCATTAAAACGCGCGCCGCCGCGACGGGGTTGGGCGTGATCTTGCTCGTCGTCATCCTGGCGGTCTACATACCGATCGGGGCAGCGGAACGCGACAGCCTGGACAACGGCCTGAATTACCTGGGGGACACTCTTATGTTCTGCGGCGCGGTTCTTCTGCTCGCAGGCGCGATGCCGCACTCCCGCCGGGCCGCGTAAGGAGCAGTTACGCCTTCAGCTGTTTCACCAGTACTTTTGAATTCCGGCCGCTGTGATCGTATTTCTCGCGGCGGGCAGGCGGAAGATCATCGGGAGTGCCTTCGGTAAAGCCGCCCTTCGACTGGAAGTAAGTGAATGTCTGCGTCGACAGGGCGATCAATTCAGTCAGGCCCGTTTCGCGGGCTTTGTTTTCGATGAATTGAAGCAGTTTGCGGCCGATGCCCTGATTCTCGTGCGACGGATCGACGTAAAGACTGGCCAGCTCACCCCGTTGTTCGCCCGGGCGCTGCGCGGGATAAACATGCAGCGCCACACAGGCGACCGGATTCTTATCGATTTCGAAGATATAGTAATCCGTCAGGTTTTTCTCAATCTCACCGCGCGTGCGACGCACCAGCTCTTCGGCTTCCACTGCCTTTTTGGTCAGGAGCTGGATGGCCCGGATATCTTTCTTTTTGGCCTGCCGAATCTGTTCGTATTCGTTAGCGTAAATCAGGGTGCCGATGCCTTCGTTGGAGAACACTTCGGCCAAAAGCCCTTCGTCTTCGCGGCCATTGACAATGTGAACGCGTTGCACGCCGGCGGCACAGGCGGCGGCCGCGTAGCGGGCCTTCGACACCATTTCCGGGGCAAAGCCGCCCGGCGCGGAAAGTACAAGTTTCTCCAGATCCGCGTCCAGCATCTGGCGGATGAGTTGATCGTTGAACCGCAACCCGTCCTGCGTCGTGACGAAAATCAGCTTTGCCGCCTTGAGGGCTTCGGCCGCGGCGACAGCGATACTGTCGGAGTTGACCCGGTACGTCTTACCCTCGCCATCGAAGCCGAGGGGTGGCACCACCGGGACAATACCCTGGTTCAACAGCGTTTGAATAAGTTCAATATCGATACGCTCGACCTTGCCGGTCAGCAAATGGTCGATCCCATGGATGATCCCGAGCGGATGCGCCACGATGGCGTTCGTACAGGCGGCGCGGAGGTCGTTGGCTGAAAGACCTTCCAGAATGTCGTGCGTGATGCGGTTGGCGGCTTCTATGGCCAGTTGCAGCGTGGCGGCATCGGTGACGCCGGTCCCGTCGAGGTTGGACGCCTGGACTTTCTGCTTCGCGGCGAGAGCTTTGATTTGTTCCGCCGCCCCGTGCACGATCACAACACGAATGTTCAATGAACGCAGCACTGCCAGGTCGAGGAGAATATTGGCGAAGTTCTCCTCGGTGACGACGCCTCCGTCCACTGCGAGAATGAAAGTCTTTTCGCGGAATTGCGGAATGTACTGAAGAATGCCGCGCAGGTCGGTAAGCTTCACGTTGGCACCTGGTGTCGGATGTCTGGCAGCTCGCGGCCGGCGTTAAAAGCGGGGACGTTTCCAATTTACAACGAAGGGAAGGCGCTCGGTGCAAGCCGGGGGTATCGGCAGGGTCTTGAGTTCGATTTCAGCCATGTTGCGCGGAATAAGCGGACAGTCTTCTCCGTGCCGCCGGCGGGGATTATCGCGCCCTTCAGCCTCGGCTACCGCCGCGGGAATCTTTCATTATCGGCGTGATGATGAACACGCGGGCGCTGATGGAACTGATTGTGGTCAACGTCGGTTACGATCTGTTGTGGCGCAGCACCGGATAGTCTGCAGTTGCCCGATTGACCCAGTCCGGCGGGCTGCTATAAGGCCACCACTGCAAGGCCGAGATGCCGGGCGAACGGATCAAAATCCCGGTCGTTGTGCAACAGTTCGTAGCCGCTTTCGATGCAGCGGGTTGCAATCACAGTATCGATGGGCTTGCGAACTGTCACGCCGAGTTTACGCAATTTCCGGAAATTCTTTGCCGCCTGAATGGCGATCTCCTCGCCGCCCAATTCGACCACCGTCAGGGCGGTCAACATCTTCCTGGCATCATTGAAGTCGCGCTCGTCGTCGAAGCCCTGCAGAACCTCAGTCAGAATCAAGTCACCAATCGCCAAAGGCTCCTGGCCGAGCAGCGCGTCGAGTATCTCGTTCTGGGCTGTCATCGTTCCCCTGAAGTAATCGATCCACACGCTGGAATCAACCAGAATCAATGGTCGCTCCGCATGGCATCCAGGTCGCCCTGCCAGGCGAGCTTGCCGCGAAGCCGGCGAATCCCGGCCTGCCGCCTCAGGCGAAGTAAAGTTCGCAGCCCTTCTTCCACGGCCTCGCGCTTGGTCCTGAGGCCGGTTGCGCGCAGTGTGTCTCGCATCAGTTTATCGTCGATCACTATGTTCGTCCGCATCGATGTGTATTACCTAAGATAATCATACACACCGCGATCTCAGTTTTGGATCGGCGCGGAACAAGGCCACATTTCGCGCGCGGTCCAGGCAACGCGTTAAGCTCACAGCTTGGACAATCTGACGCACTCGCTCGTCGGCCTCTTCCTGGCGCGCGCCGGGCTCAAACGATTCACGCCGCGCGGCACCGCCATCATGGTTATCGCCGCCAATGCGCCCGATTGCGATACCGTGTCATTTTTCGCCGGCAGCCCGACTTACATTCTTTGGCATCGAAACATCACGCACTCCCTGATTGCCATACCGTTTATGGCCCTTATGGCCGTCGCGCTCGTTCGCCTGTTCGGCCGTCAACCGGTGCGCTGGCTGCAGGGCACGCTGATCGCGATCGTGGGGGTCGCCTCGCATCTCCTGCTCGACCTCACCAACGTCTACGGGGTGCGTCTGCTACTGCCATTCTCCGGGCAGTGGTTCCACTGGGACATCACCCCGATTGTCGACCTCGCGCTGTGGACTATTCTGCTGCTCGGCTGCATTGCGCCCTGGTTCGCGCGGCTTGTCGGATCGGAGATCGGCGAGAAGAAACGCGGACCCGGACCCGGCTGGGCGATCGCGGCACTGGTGCTCTGCACAGCCTGGGATTACGGCCGAAGCGTCCTGCATGGCCGTGCCACCGCAGCGATGGGATCGCGTTCTTATCGCGGGCAGCAACCGCTGCGGGCAGGAGCCTTCCCAGGCGAGAATCCGCTGGTCTGGGGGGGCATCGCGGAGCTTGGCGATGCTTACGTCTGGGCGCCCGTCGATCTGCGTACGCGTTTCCGCGCCGAAGGCCTCGCCACGTATTACAAAGCGGAACGCACGGCCGCCATCGACGCCGCCATGACCGCCCTGCCGTTTCAGCGCTTCCTCGAGTTCGTGCAGTACCCGATCTGGGTAACCGATCCAGCGCAGGATTACGAGCACGCGACGCGCGTTCAGCTGATCGACATGCGGTTCGGCACGCCGTCGGCGCCAGGCTTCGAAGCCATCGCCACCGTGAACGACCGCAACCAGGTGGTGGACTCCGTATTGACCTTCGGCCAGCCGAGAGCGAGATGAGAACGACTCCGCGCACAAAGCCGGGCGGATGGGCAACGCTCTCCGCGCTCGAACGCGGCCCTGGCGGGCGCGCGCTCTGCCGCTGGTGCCGGTCCGAAGTCCCGAAAGGCCGGCGTACCTTTTGCGCGGACACCTGCGTTCACGAATGGAAGCTGCGCACCGACCCCGGGTATCTTCGGGAACACGTTTTCGCCCGCGACCGCGGCGTCTGCGCCGCATGCGGCGTCGACACGGTGGCGCTGCGCCGCGACATGCGCAAGCTCGACTTCGCCGCGCGCCGCCAGTTCCTCAGGAAGTGGAAGCTCAGCGAGAACAGCCGGAAATCATTTTGGGATGCCGATCACATTTTGCCGGTGGCAGAGGGAGGCGGGCAATGCGACCTTTCCAACATGCGGACGCTGTGCCTGCTTTGTCACCGGGAAGCTACGGCGCAGCTGCGGGAACGGCTGAGACATTAGAGGGCTTTGCCGATCGGCAAGGTGCGTCTTCGCGCTGCGGACGAGGCGGATTTGGCAAATCCGCCGCAGGTAGACAACCTGCCCCACGAGAATTGAGGGCTACTTCTTGAACAGCCGGTCGAACGCATCGCGCGCGTCGCTGGCATTGCGCGGCGGCGGCGTGTTCAGGCCGACGGGCCTTGGCCCTGCACCGCTGCCCGAATTCGAAGTGGCTTCGCGAGCCACCGTGACACGCGGCTTGAACAGAGCGCATTCGTTGGCTTGATCCTTGATTGCAATCCGCGCCGGAATCGGCTTCAGGCACTGGAAGCGGGTGGAGGGCTCAAAGTACGAGCACTGTTTGCAGCAATGCAGCTGCACTCCGCACTTCGGGCACGGACCGTTGAGCGGCATGTCCGGCGCGAGCGTCGTCGAACAGTTAAAACAGCGCGATGCGGTCACTGCCTGCACAAGGCGGGGAAGCCGGGGTCCCGTGATATCGATGGGCGGGCGGGGGCCGGATGGCTTGGGCCGGGAGGCGCCATTGCTTCCGTTCTGGGGCGTACTATTACTGTCCTGGTACCCGTTCTGGCGGTACTTGCGATCGGAGTCCATGCGAGTCTAAAAACCCCTGTGTTCGTGATGTTCGGCCCGGGTGTATGCAGACGGGGAGTCCTTGGCCGGAAAAACTCTGGCTTGCTTTTTGGAAAACGGCGGATGCCCTCAGGAAGCGAGGCGCTGGCTGTGAAGCTCCCGCAGTGTTACACCTCATTCTTACCATGGAATGTTCCCGGTGTACAGTGCACTTTTGTGAACTGAGTGTGAAATAGCTATTTCTCTATAGAAAAGACGGCTTAACCCTGTTGGACTCTCCCCGCACCTAAAACCGGTACAAAAAATCCCGCACTCGCAGGTACCATTCCGCCCCGAGCCGGGTCTCGCCAAACCCGGGCCACGCCAGAGGCCACCAGGAAAGCAGATTCAGTTCGGGGAAAAACGGCGCAGAGGAACTTCCCAGCGATCGCGCGAGCAGCACGTCCTCCGCCGCATTCCGCTGAATGAAGTCGCGCACGCGCAGCGTCTGCAACGGCCACTCCGGCTCCTGGCCCGCGAAATACCGCGCGAGTTGCCGGTGCGCCGTGGCGCTCGATGGCGCATCGAGCGGCGCAACGTCCTCGCGGAATAACGAAGGTTTTTCCCTGGGCAGAGTGGGCGCCACAATGCGCACTTCCATAGGCGCCACGAGCCATGTCCCGACCTTCAGGAGCGCCTCCACCCGCACCCGTCGCGGCGGCGTATCGGCGGATGCGCGGAGATCGAGCAGATAACACCGCGTGTTCTGTTTATCGAGTAAGGGGTCCTCTGTGTTGTGCGAGCTCTCCGGCATGGCGCCGAACGCAGGCATATTCTGCTCCGCCAGCCAGTCCGGGCAATAGCCGTCGGCGCAGCGTGTGAAGTACTCGCGGTAGAGACGGGTCTCGAGAATACCGGGTGGATTCGTGCTCGTGTACAGAAAATAGTTGGTGCCGGCCGGCGCGGTCACCACGACGTGAACCGTCATATGCCCGTTCCGCGGCATCGCCGGCGACAGAATCTCGCGCGGCGCCATGTCGCGATCCGCCGCCACTGGTTTCCCGAAAGGATCAAAGCGTTCGAATTCGGAGTAAATGCGGATGTCAGGCCCTGGCTGCGTCTGCGCGGCCAGCATCCCGGCGGCGCAGCAGGCCAGCAGGATCAGCCGTTCGGGAACGCGCACAAATTCTGTTTAGCACAAAAACGTGGCAGCGCCTACTAACAGAGCTACTGAACAAAGATCGTGGCGTTCTGCGCCTGGTTGTTCGCGCCGCCTGCGTCCTGCACGATTACCGAAACTGCGCCTGAGCCGATGGCCGAAGGCACCAGCAGATCCCACTGCGCCAGACCGATGGCGGTCGGCGTCCACCCTCCGAAATACGCGGGGGCCGAGGCCGATCCTCCCATGCTGTACTTGTAGCTCCCGTTGAAACCCGCCGGGAATTCCGGCGCGGCCTGTCCCGTGAAAATTGTGTAACTCACCTGGCCCACCCCCGTGCCGTAGATCTCCACGTAGCTGCCCTTCGGAGCCGGATTCTGTGCCGAGTTCAGGGTGCGGCCCGGAAGATTCACGGCGATGGCATTGCCGCCGGAGGTGAAGAACAGGGGCTGCGAGGACACGACTGGAACTGTGACCGGCGGACTGGAACTGCCGAAGTAGTTGACCACCAGCTGCGTCGACGTCCTGCCGGCAAGTTCATAAGGTACCTGAAAGTTCAGCTGTTGATCCCACGAAAGGAACATCGGTGCGTCGATCCCGTCGAATGTTACGGTAACTCCGGCGAGAGTGGCCGGCAGAAATCCATAGGGATCGAGCGATCCGTGCTGGGTGAGCACCGCGGGTCCAAGATTCGGAGAGTTGGGAATGTCATAAATGGTATACAGCCCGCCCGGGGTGACTTCGCCGGGGATTCCCGTGTACGCGGCCGCACTGACGACACCAGCCGCGACGAAGGTCGGCGCGGGCGGCACAATCACCAGCGCGCCGGAGAACGAAATGGTATTCGATCCGCTCGTGACGAGGAAGCTGGCCAGGCGCAGCTTCGTGGTCGCCGCAACGCTCAGGGTGACGCGCAGGAGCGGATTCCCCGAGAAGGTCTGCGACCGGTCCACGCGAACAGAATTCGGCAGGATCGAAATTTCGGAACTATAGAAGGTGAAGTTCGATGTCGTCAGCGTGGCGTCGAATCCCGGTCCCGAAAGAACGAGATCGACCATCCCGCCCGATGGCACCGTTGCGGGGCCACCGGTACTGCCACCGGTGACGGGCGCATTCACGGGCACACAGGTTATGATCGGGCCCGCGAGCGTCGACGCACCTGAGGTCACACTGATATTCGCGGTCTGAGTGGTGTTCGCGGTCACGTCGAGAGTTCCGCTGTAGAGAGTCGTCTGAAAAGCGGCCGCGGCCGCCTGGCTTGCCTGCGCGGCAAGCAGATAGATGTTGATCGGCACCACGCCGTTCAAGGGCTCCGCATAGATCTGGTAGTTGCCGGGCGGAACATTGAACGAATAGGTCCCGTCGGGATTGGTAACGCCTCCGACCGTGATGTCCTGGGTCGTGTCGATCGCAGTCAGCAAAGCATAGGGAACTCCGGCCCCGGCGCCCGCCGTTACTTTACCGCTGATAGTTCCGAGCGCCGTGCCGCCGCTCGGGAGCGGATAGGCGGAGTTGACGAACGCCACATCGTCTCCGGTGAGGAAATGCTGCGTGGGGAACTGAAACATGGAGGCGCCGAGAATTCCGGTGTGGTTGGCGCTGAGCGAATGCCCCAGTTCGTGCTGGATCACAGCCTCGAAGTCGTGCGAATTCGGCGCGCCGGTAGTAGAGAAGGTGTATTCCGGATTCAGAATGACGTCGGAATCGAAGATGTCGCCGGCCGCCGGGTAGGTGCAGTTCGAAGTGCATGACACAGGAGGGTTGCCGGAGGTGCCTGCGTTCGCGGGGCCGGTGACATAGTAGTCGGTGGTGAGAGCCAAAGCACCGCCTACCAGGCTGAGATCCGCTGAGGCCGTCCCGAATGCGATCGTGTGCTGATAATCGTAATGGTTAATGCCGGCCGCTGTCAGGATCAGCGGAAGGAAATTGATGTTCGCCGTGGCCACGCCGTTCCAGGTGGCCAGCGCCTTGTGAACCGCCTGCTGCGGATTGCTGTCGGACGTCATGACGATTACAGCGCTCCCGGAGGCGGAACTGGTGTAGCCCGGCACAATCAGCTGGTTCAGACCGAACTGAATGGCTGTGTTGTCGACCCGCATCAGCGGCGTGGTGGCGCCCGCGACCTGCTGGCGAATGTAGGCGGAACCTGTCGACGCCATGATGAGGACCAGACACGCGATGCGGCGCATTAACGTGCCCTCCCCTGGGACTTGAGATGAGCGACGATGCGCGCGTGCAGATCGGCCAAGCTCATTCCGTTCAGTGTGCGCAGCGGCGTGTCCGCATGGGGCGTGCCGCGAAGACTCACCAGCTCCATACCACCGTGGGTGCTCTCGGCATGCAGCCGGCCGGCGGGGTCCAGATCATACTTACCCTGGCTCCATCCGGTGGTTCGCAGATAGCCGTTCGGCATGCGCTCAAGAAACACCAGCACACGCTCGCCGGCCTGGTAACCGACGGCCCCGGCAACCGCCAGACCCTCGATACCCACCACGCCGCCCGGTTCGCTAAAGGTTATCGTTGCGGCGGCGGAGCCCTTATGGGTACCGGACACGCCGAGTTCGTAGTGCGTCCAGATGTATTTGTGTTCGATGTCCCAGCCGGTCCACGAGCGTGCAATCCGGCCCGTAACCACCAACTCGGAACGATCGGTGAGTTGTTCGAAAGACAAGCCGGGAAGGCTCGTCGCGCCCGCGATCGTTGCCCACAGCGAGGCAACCGCGAGCAATCCGGACCCAGTCCGGGCGCTCATCATGCTGGCACGATTATGCCACGCAGCGCCGATGTCGCCATTGCGCCCTTCATGGCGCGGAGATATGCTGAATCTCGATGCCAGCAATTCAGTTCACCCTGAACGGGAAATCGCAGAAAGTCGATGTGGCGGCGCAGATGCCGCTGCTGTGGGTTCTGCGCGACGAGATCGGTATGACCGGCACGAAATTCGGCTGCGGCGCAGGTCTTTGCGGCGCGTGTACCGTACATGTCAACGGGGCTGCGGTTCGCTCGTGCAGCATGCCGGTATCGGGCGTAGCCGGCAAGAGCGTCACGACCATCGAAGGGCTGTCGGCGGATGGAAATCATCCCGTGCAGCAGGCGTGGCTCGAAGGCGATGTGCCGCAGTGCGGCTACTGCCAGTCGGGCCAGATCATGCAGGCCGCCGCGCTTCTCGCCAAAAACAAAAGGCCCACGGACAGCGACATCGACGAAGTCATGAAAGGCAACATCTGCCGCTGCGGCACTTATCAGGACATTCGCCATGCCATTCATCGCGCGGCTGACATTGCGGGAGGTGCGAGGTGAATCGTCGATCGTTTATTCAGACCGGCGCCGCTGCGGCGGGTGGACTGGTAATCGGTTTTTACCTTCCGGAACGCGCGAAGGCCGCTGCCGCGGAGTCGACTGATCCGAAGCTCAACGCCTACGTGCGCATTGGCACGGACGACACAGTGACGCTCACCATCCACCGCGCCGAACTCGGCCAGGGTTCGATGACCGCCGTGCCTATGATGCTGGCTGAAGAACTGGAATGCGACTGGACGAAAATCCGCACTGAGTTCGCGAGGGTGGATCCGAAAAACTACGGCGTATTCGGCTCACCGGTATTGCAGGGCGTCTTCGGCAGCCTCACCGTTCGCAGCTCTTACGATTCGCTCCGCCAGGCCGGCGCCACGGCGCGCGAGATGCTGATCGCCGCCGCCGCGCAGAAGTGGGGCGTGGATAAATCGCAGTGCCGCGCCGAGAAGAATTCTGTCGTCAATGCGGCCACCAGCGCGCGCCTGACTTACGGCAGCCTGGCCGAAGACGCCGTGAAGATGCCCGCTCCCGCGAAGCCCGCGCTGAAGACATATCAATCCTTCAAGGTGATCGGCACTTCGCCGAAGCGCCTCGACACGAAACTCAAAATTACCGGCAAAGCCGATTACGGAATCGACATTCGCGTCCCCGGCATGCAGTACGCGGTTCTCGAACGCTGCCCGGTTTTCGGCGGTAAGGTCGCAAGCTTCGATGCGAGCAAAGCAAAGGCTGTTCCCGGCGTGAAGCAGGTCGTCGAGATCTCGAACGGCGTTGCGGTGATCGCCGACAACACATGGTCAGCCATGGAAGGCCGGCGCGCTTTGAAGGTTCAATGGAACGAAGGCGCGCTGGCGAACACGTCGAGTGCCACTATCCGCGCCAACTTCGCCGGCCTGCTCACCAAGCCCGGCGCCGTGGCTGTCAACAACGGCAACGCCGAGGCATCCCTCTCCGGCGCGGCGAAAAAGATCGACGCTCTCTACGAAGCGCCCTATCTTTCGCACGCACCGATGGAGCCGCACAGCTGCGTCGTCGACGTGCGCAAAGACAGCTGCGAGATCTGGGCCGGCACACAGATTCCCAGCGCCGCCCGCGATGCCGCCGAAATGATTACAGGCCTGCCCAAAGAGAAGATCGACGTCCATACGTTCTTCCTCGGCGGCAGCTTCGGCCGTCCCGGCCAGCATGTCGACGAAGCTATCGAGATTTCGAAAGCCGCCGGCGTGCCGGTGAAACTCACCTGGTCGCGCGAAGACGACCTGCAGCACGATATCTACCGTCCGGCATCGCTCACGCAGTTTCACGCGGGCCTCGATGCCGGCGGCTGGCCTGTCGCATGGCACGCGCGCGTGGCGTCGCCTTCGTTCTCGGGTCTGGATAAGGGCGTCGACCGCAACGGCGTGGACGGCATCGCCAGCGTACTCTACGAAATCCCGAATTTCCGCGTCGAGTATCATCCGCCCGAAGTCGGCATTCCGGTCGGCTACTGGCGCTCGGTGGGCTGCTCGCAGAACACGTTCTTCGCCGAATGCTTCATCGACGAAATGGCTGCGGCGGGGGGCAAGGATCCGGTCGAACTCCGGCGCAGGCTGCTTACAAAATCCCCGCGCGCACTCGGCGTACTCAACCTTGCGGCCGACAAAGCGGGCTGGGGCAAGCCTCTGCCATCGGGCCGGTTCCGCGGTGTCGCGATCGTCAATAATCTGGGCGGCTTCAACGCGCAGGTTGTCGAAGTGTCCGTCGACAACAAAGGCAAGTACCGCGTGCACCACGTGGTCTGTGCGGTCGATTGCGGACAGGTCATCAATCCCGCCGGCGTGCGCCAGCAGATCGAAGGCGGCATCGTGTTCGGCCTGTCGGCGCTGAAGGGCGGCATCACGCTCGACAAAGGCCGTGTGCAACAGGGCAACTTCCATCAGTACGAGATGGTGCGTATCGACGAAATGCCGGTCATCGAAGTGCACCTCGTCGAGAGCCACGAAACGCCTGCGGGTATTGGCGAGGCCAGTACGCCGGCGATCGGTCCCGCTGTGGCCAATGCAATCTTCGCCGCCACCGGCAAACGCCTCCGCACACTGCCAATCAAACCGGAGCAACTGGTATGAAAACTCTGGCAGTTGCCAATTGCAGAAGTTCGCGTGTGCCGCTCCCTCACGGTCACGGTTCGGAAACCCTTTCAGCCAGCGACTTCCTTAATCTGGTACTGGCTCTTATGCTGCTGGCCGCTCCGGCATTTGCGCAGCGCGGCGCGCCGCAGCCGCAGGCCATCCAGCAGATCAAGCCGAATCT
>Ga0182030_10016756_pt1 | contig 14227 bp, 10 predicted proteins | sample 812S3MmetaG_FD_121299 | JGI IMG/M metagenome (GOLD analysis project Ga0182030, IMG submission 121299) | Permafrost microbial communities from Stordalen Mire, Sweden - 812S3M metaG (Illumina Assembly) | ecosystem: Environmental > Terrestrial > Soil > Wetlands > Permafrost | place: Sweden...
GCGTCTCGAATGAGCAGGCCGTGGGCGTACCCTCTGGCGTCGCCATCATGGTCGATGGCGTGCCGGTGCCGTCCGATTCCGACCTGGGCAACAACATCGAAGACGTGCAGAGCGTCGAAGTTCTCAAGGGCCCGCAGGCGACTCTCGGCGGCAGCACGGCCGCCGCCGGTATCGTCAACTACGTCACCTTCAACCCGACGGACACCTACCAGGGCGCGGGCAGCCTCACGGGGACGACGGATCACGAGTATCGCGCCAGCGGCCACCTGTCCGGTCCGATTGCCAATGGACTGGACTTCAGTCTGTCGGCCTACGATGCGCACCGGTATTTTCCGATCACCAATGAGTTCTACGGCACCAAGGCCGACCAGCGCGACTACGGCGTGCGCGCCAAGCTGCTGTGGAAGATCAATGACGACATCGATGCCAAGCTGACCTACCACCACGGCACGGTGCAGCAACACGGCTTCAACTTCGTTTATACGCACCTGCAGCCGGGCGCAGACCTGCTGTTTACGCCAGGGCCACTGACACAGGCGCTGGAACTGCCCGGTATCACGCCGAGCTGGGAGAACCTGGACTATAAGAGCCCGGTCGGCACTGCGGGTCATCGCGCCGACGACAACGATGCGCAGCTGGACCTGAACTTCAATCTCGGCGGCGGCTACACGCTGACCTCGACCAGTGCCTATCAGCACGAGAGCCAGGTCTCGGTGCAGGATCTATTCGCGGTCGCGAACTACTTTTTCGATACGCTGGTCACGGGCAGTTTTACCGACCCGATCACCAGCGATCCGCACGTCTTCAACAACACGCAGCTGCAGCAGGAATACCTGACGCAGAAGAGCGAGGAACTCAAGCTGGTATCGCCGGCCGACCTGCCCGTGAGTTTCGTCGCGGGCTTCTTCTACTCCGACAGCAAAGTGGAGGAGATCTATCATCGCGGCCTGCCACCGGCGGCGATCAATCTCGACGTGCGGCCTGATACGGCGACTTATGACGCATACGGTCGCGTCACCTGGAAGATGACCGACACCAACTCGCTGATCGGCGGCCTGCGCTACAACTACGATCGCCTGTCGTATACATACAGTCAGGTTATCTACAACGGCGAAGGACCGTTCTACAGCTCCGGCACCGACAACTCATCGGCGTTCGTGGGCGATATCAGCTTCCAGCATCACTTCACCCCCGACATGATGGCTTATGCGACCTATGCGCGCGGCTATTCGCCCAAGGTGTACAACACTGCAGCTACCATGACCTCGGATGCGGAGCTCGAACCGGTGGGCCAGGAACACATCAATCATTTCGAAGTCGGGACCAAGGGTACATATCTCGACCATCATTTGACCGCCAACCTGTCGTTATTCGATACCATCTACAACGACTACCAGATCCAATCGTATTCTTCCGTCATCGGACAGATCACCTCCAATCTCGATCTGGCCTCGGCGGGCAAGGCCGAGACACGCGGCGCGGAGTTCGATACCAGCTGGCGTGCCACCGATTACACGACGCTCTCCCTTAGCAGCGCCTACATCGACGCCTACTTTGCCGACTACAAGGGCGCGCCTTGCGAGGGGTTCGCAACCGCGGGTGTCGTTCCAGGGAATTGCACCCCTGCTGCGGGCGGGACCTTCACTCAGGATATGTCCGGCTAGACGATGCCAAATGCGCCGCGCTGGAAGTTCTATCTCGATGGCCAGCAGAAGATTCCGCTGGCAGGATTGCCGTTCGACATCCTGGGCGACATCAACTGGTCCTATCGCACCTCGGCGCAGATGTTGCCCGACAACAATCCGAACGCCGTCATGGGCGCCTTCGGGATTACGAATATCTCGATCGGCGTGCATAGCAAGAGCGGCAGGTGGTCGGTGACCGCGTTCTGCAATAACCTGTTCAACAAGATCTACTACCAGGACGTCGAGGATTTCTGGAACGGCCCGTGGAGTGGCACCAGCAGCGTGGTCGCAGAACCGGCGCGCGATGCCGTGCGATACGGCGGCATCCGCATCAACGCCAGCCTCTAGAACTAGCGACCGCCCTCGATGGTGACGGTGGCGTGCGCGCTCGGTGCGCCGCCGTCGCCGCGATGGCTGGCGGCATCGACCAGCGCGACGCGGAACTGGGCGAGGCTGGTCCGTTGCGGATTGGAGATGATCGGGACGTACACCGTCAGCTTGTCCTGTCCGTTGATCATGCGCTCCGTGCGTGCGCCCAGCGGCGCATAATCGACATCGGGCTCGGCGGTACCGCCCTCCGTCCACCAGATGAAGCTCAGATCGCCCTGGCTGCCGGCTTCGCGCTGGATGATGATGCGCGCGGCCGGATCTCCGGGACCCACCACGTAGCTCTGGGCCGTAAAGGCTACGTGCGCAGTGCCATCCACGATCGCAGCGGCGCTCGCCGCCGCGGCCGGCTGAGGTGCCGGTGTGGCGGCCGAGGCCGCAGCCATGAGTGTGTGCGCGGCTGGCGTCTTCTGAGCCGATGTGCTCGCCGCTGGCGCTGACGAGGGCGTCCGTGCCGGTGCGGCCGGCGGCGTTGCGACCAGCGTGGGTGGCACTGCGGTCGGTGCGGTGGATGGGGTCATGGAACTGGTAGTCGCCGCCGAATCATCAATCGCCGGGGAAGCAGGCGCGAAGGTCTCATGCACCGCGTCCCAGGCAGCAGCGACAGCGCTGCCGAGGGTCTGCTCCCAATCCGGCGCTGCGTGTGACAGCACCGCCCAGGCGCCGACAGTCACGACCACGGTGGCAGCCGCGATGAGATTTGCTCGCTGCAGCGGCCGCTGCGGTTCCGCGGCCGCGGTCAGATCCTGCAACGGCGGCAGTCGGGATGCGGCGCCCCTGAGTCCCAGTGCGGCCAGCCAGGCATCGATCGATTCGGGCTGACTGCTGCGCTCGAACATCAGGCCGTGCCGGATCGCGCGCCATTGCGAGCGCGGCAAGCCCGAGGGTCGTCGCGGTTCCAGGCCACGGGTACGGGCTTCGATGGAAGAAAGATGATCGAACGGGTGCCGCCCGGAGAGCAGCAGGTAGGCGATGCAGGCCAATGCGTAGATGTCATCGCGCGGATCGGCGCGACGCCGCTCGAGTTGCGCGCAACTCGCGTACGCAGGTGTGGCTTGATGAAAGGCATCGTCGGCATCGCCGTCAGAGACCCACGGCTCGCGCGGCGGCATGCTCGATCCGCCGAAGTCCAGCACGCGAACTTCGCTCTGCTGCGTGATCATGACATTGCTGGGCTTGAGATCGGCATGCACGACGCCGCGAGAGTGCGCGTGCGATATGGCGGCGCCGATGTCGCGGATGATGGCAAGCGCGTAGCGACGCTGAAGTTGCGTGCCGTCGACGCGGCGCACGAGCTGACTCAGGCGCGCGCCCGAGAGCAGCTCCATGCTGTAGAAGGTCGCTTCCTCGACCTGGTCGATATCGAAGACGTTGATGACATTGGGGTGCGAGAGCCGCTGCGCGCTCTGGAATTCCTGCAACAGCGCCGCCGCGCGCGCCGGGTGTGAAGAGTCCCTGGTCACTACTTTGAGTGCCACGAACCGATCGGCGAACCCCAGGCGCACCCGCTCGCGATCCACTGCCTGGTAAACCGACGCCATGCCGCCGCGGCCGAGCAGCATCTGCAGCTCGTATCGATCCGTGAGTGTCAATCCGGCCACCGATTGCGCCTGATCGACAGTCTCAGCCGCGCTCGGTGCGCGCGCAGGCACCAGCGTTTCAGTGGGCGCCGATACGACCGGGGCGATCTTGCGGGCTATGGGCGGGAGCTGCTGGGTTTCGAGTCGCCCGGCAATCAGATCGGAGTGTTCGGCGACGATGGCGGCGATTTCGGCGACGCGCTCATTGCGCCCGGTCAGCAATTCGGTGCGTTCGACCACGAGATCCGCGCGCTCGGCGATTGCCGGCGGCATGCTGCGTGGCAAGCTACTGGCCCGGGCGGGGGGTGGGCTTTCGAGCGTCGGATTCGGATCGACCAGTCCCTGCACGCGTTCGCGTTCGCGCTCGCGGCGCTCGCTGTTGGCGTTCAAGCTGCTGGCGGGCGAGCTGTCGCCGGGCGACCTGCTGGCATGCGAGATGCCGCGCTTCGCCACCGCGATGGGCTCGGCCGACAGATCGCAGGTCAGATCCTCGAAACGCTCCGCGTCGGCGCGCGAAGCGGGCGGTTTCGAATGGGTGCCGCGCGGTCGCGCCTGATCGATGCGCGTCTGAATCTTGCGATATTGCGAGCGTGGCAGGCGGCCCAGGCGCTGATTACGCTCGATGATTTCGTGCAGGATACCGGCCGACTGCGGCTTGCGCCGACAGATGGAAAACACGTCGTCGAGATAGGAGTCGCCACGTGTGCGGCCTTCGAGAATCGAACGAACGAGCTCGCGAAGCTCTGAATCCGATTCAAGCAAAGCGCTGGTACTGAAATCTGCGTTTGCAGCCATAATCCTCAACGATAGCGCCGAAGGTAAGACGATATAGCGTTACGGCCGGGAGCGGGTCGCGGGAATTGCGCCCCACACACGGTATCAAAGATCGCACCATCTTGTAGGCTGTTTGGACACAGGCAAAGTTCCGGTAGCGGCGCGCTGCGCGCAAGGTGTCGGCGATTTAGGTCAAATGAAAAGGAACAATCGGAAAATCAACGTCGCAGTTCGGCAATCCTCCAAACCACCTGAATTTTGTCGCATCGCAGTCATCTTCGCCGGCCTGGCGTTCTCAGTGCTGGGATCCGGCGGCGCGCACGCACAGAGCCGCGACGATTTTTGCGGCCGAGGACTTCCACCGGGTTTCGATCCGGCACCGGATCGCACGCGCGGCGGGCACTATGTCAACTCGGCGTACGGCTACTCGCTGGACATTCCCGCGGGCCTTGCAGGTGTAGTCAGCGCGATCGGTCCCGAGCGGGGCTTGCTCATCGCCCTGTCGGAGATGCCGCGCGCCTATCTGCGCGTCGATGCCGCCTACGACGCCTTCTATGACATAACCCCGGCAGGGGTTCATCGGCGCGACCTCAACACGATTCGCCTGCACGATGCCGTGGTCGCGGATGAGTCGGCGGAAGTCTCGCTGTCGCACGAAGCCGGCGGGCGCTTCCTGATACGCCTGCAGTGTCGCGGCGGGGGCGACATGGTCGTGCACGAGGCGGTGATCGTCGTACGCAGCCGCGAAGTCTATCGGCTCGATCTGCATTCGACGCCCGACCGGCTGGCGCAGGATCGGCGGCAACTCGATGCCATGATCCGCTCGTGGCGCTGGGAAGCGATTCGTTAGTTCGATGCCACCGCGGCAGGGCCCTCCCAGCCGCCGCCGAGCGCTCGTACCAGCTGCACACTCGCGCGCAGTTGCCGCGTGGTGATGTCCAGCGCCTCGATGCGCGATTGCAGCGCGGCGGTCTGCGAGATCACGACGTCCAGGTAGTTCACCGCGCCGGCGGTGTAGCGCGTCATCGAGTAGTTCAGCGCCTCCTGCGCGGCCGCGACGGCGGATCGCTCGGCCTCATCAGCAGTGTGATAGCGACCGATCAGTGCGAGATTGTCTTCGATCTGCTGGAAGGCGCTCAGCGCCACGCTGCGGTAGTCGGCGGCCGCCTCATCGAACTGCGCGCGCGCCTGCGCGACCTGGGCCCTGTGGCGGCCGGCATCGAACACGGTCAGCAGCGCGTTCGGCCCGAAGGACCAATAGGTGTTGGGAGCCTGGATCCAGCCGTTGCGCTGGTCGCTCTCGAAGCCGATGGCGCCACTGAGGGTCACGTCGGGAAAATAGGCGGCCCTGGCGACACCGATGCCGGCATTCGCGGCCTGCATACGCCGCTGCGCCGCGGCTACGTCCGGACGGCGCTGCAGCAGGGTCGAGGGTAGCCCCGGCGGCACGTGCGGCAGCGTCAATGTAACCTGGCGCGGTTCGAGCGTGAAGCGCGATACGTCCTCGCCGATCAGCGCGCCGATCGCGTGTTCGGTAAGCGCGCGCTGTGCCTGCGTCTGGGCCACCTGCGAGCGGGTTTCATCGAGCTGATTCTGCGCCCGCGCCACATCGAGTCCCGAGGTGATGCCGCTGTCGAACCGCTGCTGCGTAACGGCGAGCGCCTCGCTGTAGGCTGCGACCGTGTCATTGAGCAGGGTGACTTCCTGATCGAGCTCGCGCAGCACGATGTAGTTATCGGCGAGCTGCGCCTGCAGGCTCAGGCGAGCTGACTCCAGGTCGCCGGCCGCGGCCGCGGCCTGGGCCCTTCCGGCGGCGACCGTGTTGCGAACGCGGCCCCAGAGATCGAGTTCGTAGAAGGCCTGCAGCCCGACCACGTTTTCGTTGTAGTCGGTGGGCGCGGTCAGGTGCTGCAGCGGCGTCATGAGCGCTTCGCGATTGTGCTGCACGCTGGCGTTGGCATTGACCGAGGGAAACAGGCCGGCGTTGAGCTGCGCGGAAGCCGCCTGCGCTTGGCTGTAGCGCGCCAAGGCAGCGGCAAGATCCGGACTGCCGGCAATCAGGCGCTTCTCGAGTTCGTCGAGTTGCAAGTCGCCGTACAGCGTCCACCAGGCATCGCGCGGGAGCTGGTCGGCCGGCTCGGCCGCGATCCAGGGTTCGAGCTCTTTATATGAGTCCGCGACCGGCACGGCCGGTGTTTGCATGTGCGGCGCAAAGGAACAGGCCGCCAGCAGCACGCCCAGCAGAGGCGCCGCGCGCGTAGCGGCGCGCGCCGGGAAGTCAGCCGCGTTCATTTTTGCTTTTGCCGCCTGGGGCTTCCGGCGAGCGCTCGTCGGCCAGCGCCTTTGCCGCGTTGCCCGCGATACGCACCGTGCTGCCTTCGGCCAGTCCATCGGGCGGGGTCTGTATCACCCGATCCTGCGGCGTCAGCCCCGAACCGATTTCGATGGTGGATCCCAGGTCGCGTGCAATCGTCACGGTCTTAAGACGCACGTGATCGTTGGCATCCACGGTCGCGACACGCAGGCCCTGCGCATCGAAGATCAGCGCACTGGCCGGCACGCTGAGTGTGCTGGCATCATGCGGCAAGGTGAGCTGCACCGAGGCATAGCTGCCCGGCAGCAGTTCGCGCGCGGAGTTATCGACCGCCAGCTGCATGAGCGTGGTTCCAGAGGCCGCCACCACGGCCTGCGATGAGGACTCGACGGTGGCCGCATAGCTCTTATTGGGGTGCTCGGGCACGGTGATGCGCGCCGCGGTGCCGGGTGGCACGCGCGGCACATAAATCTGCGGCACGTTCACGTACACCCGCAGCTTGCTGACGTCGGAAACCTCGAATAGCTCCGGGCCGCCGCCACCCCCGGCCGCAATGAGCTGGCCGATATCGGTCTGCCGCGCGGTCACGATGCCATCGAAGGGCGCCACGATGCGCTTGAACGCTTCGGTGGCGCGCAGCCGGTCGAGGTTGGCCCGGGCAGCCTTGACGAGCGCCTGCTTGGCGGCCAGATCGCCGGTTTTCTCGTCCACTTCCTGCTTGGAGACCGCGTTGGTGCCCAGCATCGACTGCCAGCGCTGTGCGGTCGAGGTGGAGAGCGTCAGGTTGGCCTGGGCTGTTGACAGGTCGGCCTGAGCCTGCGCGAGTTGCTGATCCAGATCGGGCGCGTCTATTTCCGCCAGCAGCGCGCCGGCTTTGACAGGCGCGCCGATATCGTATTTCCAGCTTTTGAGATAGCCGCTTACCCGCGCATAGATCGGTGCGCGAGCGTAGGCCTCGAGGCGCCCGGGGAGGGTCAGCGCGCCGCCCGCAGCCGCATCGCCGGGAGCAGCCACGGCCACGGTTGGTATGGCTTGCGCTTCGGTCCAGTCGCGCAGCTGCGCGCTTTCCTCCGCGCGCGTGATGAGACCGCCGACCACGACCAGCAGCGCGAGGCCCCCAATGATGACCGCCCCCAGGCGCAACGCTCGGCGTGACGGCGGGGTGCCGCTGGTGTTGCTGCCCTCGCTATAGACGGGCGCAACCGCAAGGAGGTTTGAATCAGGCGGGGACATGCTTATCTCCCTTGGCGGACGGCGATGATTTTCGGACATACCGCTTGTGAACAAAACTGAAGACCACTGGCACGAATACGAGCGTGGCGACGGTCGCGAACAGCAGGCCGCCGATGACCGCGCGACCGAGCGGGGCGTTCTGCTCGCCGCCGTCACCGAGGCCCAGTGCCATGGGCGCCATGCCGATAACCATGGCCAGCGCCGTCATGAGCACGGGACGGAAGCGCACGAAGCCTGCTTCGAGCGCGGCTGCGGTGGCATCGCCGAGCTCATCGAGTTTTTCGCGCGCGAAGCTGATGACCAGCACGCTGTTGGCGGTGGCGACGCCCATGCACATGATCGCGCCCGTGAGCGCGGGCACCGACAGCGGCGTGTGTGTCGCAAACAGCATCCACACGATGCCGGCCAGTGCAGCGGGCAGCGCCGTCACGATCACGAACGGATCGCTCCAGGACTGGAAATTCACCACGATCAGCAGATAGATCAGCACTACGGCACCGGCCAGCCCGAACAGAAGGCCGAAGAAGGAGTCGTGCATGGTCTTGACCTGCCCCAGCATGGTCACGGTGGCGGCCTTGGGCACATCCTTGCCGGTGTCTGCCAGGATCTGGCGGATGTCGCCAGCGACGCCGGCCAGATCGCGATCCTGCGTGGTGGCGAAGATCTGCACCATGGGCTGGATGTCGTACTCGGAAACCACATCATTGGTCCAGGTGCGCTTTAGATCGGCGATGCCGCCGAGCACCTGCTGCGAGCCCGCGCCGGCCGGCGTGATCGGCAGGTTCTGCAGTGCCGAGAGCGAGTCGATCTGGTACTGCGGCGACTGCATGACGATCAGGTAGGAAACACGGTTCTGCGGGTTGAGCCAATAGGTGGGTTGGACCTGGCTCGAGCCGGCGAGATTGACCACGAGACTGTTGTCGACGTCGCGCTCGGTGACACCCGCGTACTGCGCGCGCGCGCGATCGACATTGATCTGAAATGCCGGTTCGCTGCGTGACTGCTGGATGCGCGCATCGGCCAAGCCCGGCACGCGCCGCAAGCGCGCGAGTAATTCCTGGGCGTAAGTCATGTTCGCGGCTATCGTGGCGCCGCGGATCTGGATGTTGATCGGCGCGGGTGAGCCGAAATTGAGGATCTGGCTGACGATGTCGGCCGGCAGGAATGAGAACGTGATGCCCGGGAAGCGCCGCGGCAGCTGCTCGCGCAGACGGCGAATGAAGTCATCGGTGGGCGCGTGGCTTTCCTTGAGCGCTATCTGCACGTCCGCGTCCTGCTCGCCGATCGTGCCGGTGTTGTTATAGGTCAGATTGATGCTGCTGATCGGCAGGCCGATGTTGTCGGCCATGGTCGCCAGCTGCGAGGGTGGAATGATTTCCCGCACGGCCTTCTCGATCTCGGCGAGGCGATTGGCAGTTTCCTCGACGCGCGTGCCCACCTGCAAGCGCACATGCATCAGGATCTGTCCCGAGTCCACCGAGGGGAAGAAATTACGCCCAAGAAACGGCAGCAGCAGAAAGGACAGCGCGCCGCAGAAGAGAAACACCGGCAAAAACACCATGCGGCGCGCGATCAGCACCGCGAGCAGGGCACGATAGCTCTGGCGGATGCGCTCGAAGCGCGTCTCGAAGGCGCGCTGGAAACGCACCAGCGGATTGCGCGAACGCGAAGCCGAATCGTCTTGGCTGGCCGGTTTGTGCGGATGCAACATGTACTTGGCCATCGTCGGCACCAGGGTCCGCGACAGCAGGAACGACCAGGCGATGGAGAAAATCACCGCCTCGGCCAGTGGCACGAACAGAAACCGCGGTACGCCCTGCAGGAAGAACATCGGTACGAACACGATCGATATGCACAGCAACGAGACGAAGGCCGGCGTCACGATCTGGGCCGCACCATCGAGGATGGCCGTCTGCACGTCCTTGCCGAGTTCGAGGTGGTAGTTGATGTTCTCGATGGTGACCGTGGCATCGTCGACCAGGATGCCCACGGCGAGCGCCAGCCCGCCGAGGGTCATGATGTTGAGGGTCTCGCCGCAGGCCGCCAGCACCACGATGGCGCCCAGCACCGAGAGCGGAATGGACACCGCGATGATCAGGGTCGATCGCCAGTTGCCGAGGAACAGCAGCACCATGACACTGGTCAGCAGAGCCGCGATGACACCTTCCCGCACCACGCCGCTGATGGCACCCTCGACGAACAGCGACTGGTCACCGATGGGAGCGATCTCGAGCGTCGGTGGCAACGCGGGCTTGATATCGATGAGCTTCTGCTTGATGCCGGAAATGATCGACAGCGTCGAGATGGAGCCGTTCTTGAGTACCGACATCAGCACCGAGCGTCCGCCATTGACGTGTACGATGTTGGTCTGAGGCGGATTGCCGTCGTAGGCGTGCCCGATGTCGCGTATATACACGGTCGCGCCGTTGACGGTCTTGATCGGCAGATCGTTCAGCGCCTCGATATTGTCGGGCGCATTGTTGAGCAGCAGGTTGTATTCGAAATCGCCGATCTTCTGCGTGCCGATCGGCGTAATCAGATTCTGTGCCGCGAGCGCGTTGGCGACGTCCTGGCCGCCGAGGCCGCGCGCCTGCATGGCGTTGGCATCCAGATCGATCTGCACTTAGCGCGTCTTGCCGCCGAAGGGATAGGGAATCGCCGCGCCGGGCACAGTGACCAGGCGTGTGCGGACCACGTTGATTCCCAGATCGCCGAGGTTCTGCTCCGACAGGCCGCGCCCCGAGAGTGCCAGCTGGATGATGGGTACGGTGGCGGCGTTGTAGTTGAGAATGAGCGGCGGCGTGGCGCCCGGCGGCAGCTGCTTGAGCACGGTCTGCGAGATAGCCGTGACCTGCGCATTGGCGGTGCGGATGTCGACGTTGGGCTGGAAGTAAATCTTGACGATGCCGAAGCCGCTGTAGGAGTTACCTTCGATGTGTTCGATGTCATTGACGGTGGTGGTCAGCACGCGCTCGTAAAGCGTGGTGATGCGGCCGGCCATTTCATCGGGCGAGAGGCCCGTGTACTGCCAGGCGACGCCGATCACCGGAATGCGGATATCGGGAAAGATATCCACAGGCGTGCGCAGCGCGGCGAGCGTGCCTGTGATCAGAATCAGCAGCGCCAGCACGACAAACGTGTAAGGGCGCCGAAGGGCAATGCCAACGAGATCCATGGGATTCCGATGTGGGCCGTCAGATACCGACAATTATCGGGTCGGCGGCGCCATCGGGAACGGTCATTTCAATGAAGATTATTTTATGTTGTCAGCCCGATGTCAGCTTATGCGGGCAGGGCGGAGCAATAGATCGTGATGCGTGTTCCAGTCGGCTCGTTGGCACCGATTTCGAGCCGGAATCCGTGCAATTTTACGATCGCGGCGACGATACTGAGGCCCAATCCGAAGCCTGGGCGATTCTCGCCTCGCTGGGCGCGATAGAACCTCTGCAGCACGGCCTCACGCTCCTCCGGCGCGATACCCGGCCCGTTGTCGAGCACGTCGATGCGAACGCCGCTCGCATCCGTCCGGGTTCGAAGCACGACGCGTCCGCCCTCGGGTGTGAACTTGATCGCATTGCTGACAAGATTAGTCACCGCCTCGAACAGCAGATCGGCATCGGCGTTCACGGTTGGCACGGCCGTCGCCTGCAGCGAGAACTCCATCGACTTATCCTCGGCGAGCGGCGCGTAGAGTTCATGCACGCGGCGCAGGATCTCGGTCAGATCGACCTGGCGGAAGCCGGCGCGCCGGTGCAGATCCTCGAGCTCGGAAATGCGCAGCAGCGCGCGGAAGCGATCCAGCAGCGCATCGGTTTCACCGAGGCAGCGCTCGATCAGCAGTGTCGCCTGTTCACCCTCGGGCCGTTCACGCTGCAGCCGGTAGAGCTGCGCGCGCAACCGTGTCAGCGGCGTGCGCAGATCGTGCGCGATGTTGTCCGAAACGCCCTTGACCTCACCGAGCAGCCTCTCGAGCTGATCGAGCATTCGATTGACGATGTCCGCCAGCATGTCGAGTTCATCATGGCGAGGCGAGAGCGGCAGACGTGCGCGCAGATTGCCGCGCATGATCGGCTCGATGGCCGCTTCGATGCCGCGCACGCGCCGCAGTGGTCCGCGCGCCAGCAGGAAGCCGCCGAGCACACCTGGAATCACGGTCAGCGACAGGGCCCAGACCAGGCTGCCGCGGATGATCGTGCCCACGCGATCCACCGCGCCGTAGTCGCGCACCAGCACGATCACCAGATTGTCGCCCGCACGTCGCAGCGCGACGCCGCGCGTGCGCGAGCCGCGCTGGCCACTGAGCCGCGCAACCCCGCGGGGCAGCGGGTGTACTTCGCCGTCCACCGGCAGGTCGGCGGGGAGACGATCGATATCGCCCAGCACATAGCGGCTGTCGGCGTCGAAGAGTCCGAATGAGAGCACGCCGCGCAGATCCAGCGCCGTGCTGGCGGCCAGCAGGTCGGGCAGGCGATCGCGTTCCACGGCGGCCAGGAAATGCACGCGCTGCACGAGAATGCGGTCGACGACGCTTTCCAGGTAGCGCGCCGTCTCCCAGCTGATGGCGCCGATCAGCATGATGCTCCAGGCTGCGAATAGCGCCCCGTAGCCGAGGATCAGGCGCGTGGTACTTGTGCGCCACAGCTCGCTGAACCCGCCGACCAGCGGACGCGCGCTCATCCGGATTCCCCGAGCCGGTAACCGCAGCCGCGCACCGTGTGGATCAATGACAGCGACTGGCCGGCATCGACCTTGCGACGCAGGCGCGCCATGTGCACGTCGATGACGTTGGTGCCGGGATCAAAGCGATAACCCCACACCGCCTCGAAGATCATCGTGCGCGTCAGTACCTGGCCGGAATGGCGCATCAGGTAATCGAGCAATCTGAATTCGAGCGGCAGCAGCTCGATCTGCGCGCCGCCACGGCGTGCAGCGCGCGACATCAGGTCGAGTTCCAGATCGCCGACGCGCAGCACCGTTTCCTGCTGCGCGGGTTCCCGCCGCAGCAGCACTTCGATGCGTGCGGCCATTTCATCGGGCGCGAATGGCTTGGTCATGTAGTCATCGCCGCCCGCGCGCAAGCCGCGAATGCGCTCATCGACATCGCTCAGCGCGCTGAGCATGAGCACCGGCGCGCGCACGCCCGCTTCGCGAAGCCGCTTCACCAGTGTCAGTCCGTCCAGCTCCGGCAGCATGCGGTCGAGCGTGATGACATCGTAGTTGCCGGTCAGTGCTCTTTGCAGGCCCTCGCTGCCGCTGCTGACGGAGTCGACCTGATGACCATGGATCTGCAACTCGGCGACGATCTCGCCGGCGGTCACCGCATCGTCTTCAATGGTCAGAATCCGGGCCATGCGGCGCAGATTGGTAGCAGACATCGCGCCGCCGCACCACCCTCATCGCTTGCCGTAGGTCTCCAGCGATAGATCCGGGGCCGGCGGCGGCGGTTTGGCCCCCTCGCTGCACGGCGGCCCCGGCTCGTTGGCGTTGAAGGCATGCGGGTCGATGAAGACCACACTGCAGCCGGCGCACTCGTAGAAGCTGGTGGGGTAGCGCGAACCGTCCGGCCGCGGCACGACGACGGGGCGGAAAAAACCGCCGCCGCAGAGCGGGCAGCGGAATGCTCGGTGGCTCATGGCAAGAGGGTGCCGGATCGGCTACTGTATGTCCATACAGTAACGCGCGGCCGAGGTAGAATCGGCACATGTGCGGACGCTATTCGACGCCTCAGCAAAGCGAGGCCGAGCGCTATTTTGCGGTGCATCTGCTGCGCTGGCAGTTCGAGCGCAGCTATAACGTCGCGCCGAGCCAGTCCGTGCCCGTAATCCGCAGCGCCGGGGGGCAGCGGGAAGGGGTCATGATGCGCTGGGGGCTGGTGCCGTTCTTCGCCAAGGGCGTACCACCCAAGTATTCCACCATCAATGCCCGCATCGAGACCGTCGAAACCGCCGCAAGCTACCGTGGACCGTGGAAGCGGGCGCAGCGCTGCCTCGTGCCGGCGGCCGGTTTCTTCGAATGGCACGTGGACGGCAGCGGGGCCAAGCAACCCTTTTATATTCATGCGACGGATCAGCCGCAGTTCGGCATGGCCGGACTCTGGGACAGCTCACGCCACGAGGATGGCAGTGTGCTCGAGAGCTGCACCATCATCACAATGCCGGCCAATCCGCTGATGGCGGAGATCCACAACGCCCCGGGCAAACAGCGCATGCCCGCCATCCTGCCACCGACCGCGCTGGATGCATGGCTCGGCGGCA